>ENA-UEQS01002318-UEQS01002318.1-human-gut-metagenome-genome-assembly--contig:-NODE-2318-length-10559-cov-7.352795_pt1 | contig 10559 bp, 7 predicted proteins | sample MGYA00242953_ERZ507953 | MGnify/ENA primary metagenome ERZ507953 (study PRJEB26167, sample SAMN06115474) | human gut metagenome | host: Homo sapiens | place: China:Jiangsu | collected 2016-07-06...
CGTTCCGTTATAAACTCGAAGTGGAAAATTACAAATTGCAGGGTCTTAAATTACTGAATGTCAACAGCAAAGTGCGGCTCACCAATCCCGAGAAGAATACCGGTACGGATACTTATGTCACGTTTGAGATAGATAAATTTGATACCCCCGATCCCAATGGTTTCTATTCGGCAACGTGGTATGTTGCGCAGAATTGTCAGGGGACGGTAGAAAGCATAGCAAGTGAAAACCAACGCTATTACAAAGTGGTCAATGGGGTATCATCGGGTAGTGCCCCCATATTGGGTATGCAGATAGAGGCATGGGCATATTCTACCTTGACATCGGCAACTGGCGAGTATGCAATTTACCAAATGTATATCGGAAATAATAATACAAATAACTTCGATGTGGAACCCAATCATTTTTATAATTTGCGTACCACCATTAATGCGGACATAAACTCGGCGAAAAACGACGAGCGAATCAGGGCATACTCTGTCAGCCAGTATGTGGAGTTTCACGCCAGTTATAACGCGGAAGTCATTGGAGGTAAATTCGATGCTACATACAACGCTTCTAGTGAGAAATACGATCTGGATGCAGCTTATGAGGTCCGACCGATAGTTGTCCAGACTCAAGGACGGATGGTGGAAGTGGGTGTATATACAGATAAAAGCTGTACCCAACATCCCACACAGAGTTGGCTTCGCCTGTCTTCTTCTTCCAATTACACAGATGCGTATAATAATACTAAAGAACCTCTGGATACATATATCAAGGCCAGCACCATACTTCCTACTCAATTGAAGTTTTATCTATATAATGATGAATATATTAATGACGGAGAGGGGAACTTTCCTGATCCCGGTGCAGATGCTACGAAAGGAAAACGATCCTTATATATTAAAGTAACTACCACGACAAATGGAGATGCGGGAGAGGCATTGCAAACTTCACATATATTTCGTTTAGACCAGCGGGCGGCAATTTACCTTGGACGTTTAGGAGGAGAGAGAAACGGGGATGGAAGTTACAATATGGGGTTAGTATACACTAGAATGTCTTCACGAACTACATCCCGGTTATTGGCAGATGTGAATCCGGGAACTATAAGAACTGGCTATGCGAGAATCAAAACGGCAGAATTACTCTATGGAACAGACAATATGGATAATGGTAAAACGGCGACCCGGCATTTGGCGGAAAATACTTACAATCAAAATTGGGTTGACGCTTATGTCCCGATTCCACAGAAAGATGCGTCCGGACATGTGTTATTGTATCAATATCAATACCCTGCCAGTACTTTTAGCGCAAGAGCGTGTTATGACAGAAACAGAGATGAGAACGGGAATGGGATAATTGATGAGGAAGAGTTCAAATGGTATCTTCCCGCGTCAAACCAGTTGTTAGGGCTTTGCGCGGCTGCTCTACCGGGGCTTGGGGGTGGAACCTCGACAACAGAGTTTATAACACCATCCTATAATTATTGTTATTTCTTAACTGCTTCCGGTGGTAAGCTTACGACTCCAGAAAGAACCTCCGGTTCAGATAGATGTGTCAGGGATGTGCCTCCCCCTTCTGATACTCCATATTGACCATAAGAATTTAACAATATAAATTGAAAAAGAAGTATGAATATATTTAGATTAACAGTCATAAAATTTTGTATTGTGTTTTTTATTCCACTAAAAGTATATTCTCAATCGACAGAAATATATACAGATTTAAGAGGGAATAAATATGCGGCAATCAATGATAAAGGAATGGTGAAATACAAGGTGGAGGACCGGAGCAAAAATACCAACTTCCGCAGCTATATTCAGTTATATAAATACGATTCGAATGATAATCCCCAAGAGGAAAAAGATGAAAACGGTAATGATGTCTTTGTATACCGAACGACACGGCATACAGAGAGGCAAAAAGAAGGAGGATGTGACTGGAAGGTGTCCGGTTACTTTCTCGTTTCACCTGATATTGTAAATAGCGAAGGAATAGCAAAAGCACAAACGATGGATTGGGCTACGGCAAACGGATATCTTACTAGTGCCAACAGCAACGTTTATTCGACTCCCAGTTTTGCAGTTACCAGGGGATGTGCCGCATATCGCGGGAAAGATGGTCTGGATGAAACTGGAACTTGGCGGGTACCTACGCGTGGGGAATGTGCATTGATTTTGCTTTTTTATAAAAAAATGGAGGAGACTCAAGAAACAACCGGTTTTCAACCATTCGCTCTTTCCCCCAAAGATCTTACTTATTACTGGTCTGCAACGGAGAAAGGAGGAGATTCTAAAGATGCATGGTCAATGCGATTATATGCTGATGATAAAATGACAGGATACGGGCTAAATACAGGTTACTCCGATAAAGAAAAGAAGGAGTATTATCTCCGTTGCATCCGGGATATTCCATAGAATATAAATATAAGTTTGCTCATTCATTTACAAAAGATACAAAATAACTGATCAATCAAATGAAAACGATAAAAGCCGAAATATTAATGATTGAAGGAGCGCCGTTTCCTGTCATCAAAGAAATATATGATCCTTCAAATGAAAGGCGTAATGGGAACATTACACCGGAAGCTCCCATTGTTATCACCGGTCACAATCTGGATATGTTGACATGGGAAAGTACCAATCTATATCTTGTCTCTTCCGTCAATGACAGAATGTTGATAGAATGTGGCGATATCCATAAATATTCGGACGATAAGATTTATATGACAGTTCCTGATATTAATGAAGGTGAATATTTCCTGGCACTGATGATTTTGATGAAAGATAAAGAAAGTTTTTTATACATCTTTCCCATATCTTTGGTGGTACAGTTTGCTCAATCGAAATGGCACGACTGACATCCGTATGATAAAAATAACGGCAAACAACATAATTGATAAATAGCAGTCCATGGAAAAGAACCAGCCATATAAGCAGGATAAAGTATTCGATAATATATTGGAAACAGAAGAGTTTAACGTCTATACTAAAATTGACGATTTACCTCTTGATGAAAATCCTATGTATCTTGAAGAAGGGATAAATGGGATATGCACGGGAGGAAGTGCGTTATTCAATGTTTTTGGTAATAAACGACGGATTGTTTCCAATGATCTGGTAGTCATTTTCCCTTTTCAGCTGGCTTCTGTCACGGAGATTAGCAGTGACTTTTCAATGACGTTTCTAAAAGTACCCAAAAGCCTGTTTATGGATACAATAAGCGGGATATGTATACCTACGCTTGATTTCTTTTTCTATATGCGGAGCCATTATTATTATCCTCAGAATGAACGTGATGTTCTGCGGATATATAACTATTTGGGAATGATAAAAGATAAGGTGATGTCTACTGACGCGTACAGGAGGGAATTGATTATTCATTTACTGAGGTATTTGTATCTCGAACTGTTCAATGCTTACGAGAAAGAATCGATGTTGGTGAATACCCGTAAGGATACCCGTAAAGAGGAATTGGCAAATAAATTCTTCAGCCTTATCATGAAGCACTTCAAAGAGAATAAGGATGTGGCTTTTTATGCGGACAAATTATGTATCACTTCCAAATACCTGACCATGGTAATCAAGGAAACGAGCGGAAAGTCTGCTAAAGACTGGATTGTTGAATATATTATACTGGAGATAAAGGCTCTGTTGAAAAACACGAGTCTGAATATTCAGGAAATTGCGATTAGGACGAACTTTGCTAATCAATCGTCGCTTGGACGTTTTTTTAGAAAACATACGGGGATGTCATTGTCCCAGTATCGAATGAGTCATTTGGATTGAGAAAGTGGGGATGATTGCGATGCAATTATCAATATATATGGGAGAATAAGGGAATCAAGAAAGGGGAGTGGTGTTGAAGCCATTCCCCTTATATTTTTATTTTTGTCCGGACTGGGTCAGATTCCCATGCATTCACGGTAGAAGTCCAGCATTTCGAAAATTGTATCTTTGTCGGCGATCTGATTGATACGGATGTCTCCGATATCTTTCAGCAGTGTGAAGTTGATGGTGCCGGAAGTGTTCTTCTTGTCATGTGTCATAAACGCGTATAGTTGCTCGTACTTCTTGCAGTCGAATGTGAATACGCCATAGTTGTCCTTGATAAATTGGATCGTCTGACGCATCTTCTCTTTTGGGAAACCTACTTTGAGATGGGATAGATACAGTTCGCAGACAATTCCCCAAGCTACTGCATATCCGTGGAGTACGGGACGGTTTTCTGCCAGTGCCATACTTTCGAATGCGTGTCCTACCGTATGTCCCAAGTTCAAGGCCTTGCGGATTCCATGTTCAAACGGGTCCTGCTCTACGATGTCTTCTTTCACTTGCACCGACCGGCCGACCAGTTGCTTGAGGGCGGTATAATCAATGTCCGAGGTATTGAAATTCAGTAATTCGGCCCAATGTGCAGTATTGCTGATTAGTCCGTGTTTCAACATTTCTGCATATCCGGAGAAGAAATTATGTGCATCCAGCGTCCGTAAGAATTCTGTTTCGATTAATACGCTGTTTGCCGGGGCAAATGAGCCGATTTCGTTTTTCAGTCCGTTGAAGTTGATTCCTGTCTTACCGCCGACAGAGGCGTCTACCATTGCCAGTAAAGTTGTCGGTATATTGATGTATGCAATACCGCGTTTGAAAGTGGCGGCGGCAAAACCTCCCAAATCGGTTACCATTCCTCCACCAAGGTTGATGAGCAATGAGTGGCGTGTAGCTCCCTGGGTACTTAGTGACATCCATACGGAAGCCAGTGTCTCTAGTGTCTTATGCACGTCTTCGGCTCCGATGCAGATTTCAATCGCATCTTTCAATGCGGGGAGTTCCTTCAAGGCAGGCAGGCAGAGACGTCGGGTATGCTCGTCTGTGAGGATGAATAATTTGTCATGCGGACACTGTTCTATGGCGCGGCTAAGGCTTGTTTCCAAGCTTTCGCAGAGAATAACTTCTTGTTTACTCATGATTCTTTTGCTTTTTTACTTTGCAAATGTATATAAAATATCTTTTTTTACTTACTTTTGTCTCGTTAAAACGTTCAAATCATGAAAGCATTATTACCCGTATTTTGTCGTCCTGTGGGATATTTGGTCTTGTTGATAGCTCTGTTCATTCTTCCTGTGCTGTATATACAAGGAATGGTGACCGATCATAATCTGTTATTTTATAAAGAATGTACGAAGTTGCTGATGATGTCAGGATGCTTGTTGATAATCTTTGCATTAAGCAAGAATGAAAGCCGTGAAACGGAGCAGATTCGGAATGCGGCGGTTCGGAATGCAGTCTTTTTGACCTTCCTTTTTGTATTCGGCGGAATGTTGTGGCGTGTCATTCAAAGGGATATCATTAATGTGGATACTTCTTCTTTTCTGACTTTTTTGGTATTTAATGTGCTTTGTTTGGAGTTTGGTCTGCAAAAAGCGCGTGTTGATCGATTCTTCAAAAGATAATTTTCCTTTCAATTAAACCTTTTACGATTCAATTTGTCAAAAAGACATTGTTATTGCTACTAATATAATCGTAATTTAGGTAAATGAAAAGATTATCAGTCGGGTTGGTGCTGATGTTGTTATGCACCCTCTCTATTTTCGCACAGAATAAAGTGATTTCTGTTTCGGGACGTGTTGTGGAATCTGATTCTAAGGAGCCGGCAGCACAAGCCACCGTTCAATTATTGTCGTTACCCGATAGTGCTTATGCTGCTGGTATAGCCAGTAGTAATAAGGGCTGGTTTACGCTTCCGAAAGTGAAAGCCGGGAAATATCTGTTGAAGATTTCTTATATCGGTTTCCGTACAAAGTTTGTTCCTGTACAATTGTCAAACAATGTTCCTGAGAAAAAAATGGGGAATATTGCTCTGGAACCTGATGCTGTGATGTTGAGTGAGGCAGTGATTACGGGGACTGCTCCGGAGGTGACGGTGAAGGAAGATACGCTGGAGTATAATTCAACGGCTTATCGTACTCCTGAAGGTGCCATGCTGGAGGAGTTGGTAAAGAAACTTCCGGGAGCGGAGATTGATGATGACGGTAACGTCAAAATCAATGGTAAAGAAGTCAAGAAGATTATGGTGGACGGTAAGGAGTTCTTTGGCGGTGATGTGAAAACCGGTTTGAAGAATTTGCCGGTCAATATGATTGACAAGTTGAAAACATACGATAAAAAGTCCGACTTGGCCCGTGTTACCGGAATTGATGACGGAGAGGAGGAGACGGTTCTTGACTTGAAGGTGAAGAAAGGAATGAACCAGGGATGGTTCGGTAACGCGAATGTGGCAGGCGGGACTGAAAGCCGTTATTCAAGTAATGTAATGCTGAACCGTTTTGTTGAAAACAGTCAGTTCTCATTGATAGGATCAGCCAATAACGTGAATGACCAGGGGTTTTCGGGCGGAGGAGGCCGACCCCGGTTCCGGAATAGCAACGGTTTGACCGCCACTAAGATGCTCGGTGCAAACTTTGCCACCCAGACGGATAAACTGGAATTAGGCGGTAGTGCCCGTTATAATTTTAGTGACAGAGACGCTATATCTACTAATTATTCGGAACGTTTCTTGCAGAATGGCAACTCCTATTCTAATTCGAACAGTAAAGGTCGTAATAAGAATACTAACTTTAATGCCGATTTTCGTCTGGAATGGAAACCGGATACGTTGACTAACATTATTTTCCGTCCTAATTTTTCTTATGGAAAATCTGATGGGTATTCGATTTCAGAATCGGGAACGTTTAATGAGGACCCTTTTAACCTTGTGTCTAATCCGAATGCTTTTTTGAATAAGGTGGTATGGGATAGTGAGGATGACCCTTTGAAGGATATCCGTGTAAATGCGAGTAACAGTGAATCTATGTCAGAGAGTAAGAGTCTTTCGGCTAATGCTTCTTTGCAGTTGAACAGGAGGTTGAACAGTCTGGGACGTAACATTACATTCCGTGGTACATTCAGTTATGGTGATAACGACAGTGAGTCGTTTAGTGAAGCATTGACGCGCTATTTTGACGCAGTGGCCGGAAAGCCGGATGATGATAACAGGCGGTATACCACATCTCCTACGAAGAACTATGATTACACGGCAGAATTGACTTATAACGAACCGATAGCAAAAGCTACTTTTTTGCAGTTCCGTTATAAATTCCAATATAAATATAGCGAAAGCGACAGAAGCACCTATGATCTGATACCGGATGCTGACAAAGGTCAGGTTTGGGACTGGCATTTTGGTGACGAACTTCCTCTGGGATATGAGAATAACAGGGATCAGGATTTGAGTAAATATGCCAAGTATAATTATTATAATCATGATATAAATGCAGGGTTGAATCTTATCAGAGAAAAATATAGATTTAATGTCGGAGTCTCTCTGCAACCGCAGAATACTACGTTGACTTATAAGAAATCGGAACTTGATACTATTGTGAAGCGGTCGGTCTTCAACTTTGCCCCGAATATTGATTTCCGTTATCGTTTCTCGAAGGTGAGCCAATTGCGCTTTACTTATCGCGGACGTGCGAGCCAGCCAAGTATGGAGAATTTGTTGGATATCACCGATGACTCAAACCCGCTGAATATCCGTATGGGTAACCCGGGATTGAAACCTTCTTTCTCTCATAATATGCGTTTGTTCTATAATACTTATAACGCGGACAGACAGCAGGGGATAGTGGCACATGCTTTCTTCAATGCTACCCAGAATAGCATTACCAATGGTACTACTTATAATCAGGCTACCGGTGGAGTTACTGTGAAACCGGAAAATATCAATGGTAACTGGAATGCGTCGGGAATGTTCGGATTTAATACGGCTTTGAAGGATAAACGATTTACTGTCAGTACTTTCTCTCGTGTCGGATATACGAATGCGGTTGCTTATCTGTATAATCAACAGACAACTGTAAACTATAAGAATACAAGTACTACATTGAATTTAGGGGAAGATGTGAGAGGTACTTTTCGGAATGACTGGTTTGAGTTTACGGTGAACGGTTCTATAAATTATAACTTTGAGAAGAATAAGTTGCGTCCGGAGAATAACCAGGAACCGTACACTTTTGGTTATGGTGCCAGTACGAATATCAATATGCCTTGGAATATGTCATTGTCTACCAATATCACGAACAATGCCCGCCGCGGCTATCGGGATGCCAGTATGAACAGAAATGAACTTATCTGGAATGCACAAATTGCTCAGAGTTTCCTTAAAGGTAATGCGGCAACAATCAGTTTTGAGATTTATGATATATTGAAGCAACAGACTAATATCAGCCGTTCATTGACTGCCGATATGCGTTCTGTTTCTGAATATAATGGTGTAAATAGCTATTGTATGCTTCATTTTATCTATCGCCTGAATATCTTCGGAAATAAAGAAGCTCGCGGAAATATGCGTCACGGAGGTTTTGACGGTGGTGGTCATGGTCCTCGCGGTGGCGGAATGCGGCCCATGCGTTTCTAAGCCATAGCAAATATAGAATAGTGAAGTCCCGGTGCTGCGATGATGAGTTGTCACCGGGACTTTTTTGTTTATCCGATAATTTACTTTATATTTGTTGTTCCGTAGCTCTATAAAGAAGGAGATTTCTATGATTGATTGGAACTATATAGTGAGTCAGATAGCAACTGTGGCTTTTGATATACTCTATTTCGGAGCCATTATCAGTACGATTGTCATTATCATTCTTGACAATCGGAATCCTGTCAAGACTATGGCTTGGATACTCATCTTGCTTTTCCTGCCTATTGTGGGGCTTGTCTTTTACTTTTTCTTCGGCCGGAGTCAGCGTCGGGAGCGTATAATCGGACAAAAGAGCTACGACCGCTTGTTGAAGAAACCTATGGCGGAATACTTGGCGCAGGACTGTTCCGATATTCCCTATGAATACTCCCGTCTCATCCAGCTTTTTCGTCATACCAATCAGGCTTTTCCTTTCGAAGGGAACAGGGTGTCTGTCTATACGGAAGGCTACACCAAGTTACAGGCATTATTGCGCGAACTTCAGAAGGCGAAACAGCATATCCACATGGAATATTATATCTTTGAGGATGACGCCATTGGTCGTCTGGTGAGGGATGTATTGATAGAAAAGGCCTCGCAGGGAGTTGAAGTTAGGGTAATCTATGACGATGTGGGGTGCTGGCACGTACCCAATCGTTTTTTCGAGGAAATGCGTAATGCAGGCATTGAGGTGAGAAGCTTCCTGAAAGTGCGTTTTCCTTTGTTTACCAGTCGGGTAAATTATAGGAATCATAGAAAAATTGTAGTGATTGACGGGCGTGTGGGCTTTGTTGGCGGAATGAATCTTGCCGAACGCTATATGCGTGGCTTTTCTTGGGGAATATGGCGTGATACGCATATTATGCTCGAAGGCAAAGCGGTGCATGGTCTACAGACGGCTTTCCTGCTCGACTGGTATTTTGTGGACCGTACGTTGATTACAGCTTCCCGTTACTTCCCGAAAATAGATTCTTGCGGAACTTCTCTTGTGCAGATAGTCACAAGTGAACCTATCGGTCCATGGAAGGAGATTATGCAGGGATTGACCGTGGCAATTACCGGTGCGAAAAAGTACTTCTATATGCAGACCCCTTATTTCTTGCCGACGGAACAAATATTGGCAGCTATGCAAACTGCAGCTTTATCAGGAGTGGATGTGCGTCTTATGTTGCCGGAACGTGCTGATAACTGGATTACACATCTTGGGTCGCGTTCCTATCTGCGGGATGTGATGCAGGCGGGCGTTAAGGTTTTCTTTTATAAAAAGGGATTCCTGCATTCTAAATTAATGGTTTCGGATGATATGCTTTCTACGGTTGGTTCCACTAACGTGGACTTCCGCAGCTTTGAGCATAATTTTGAGGTGAATGCTTTCATGTATGATGTGGAGACAGCGCTTGAGATGAAAGAAATATTCCTTCAGGATCAGCGCGAAAGCACGCAGATATTCTTGAAAAACTGGGTAAGGCGTTCATGGAGGCAGAAGGCAGCGGAGTCTGTTGTTCGTCTGTTGGCTCCGCTACTTTAAATGTTATTCTGTGGTGAAATCTTATCTGAAGAGAGAGAAGTTAACACTTCCGTAAACTCTTCTTTCAATGAAGTGAGGGTTCTCTTCAAAATTATTATCTTTTCCATGTTCCAGTACAAATAATCCGTCTTCTTTGAGAAGGTTATTCTTGAAGATTAACTCCGGTATGGTTTCCAGTTCTTTTAGGGCGTAAGGAGGATCAGCAAAGATAAAGTCAAACTGTTCGCGACTGTTATTGATAAACTTGAATACATCTCCCCGTATCGGCAGACATTTGTCAGTCTGCACTTCCTTCATAATCTTGCAGATGAATGAATAGTGAGCCGGCTCCTTCTCAACACTGATAACGCGGTCGCAGCCTCTGGATACCAGTTCGATACTGATACTGCCTGTTCCGGCAAACAAATCGAGTGCAGTGACTCCTTCCTCGAAATCAATATAATTGTTGAGTACATTAAACAGATTCTCTTTGGCAAAATCTGTCGTAGGACGTGCTTTAAAGGTTCGGGGCACATCAAATCTTCTTCGTTTATAAATACCGCTGATTACTCGC
>ENA-UEQS01002320-UEQS01002320.1-human-gut-metagenome-genome-assembly--contig:-NODE-2320-length-10554-cov-10.249117_pt1 | contig 10554 bp, 3 predicted proteins | sample MGYA00242953_ERZ507953 | MGnify/ENA primary metagenome ERZ507953 (study PRJEB26167, sample SAMN06115474) | human gut metagenome | host: Homo sapiens | place: China:Jiangsu | collected 2016-07-06...
GAACATCAAACAGGGTAACCAAAATAATCTCATTTTCATATCTATAAATGTTTATTTAAGATATACCCGGTTCCAAAAGCAGAAGCATACCGACAATTACCGGGCTGACATTGCGGTTGTTGGCAAACAGCAGCAGATTGGGCGCCACATAAGAAGCTAATGTGTAGATGACAAAATAAAGCCACAGCTGCGGCGGCATTTCCAGGCTGAATATCCGGACGCCGTTGAACTCAGGCAAAATCCTTAAAATCCAATAGAGTGCAAAAACGGGTATCAGCGTATAAACGCTGGCCGCGAGAAATGTTCCGGAAGGCGATACATTCTGCCGGCTGAAATATTGAGCCACAATCAGCCATAAAGACAATCCGACACCGCCGAGAACCGCGAGAAGAACACCCCACGGCGATAACTCCGTCCCGCCGCTCGGATTGATAAGAAACCACAGGCCGACAATCATACAGCCGACCAGAAACCAGTTCAGCAGCGTCTGGCGGCGGCGAAAATAAAAGCGTTCGATCAAAATGGTCCAAACCGGCTGCAAATAAATCAGCAATACGACCAATGTAACCGGAATTTTAAGAAAGATCGGCGTATACTGTCCCAGCGTTATGAAAAACAGGGCGGCGGCAAACAGAAATTTTATTTTCAAAGGTATGCGCCAAAGCTTATGCAAATCACAGCGGGCAAAATAAGCAATAAACAAAACGGAAAGCAGATTCGGATAAATCATCAGCTCAAACAAAGATGCTCCGAGGTTTGACAAAACCTTGGCTCCGAAAATGACGCCGCCGTCAAGAATGCCGCTTAACGCGAGATACAAATAAACCATTTTTCCTCCGCAGAGGAATATAATTACTCTTTCACGTTTTTCATCTGCTCACGGTACCAGTCAGACCAATGCCGTTTATCAATGCGGAGTTCGCGGACAAGCGGTTTTCCGTCTGCAAGGGCAAATTCCAGCTGCATCAGCGGCCGGGTGCGGTTTATCATCCGTTCCAGCTGCGGCGCAACATCTTCCGGAAGGTAGAAACGGTAAACTTTTTCAAATTTATCCTTCGGACAGGTTTGTCCGCCGAATGTTTTACAATCCGTTCGCGTCCAGTCAGGCTGCAATTCCAAATAACGCCCGGAAATCAGACTGCGGGGGTCATACCCCTCTACCGTTACCATAACCCGCGGCGCGGTCAGGCTGAGGTATTGCAGAACAGCCGTCCATATCAGGAGAACGACTATCGGAAAAGCCAAAGCCGGCAAAGCCCAATTTTTTCTAATCATGATTTTTCTCCCCGACATTATGCAGTAAACGGCGCCGTACCTTTTGCCAGATGACGGCTATCGCGGCAAAGGCCAGCCCGGAGACAATCAGCCCCATTCCGGTTGACAGTATGGAGCCGAAGACCTCAAGGTAAACACCAAAAAAGCGCAACGCAATCAAAACCGTGCTTACATTCAGCAAACGCGGATAATTGTGCCGGTATGCATAAATTCCCGCCACCGACAGCAAAGCAATCATCATCAGGGCGGAAGTTTCATCTTCCCAGGCGGGCAGCATATCCGTCAAAAAAGCATAAACAAAGATGACGGCAGCCGCGGCTATTCCCGGCCGCAACGAAGTTTTCCGGCAAGCGAAAGCGAACCCGGCCAGCGCAAGTGCTGACAAGCCCCAAACCGTCCAACCGAGTGAAACATTATCCGTCCGAAAATAGGACCAATCTTTCAAACTGAAAGCATCCAGCACAAAAGCGCAAAATGCAAAAGCAAAAACGGTCAGATGCCGCCAAGCCTTTTGAATGGCCGGATGCGGCAGCATTTGCAGCAGGCGGTAAAAGACCAGCATAGCAAACAGGCCGCTCCAGATACCGAAATTAGCATTGCGATCAAACAAGCGGTTAATGAAATCGGCAAACCAGCGATAATCAGACAGGCGGTCATACAGCGACAGGAAAAAGCCAATAAACCACAAACCGGGAAACAACGGCTTGCTGCTCAGGAACAGAAGGGGAAAAGTTAAAACCGACCAGAAGAGCAAAGCGCTCAATCCATGCGCCGGCAAATGATATATCTGCCCGACCAGGCCGATTGAACCGAGAACAAGCAAGGAAAAGGCCGTCAACAGTGCCTCGGCGGCCAGGTTCCTTCCCTTTCTGCGGCTGTGCCATACTCCCCATGCAGCCGTACAAAGAAGAGCAAAATCGACGCCGAGTTTAACTGCGGCGGGAATGGCCTCCCAATTGGCGGCAATGACGGCAATCACACCGATGCCGATACAAAAACAGCTTAAAAACAAAAGCGCATGATAAAGCATCGGGCGCCTGACGTTGTTTTCATAATCGGTAATTTTCTGCTGCTGTTCCGCAGTAATCAGACCGCGTTTTTGCCAATCCGACAATTTTGAGTAGATATTCATTTTTTCTTCCTATTTATGAGACCTGACAAATTGTAGGCGACGATTAATTATATAGCAACGAAATTTTAAAAATATTAATAAAGAGTTAAAAACCGTGGTATAACCTGCGCACCGCGATTGACGGAAATTTACGCCTAAGTTAAAAATACTCTGTCGACAAATATATTTTTAACCATGGTAGTAGATTGATGAAATTTAAAATTTTCAGCTTCAAGAGCATTGTTACCTATCTGACAATGGTTTCTTTCTACATTGCGACCACGCTTTCGGCCTTTGCGGCACCCCTGCCCCCGATAAGCCTGGCCCAGATGTACAGCCTGGCTTCACAAGGGAATGTCAGGGCTCTGCGTGCTGCCGTTCAGCGCGGAATGAACATTGATGCGACCGACAGATACGGCAACACCGGCCTGTGCCATTCAATCTACCAAAACAATTATACGGCATATAACGCTTTTCATGCTTCCGGCGCAAATCCTCGGCATCCCTGCATTCAGAACATTCCGCCGCAGCAATATGATTATTTCATGGCCTCGAGCCGGGCAACGCCGGTAACCGCTACGCCCCGCGACGCCTATAAAGAATTTGCAGACGGCGAATTCGTCTTTTCAACCACAACCTGGGTTATCGGCGGCCTGCTTCTGGCCGGCGGCATTGCCGCAATTGCTCTGAGCGGCGGCGGTGGCGGCAAAAAACACCATTACTATTTTCCGCCGAATGACAGCTTTACGCCGACGGACGACAGTCTGGGCGCTTTTGTCGGTACGGAAACGCCTTCCGCTCCCGAAAACAGCCCCTATACGCCGGTAAAAATCACCAACGGCGAAAATGACAGCAACTTTACGCTGAGCAATGATTCTCAAATCAAAGTGGGTGATGAAACCAAAAATCTGGTTGACGTGATTAACCTGAACGACTCCGTGCTTGATTATACCAAATATATTCAGGTCGGAATGAAAGCGATTGACGGCAATCAGGTCGTCAACGGCAAAATTCCCCTGACCGGCACCGAAGTCGGCGCAACAATTACCCTGCAGAACAATACCGCCGGCATGGTGGTACTGCATAACTCTAACGCCATAAACAACAATACGCTTAAAATTATCGCCCGCAACGGAACGCTGGGCATGATTGCCAGCGATAAATCACTGGTGCGCAACAACGGAAACATAGACATTGCCTTTCAGGGCACTACCGCCACCGACCAAGTGGACGGCATGTATGCCGATACCTCCTCCACCGCCATCAATGACGGAAAAATCACCGGAAACGCTGCGGTTGACAGTGTTGCCGGTACTTTAATCGGTATGCAGGGACGTTTGATTAACCAAGTGCAAAATCCGGCCGGCACCATTCCGACCCAGCTGATTAACAACGGTAATATTTCCCTGAGTGCTGCAGCAACGCCCGACAAGACAATTTCTACCTCTCTGGTCGGTATGGGCAGCTTTTTGGAAAAGGCGTTTCTGGAGGGAACAAAGCTGCTGCGCCGCACCGGATTTATTGAAATTACCAACGCCGCCAACGGCGTCATTGATCTGAACGTCAATCTCGGCGACAGCGGTACCTATGATTCGACGCAAAGCAATCTGCTGAACGGGACCGGAGGTATTGTCGGTATTCGCTCAGACGCTCATACCACAGCAACAAACAACGGCACCATCCGCCTGACGATTGCGCCGGAAAGCACCAAAAACATTACCAATTCCCATGCCGGAATGCTGTCGGTACACGGCGGAACAATCGTCAATAACAAAGAAATCACGGTCACCGGAGGAATCGGCGGCTACGGTATGCTGGGTGTTCGCGGCGAAGGAACCAACTCCGAATTCAACACCCTTAATCCGACCATCGTCAATTCCGAAAGCGGAACCATCAGCGTCAACAGCACCGACGGTTTCGGCATGGCAACCCGGCATGGCGGAACCGTTGTCAACAAAGGCACAATCAAAATGCTGGCCAAAGGCACCGGCCTCCAGATTAACGCCGGAACCGGAACAAACAGCGGCACCATAACACTGAGCAACGGCGGCGACGGCATGACCATCCGGCAGAACGTTACGACGGAAGCGGGAACGGCCAATAATGCCAGCAGCGCCAAAATTCAAAATACGGAAACCGGCGTGATTGACATCAAATATGCCAACGGTTCCAACGGTATGTTTATTGAAGACGGCACTGCCGAAAACAACGGTTCAATCAAAATCAACGGCACCGACAGTACGACAACCGAAGCTTCCTACGGCATTCATGCTCAAAACGGCACCATGCTTAACACAGGGTCGATTGACATGGACGTTATTCTTTCCGGCGATGCCGACTCTTACGGCATGTATGGCGAAAATTCGGCCTCGGCCACCAACGCGGCTACGGGTAAAATTACTTTCACCCGCAAGGGCACCGGCATGTACACAACGCAGGGAACCAATACCAACCACGGACAGATTGTCATGAACGGTATCGGTTCAACCGGTATGGCTTCCGAAAGCGGCGCCGTTCTGAACGGCAAAACCGGCTCAATCCAATTGGTCAGCGGCACGGGCATCAAATCGACCTCCGGCTCCGTTACCAATCAGGGCTCAATTAATATTTCACAGGGTGAGGATTCTGTCGGCATATCTTCCGGCAGCAATGCGGTTAATGACAAAGACGCTACGATTCAAATTACCGGCGCCAATTCGACCGGCATTTCGGTTGAAGAAAATGCCACTGCGGTCAACCGGGGCACCATTACCTTAACCAGCACTCAAAACAGCAAAGAAAACTATGGTATGATTTCCGCCGGCGGTGAACGGGCCCAGATTGACAATGACGGAATTATCAACCTGAACGGCTATGACTATGCGGCCAGCAAAGAAGTCGGCTACGGCATGTCTATCGGCGACGGACGGGCCAATAACAACAACACAATCAACATCAACCGCATGTATGGTTACGGCATGGCCTCTACCGAAGGTACACTGACCAATAACGGAACAATCAACCTGACCAACGGCGGATACGGCATTATGGGCGAAAGCGGCGAATCGTTTAACAATAAAGATGCAACAATTACCATTACCGGAACGCCCAATATGCAAAATTCATACGGTATGTCCATGCAGGACGGAACGGCTAAAAACTTTGGGCAGATTGACGTTACCGGCGGCTCGGTCGACTCCAAGACCTACGGTATCTCCGTCAACGGCGGCAACGGACTGAATCACGGTCTGATCAATATGCATTCAGACAATGCGTTCGGCCTGTTTGACGAAGGCGACGGCGAAATCACCAATGTTGCCGGAGGAACAATTAACCTGTACGGCAATAACTCCGTCGGTATGCAGACCACAAGCGGCAAAGCCGAAAACTTCGGCACGATTAACATCGGCGTTGACAACGGAACCGGGGCGATTGTCGGCGGCAGCGGCAGTACGGGCATGATCGCCGGTGACGGAGCAACGGCCATTAACTCCGGACATATCAACATGAACGGCAACAATGCCGTCGGCATGACCGCAAACGGCGGAACCGTCATCAACGACAAGAGCGGAACTATCACCCTAAACGGCGGCAACGGTACCATTTTCACGACAACGAATGACGGTACGGCCATCAATAACGGTGATATCGTCATTAACGCCGAAGATTATACTCTGTTCAGCACAACGGACTCCGACGAAGGCAATTTCCAAAATAACGGCAATGTCACGGTTGGCGCCGGAGGTTCCAAAGTTATTATCGCCGGAGACGGAAACAATATTACCAACAGCGGTAAAATTGACCTGAACGGCAAAGACGGCTTTATCATCTATACCAAAGGGAACGGTTCGGTTACCAACAACGGTACGCTGGAAATCGGCGAAGACAGCAACAACTCGCACGGCATTTATATGAGCGAAACGGCTACGGGAACAGTTTTGAATGATCTTAAAGGGATTATAAACGTTAAAGGAACCAATTCTTCCGGCATGACTCTGGCTTCGGATACCGACACCGTCAGCATTACCAATAAAGGAAAAATCAATGTTGACGGAACCGGTTCCAAAGGCATTACCTCTACCAAGGGCGGAACAGTCAACAACGAGGGAACGATTACCATTGCCGACGGTTCGGCGGCCATTGAAGCAGCCGGCGGAACGGTCAACAACAAAGCCGGCGCCAGCATCACAACCGAGAAAGACAGCAGTGCCGACGGCATTAACATTTCCAGCAACGCAAACAGCGGGGCAACGGTCACCAATGACGGAACGATTACGGTCAACGGCAGCGGCAGTGCCATTAATTCTTCCATTTCTGCTACTTCTCCGGCCGAAACGTCAAACACAATAAACAACAACGGCGTCATTACGATTACCGGAAACGGAAACGGCATTTGGGCCGACACGGCAACCGTTACCAACGCCGCAGGTGCCCGCATTGAGGTCGGCGGAAGCGGTTACGGCATACGCGCGTCCAAAGGCAGCATTACCAACAGCGGAACGATAACGGTTTCCGGCTCAAACGGAACCGGAATGTCCGGCGGCGGAACGCTGGTTAATGATAAAACGATTACTGCATCGGGAAGCGGTTCCAAAGGTATGGAAGTAACAACCGGCGGCACGGGAACCAATAACAAGGACATCACCGCCAGCGGCAGCAATTCCTCAGGCATTTATGTCAACGGCGGAACGGCCGACAATATCGGAACCATTATCTCCAGCGGCAACGGTTCTTCGGGTATCTATGCGGCCAACGGCGAAGCCTACAATCAAACGACGATTTCGGTTGCCGGCGAAGGTTCCATCGGAATGACAGCCGGCAGCGGAACCGTAACCAACGGCAAAACGGTTCAGATTCCGGTTTTGGACGAAGACGGAGAACCGGTTCTCGGCGATGACGACCAGCCCAAATATGAAGAAAAGGATTTGCCCGGCACCATTAATGTTGTCGGCAGCAATGCCGCCGGTATGAAACTGGCAGGAAGCGGCAAAGTCATCAATAACAAAGGCGCAACAATCAACGTCTCGGGTGCCGGGTCAACCGGTATTTGGGCGGCTGGTTCGGGAAGCGCCGTCAACAACGGAACAATCAATGTTTCCGCCGCAGATACGGCAGCTTCGGGCATGAGGGCTTCAACCGGCACCGCAACCAACAATGCAGCCATTACCGTTACCGGAAACGGTGCGCAAGGTATGTATGCCGACGGCGGCAATGTTGTCAATGCCGCTTCGGGAACGATTGACCTGAAAGCCGAAAATACGGTTGGTATTTATGTGGCCAACGGCAGCGGCAGCAATTTGGGAACTATCAATCTGGGAGGCACCGGCGCCATCGGTCTGCAGGCAGACGGAGGAACAGCCACCAACTCCGGCAGTCTCAAAGTCAGCGGCACCGATACGGTCGGCTTATATGCCAACGGGGGTACCGTGGTCAACAGCGGAACAATCGAATTCAGCAGCGGCGATGCGGCTGTTTTAGTTGACGACGGAATCGGACGCAACAACAAAACAATTACGGTTACTTCCTCCAACCTTGAGGCTATGCGTGCCGACGGCGGCGAAGCCGTTAATGCCAGCGGCGGAACCATTACGCTGAACAGCTCGGCCAATAACTCTACGGCCATGTATGCCACCAGAGGAAAAATTACCAATAACGGTACTATTGCCCTCAACGGAAGCAGCGGAATCGGTATGATAACAGAGGCGGAAGGAACTGCAAACAATACGGGAACCATTAACGTCAGCGGGGCAGATTCCGTCGGTATTCTGGCTGACGGAGGAACAGCTACAAACAGCAGCGGTACCATTAATGTTACCGGCAGCAGTTCATTCGGCATGAAAGCAACCGAGGGTGAAGCAATCAACAATGCTACAATTAATGCCAATAATAATATCGGTATGTTCGCTGACGGCGGAATTGTTACCAACGGCAGCAGCGGAAAAATCAATGCCGGTTCCGGCGCTTCTTACCTGATGCTGGCGGAAAACGGCGGCACGGCAAATAACAAAGGCACCCTCACCTTCAGCGGTTCAGGCTCTGCTTTGCAGGCCAAAGGGGCTACCGTCAACAACACAGGTTCAATTACCGCGACCGGCAGCGGAAACGGCATGGCGGCAGACGGAACATCTTCCGCCGGAGCAAATGCTGTCAACAGCGGCACCATTACCGTCAACAGCGGCAAAGGCATGATTGCAACCTCTACAACGATAGATACGACAGTCACCAATGCGTCTGGCGGTGTCATCACCGTCAACAGCAACGGCGGTGTCGGCATGTATGCCGACGGATCGCATGCCCGCGCCATTAACCTCGGTACCATTAACATTAAAGGAACTTCGTCCACTTCTTACGGGATGAAGGCCGTCAACGGCGGTTCGGTTGAAAATGCCGGAACAATTAATATGGCTGCCGGTTCGGCCGGAACAGGCATCTATGTTGACGGGAAATCCACTTTCTACAACAATGCTTCGGGTAAAATCGTTTTTGCCGGCGGACAAACGCAAAGCGGAACCATTACCGGCGACACCTCGGCCGGCAGCGTTGACATTTGCGATGACGGCGGCAGCTGCGCCAACAAGTTTATTCATCTGGAACAAGGCGCAACTCTGCAAAACAGCGGCACTATGGTAACGTCCGCCTCGTTCAAACTTAACGAAATGGGCGGCGGCAGAGTTCTGCTTGCCTCAACCGGAACAATGGTCGCCGGCAACGAAATCAGCGGCGATTTATATGCCGTCAGCGACCGGGCGATGCTGGAACAGGGACAGAAAGACGTTTATGTTAACCGGAATGCTTTGACGGCCAGTGAAATTGACGTCAACCTGATGTCTGCTTCGCCGATGTGGGAAGTCTCTCTGGTTGACAGCGCGGAAGATTCTGCCGACGATGCGGCGGCGCAGGCTGAAGACGAGCCGGCCGTCGAACAGCCGACAGTCAAAGACGAAGATGAGGCAGACAACGACAGCAGCACTTCCGACAAACCGTCCAGCGAAAAAGACATCGTTTATAACCGTGTCGCTTTCTCGAATCTGGTTAATAATGCCAGCCAGGCGGCTTATCTGGAAAGCAATTATGCTATCCGCAACACAATTTATGACGGTATGATTACGGCCGGCAGCATGGAAGAATTCAATCAGGCTTTATACAGTAATCTGGGGCTTGACTTAATTCCCAATTTTGCCAAACAAAATATGGATATTCTCCGCAATGTCAACCGTCAGGTCAACAGTGCCGTCTTCAACAACAATGACAAGAAAGAATTCCGTGTTCATGTCGGCTATGACTATTTTGAGCGCGAACAGGACGGCACCAACGGCCTGAGCGGTTATGAAGACGAGGCCCACACCGGTTATGCTTTGTTTGACAAGAAATATAACGCCAACTTCCGTTACGGCCTCGGCGCCAGCTTCACCAAATACAGCAGTGATTATGACAACGGTGCGGAACGTGATGAAGTCATTGCCCAAATTATGGCACCGTTGATTTTCGAAACCGACAGCACCAAGGTTGTTTCGATGCCGAGAATCGGTATGGGCTGGGGTGAATATACCCGTTATGACCATACCGGGGAATATAAGGCCGATACCCGTAATTATTACTACGGTATCACTAACGAAGCGCGCCATGAACTGGATATGGGCCTGCTGACGTTGGAACCGGTGGCCGAATTCAATATTATCGGCCTGTATCAAGGACGCACCAAGGAAAATATCCGGGTTGATTCCGGCAATAACCTTTCCGTTGAGGGCGAACTCGGCTTATATGCCAAGAAGAGTTTCAAACCCATGGGTGACGATGAACTGAACATCCGTCTGGGCGGAACTTATTATCATGAGTTTAACAACCCCTATCAGGCAGTCAGCGCCGGTATTGTCGGACTGCAGGGACGTTATCACATGAACAGCTATGAGACACAACGCAACCGAGCAGTTCTGTCCAGCCGTTTCGATTATAAACGCGGCAAGTTCAATTTCTATCTGGAAGGCAGCCGCTTTATCGAAGACGACAGCACCTATTCGGTCAACGCCGGTCTGACATATGCTTTCTAAATATCGACAAGCCCCTTAAATAAGGGGCTTTTTATTTAGTGATTTTAGCCAAAAATAAAGGGGTTGTTTATTTTATATTGACATTGTTTTGATGATATGGTACCTTACAATCAGGCTATGATTCAGTTATATGTGAGGTGT
>ENA-UEQS01002322-UEQS01002322.1-human-gut-metagenome-genome-assembly--contig:-NODE-2322-length-10550-cov-7.422611_pt1 | contig 10550 bp, 8 predicted proteins | sample MGYA00242953_ERZ507953 | MGnify/ENA primary metagenome ERZ507953 (study PRJEB26167, sample SAMN06115474) | human gut metagenome | host: Homo sapiens | place: China:Jiangsu | collected 2016-07-06...
CCGTAATTTTCTTTATATATACCGCAAAATTCTTTAAGCCAAAGCCTTGTGCTGTGGCAATTATCAATTAAACATACCCAATAAATGCGAAAAAACGAAAAATATACAATTTATTTTTAATCTATTGTACTTTATTGCAGTAATTAAGTCAATATATATCTATCAATATTTTTAAAATTTTGAGCAAAAACACAGTTTTATGTCTAATTTATAACAATACTTGACATACACGAATTTCCACAATAAAATTATATGTGTATATTATTAAACATTATAATCATTATTATATATTTGTAATTTGGAGGCTGTTATGTCAGAATTTAAAACTAATGTAATGCGTATTCTCGAAAAAGCAAAAATAGATTATACAGCACACGAATATCCGCACGGAAAAGACGCTGTTGACGGCATAAGCGTTGCCAAACTTTTGGGGCAAAATCCCGAATGTGTATTCAAAACGCTTGTCACAAAAGGCGTAAGCGGCAGCTACTTTGTATTTGTTGTTCCCGTTGCGGAGGAACTCGACCTTAAAAAAGCCGCAAAATCAGTTGGTGAAAAATCCGTTGAGATGATTCATGTAAAAGATATTTTAAAAGTAACAGGCTACATTCGAGGAGGCTGCTCACCTATCGGAATGAAAAAGCAATACCCTACCGTTTTCCACGAAAGCTGCCTTAACAATCCGAACATTATTGTAAGTGCGGGAAAAATCGGTTATCAGATTGACCTTGACCCTCAAACTTTAATTGAATTCACAAAAGGAAAATGTGCTGACATTATTAAGTAGTTTGTACACAAAAACTTCACATAACATTTGTGTTACCTTTATTGACTAAGGATTTATATAATGCTAAAATTATAGCAAATATGATAACCTGTCATATCAGGAGGTAATAGGTATGATTAAAAAAACATTTTACAATCTTCCATACGAAAAAAGAAAGCGTATTACCGACGCTGTCATAAAAGAATTTATGGAACGACCTAACGAAAAGGTTTCTATAAACAGAATTATAAAGACCGCTGAAATTTCCCGAGGCAGTTTTTATCAGTATTTTGACGACAAGGTAGATTTGATAGAAATTATCACTAAAACTATGTTTGAAGAATCAAGCAACAAAGCCAAAGAAATTTTAAAACTTTCATGCGGCGACCTTTTTGTTATGTACATTAAAATGTTTGATTATTTCGGCGATTACAGCAGTCAAAAGCAAACGATGAAAATTATGCGAAACATTGTAGACAGCTTTAAGGCAAACGATGACCTTGTAAGCGAATATCTGAAAAATCGCTTTAATATGGCACTCACCAACAACGAGATTTACACTATGGTTGACAGACAAAATCTGAAATTTCAGGATAACGAAAGCGTTAAATGCCTCATAGAAATTCTTACACAAGTGCTTAAAAATGCAATTTTCGATGTTTTTGTCGCAGGCAGTGACCGTGAAGAAGTGCGTGAACGCCTTATCAAAAAAATCGACATAATCAAACAAGGCGCAGTCAAGTGATATTAGGTAATAAATAATTTATTATACAGTAATTTTATGGAAATAATCAATGAAAGAGGAATGATATGCTGCCAAAACTAAGTGTAAAAAAGCCGATGACAATTTTTGTGGCGGTTATTGTGGTAATTGTATTGGGTATAGTGTCGGTATTTAAAATGACGCCTGACTTACTGCCTAATATGGATTTTCCGTATGCAATAATCCTTACAACCTATCCGGGACAAACTCCGGAAACAGTTGAATCGGTGGTAACAAAACCGCTTGAACAGTCACTCTCAACCATTGACGGCGTAAAAACCATCACCTCCACCTCATCTGACAACTATTCAATATTGACACTTGAGTTTGAGGACGGTACAAATATGGACACCGCTACCGTTGATATGAGAGGCAATCTTGACACTATCAAAGATGCATGGCCTGACGGTGTAGGCAGTCCGTACCTTATGAAAATTAACCCTAATATGATGCCTGTAGCTATGGTTGCGGTTGATTACGACGGTTACGATACAGTGCAAATTTCCGACTATGTAAACAACGAACTGAAAAATCAGCTTGAGGGAATTGACGGTGTAGCCTCTGTATCTACAAAAGGTATTGTAACTCAAAAGGAAAATGTTATTATTTCGCAAACCAAGATTGACGCTCTCAACGCAAAAATCAATGACGCTCTCAATGACAAATTCGGCGATGCGGAAAAGAAAATTTCCGATGCAAAGAAAGAATTGCAGGACAATATTTCTAAAGCGGAGCAAGGCAGTGATACCATTGAGCAGTCAATAAACAACTTAAATTCTCAACAGGAAGAAGTTGCAAAACAGCTTGCTGACGCCCAAGGTAAGGCACAAAGCGGTTACACTGAAATTTTGAATGCAAAAATGCAGTTGCTTGACCAACAGCAGTCGCTTACTGCAACCAAGCAAACTTTGACAATCGCCTACCAAACATTAACACAGATAAAAGAAAAACTTGACAGTTTGCAGGACGAAAAAGCACAGCTTACACAACAGATAGAAGCTTTTGAAAAAATATACAACGACTACAAAGATGCGCTTAGCAAACTTGCAAACCCCGATCTTACAGACGAGCAGCTTGCACAGGTAAGAGCAATCCTTGCTAAAATAGATGAAGAACTTGATAAATACGGTTTTCCGAAAGAAGAGCTTGAAGAAAGACTTAATAATGCAAAAAATGCTCTTACAAATGTAGATAAAGCAATAACTCAAACAGTTGAGGCATTAAAAGGACTTGACACCACAGAGGAAAAACTTGATGATACAATAGCGGAAATTGCGGATAAAATATCTCAAGTAGACGGCGGTATTACACAAATTGCAGCCGCTGTAAAAGGTCTTGACAACAATACCGTATCTGTAAATCAGGCACTTTCAGAGATAGAAAAACAGCAATCTCTTGCGGCATATCAGCTTTCGGGCGGACTTTCTGCGCTAAACACAAAGCAAAGTGAAGTAAACAGTGCATTAACCCAGCTTAATTCCGCTCAAGAAGAATTAAAATCCGCAAGTGATGAACTCTCCGACCAAAAAGATAAAGCCAAAAAAGCCGCCGATATGACAAACACTGTTACAATAAGCAATGTTTCAAATATTCTTACGGCACAAAATTTCTCAATGCCTGCAGGATATGTAAGTGATGACGAAAATATTAAATATCTTGTGCGTGTCGGCGACAAAATAGACGGTGATAAAGAAATGCAGTCGCTTGCTCTTTTTGACACGGGAATTGACGGTATCGGCGTTGCAAAACTAAGCGATGTTGCAGATGTATTTATAGCTGACGATTCGGACGAGGTATTCACAAAGATTAACGGAAACTCCGGCGTTGTATTCAGTTTTTCAAAGCAGAGTGATGCCGCAACCGCTACTGTTTCCGAAAATATAGCCAAAAAGCTCAACTCTCTTACACAGGAAAACGAAGGTCTGCACTTTACAACTCTTATGGACCAGGGCGACTACATAGATATTATTATAAACAGCGTTTTACAAAATCTTCTTATGGGTGCTGTACTTGCAATTATAATTCTGTATCTTTTCTTAAGAGATATTAAACCAACCCTCATTGTTGCGCTTTCAATTCCTATCAGCGTTATTTTTGCACTTGTGCTGATGTATTTTAGCGGTGTTACTCTCAATATGATTTCGCTGTCGGGACTTGCAATCGGTGTAGGTATGCTTGTTGACAACTCGGTTGTAGTAATTGAAAATATATACCGACTGCGCAATTTGGGTGTGCCGCCTGTAAAAGCCGCTTTAAACGGTGCTAAACAGGTTGCGGGCGCAATTGCATCGTCTACACTTACAACAATTTGCGTATTCTTCCCTATCGTATTCATAGAGGGTCTTACCCGTCAGATATTTATGGATATGGCGCTTACTATCACCTATTCCCTGCTTGCAAGCCTTATTGTTGCCCTTACGCTTGTGCCTGCTATGGGTCAGCGTATGCTAAGAAAGGTTAAACCTGTTAAGCACGGAATGTTTGATAAAATGCTCGGCGGCTACGAAAAATCTATTCGTTTTGTATTAAAGCACAGAGCAATCGCACTTATCGCTGCAGTTGTACTTCTCTTTGGCAGTATGTTCGGTGCTGTGGCAAGAGGCTTCAGTTTTATGCCGAATATGGCAAGCACGGAACTTTCCGTAACAGTCAGCCTTGACGACTCGGCTACTATGGATGATACCATTGATGCCGCACAAAACCTACTTGACACGCTTTCAAAATACGATGACTTTGAAACGGTCGGCGTTATGACAGGCTCAACCACAAGCCTTATGGGACTTACAGGCTCAGTATCTTCATCGGATTCTGACAAAGGCTCGGTTATGGCTTATGCCGTATTTAAAGACGACAAAGTAAAGAACAGCGAAAGTATCAGCAAAGAAATTGAAGCAGAACTTCAAAGTATTGACGGAGATGTGGTTGTAAGCGGCAGCTCTTCTTCAAGCTCAATGTCAGCTATGCTTGGTGATGACGGTGTGTCAATCAAACTTTACGGTGACGACCTCAAAACTTTGCAGAATACCGCAAAAGATATGGCGGAAAAACTTGCTGCGGTTGACGGTATTGACGAAACCGATAACGGTATCGGCGCTACTTCGGGCGAAATCAAGGTAACTGTCGATAAAACAAAGGCTGCCAAAAAGTCACTTACGGTTGCACAGGTATATCAGCAGATTGCCACCGCAATCACCTCGAAAACCACATCTTCTACCCTTACGAACAGCGGCAAAGACCTTGATGTGGTTGTAATCAAAGACGAAAACAGCGATGTTACAAAGAACAATATCAAGGATATTAAACTCACTTATACAGACAAAGAAGGCAACGAAAAGACCACAAAACTTTCCGAAGTTGCCGAGATTTCAGATTCCGAATCAATGAATTCAATCACAAGAAGTGACCAAAAGCGTTATATTAAAGTCAGCGGTACTTTAAAAGACGGTTATACAAACACCAATGTTTCAAACAAGGCAAAAGCTTTATTTGATGATTATAAACTTCCCGACGGCTGCAGTATTGAATACTCGGGTTCAAACGAGAGCACAATGGAGGCTGTAAATCAAATGCTGCTTATGATGCTTTTAGGCGTAATTCTTATTTACCTTATTATGGTTGCTCAATTCCAGAGCCTTAAGTCACCGTTTATCATTATGTTTACAATTCCTCTTGCATTTACAGGCGGATTCCTCGGATTGCTTATTACAGGTTTTGATGTCAGCGTTGTGGCATTGCTCGGTTTTGTAATGCTCTGCGGTATTATCGTAAACAACGGTATCGTACTTGTTGACTACATCAACAACCTAAGACTTGAGGGCAAAGAAAGACGAGAGGCAATTGTAGAGGCAGGCAAAACAAGAATGAGGCCTATCCTTATTACGGCAATCACAACCGTTCTCGGACTTTCAACAATGGCACTCGGTATAGGCACAGGTTCAGAGATTATGCAGCCTATCGCTATTGTATGTATCGGCGGTTTGCTGTACGCAACAATTATGACTCTTTATATTGTTCCTGTAATTTACGATATTTTAAGCAAAAAAGAACTTCGCAAAGTTAGCGAAAGCGACCTTGAGGAAATAGATATTTAATTGAGGAGAAAAATTATGATACTTACTACTACAGAAACAATTTCAGGCAGAAACCTTGCCACACTCGGTCTTGTGCAAGGCAACACAATTCAGTCGAAGCATATGTTCAGCGATATGGGACAGAGCTTTAAGACTATGGTTGGCGGCGAGCTTAAATCATACACTGAAATGATGAACAAGGCAAGAGATATTGCCACTCAGCGTATGATTGATATGGCGGCAAGAATGGGTGCGGACGCTATTGTATGCGTTCGTTACACATCAGCTTCTGTTATGCAGCAGGCTGCCGAAGTGCTTGCTTACGGCACAGCAGTTAAATTTATTTAAAACTGTAAAACCATAACAAGAAGACCTGTACGGCAACTGCTGTACAGGTTTTTACTTTACGCTTTGCTATATTAAATTAAAAAAACTTTGCAATATCCTCAATAGCCTTACGCTTTGGCATTGCAGGCTCTGCATTGCTGTAGCCTACTCCGATTACGCTTACTACCGCCTCGGTTTCGGGAATATTCAAAACTTCCTTGATTTTTTCGTTATCTCTTATACCCATTACAAGAGTTGAAAGTCCAAGTTCTGTTGCCTTAAGCAAAAGATTCATACTCTGCAAACCGCAGTCGTAAAATCCCCAACCGTTGCCGAGTTCGTTTGTCGGTGTACCGTCCTTTTCGTATCCGGAACGATTAAGCACAATTGCGGTAACAATAAGTGCGGGAGCGTCTGCAACATTTTTCTGATTGTAAGGCGACAATGCATTCTTAACATCTGCAAGTTTTTCGCCTGTTACCACATAGTAGCGTGATACCTGCGAATTTTTCCATGACGGTGCAAGTTGAGCCGCCGCAATCATCTCTCTTAACTTTTCTGTTTCAACAGGTTTATTTATGTATTCTCTTACGCTTCTGCGAGTTTCCGTTACTTTTGATAATTCCATCCATAATACCTCCGATTTCATTTTATAAGGTAATATTAGCACAAAATAAAATTTTTTACAATAAAATTAGCCTAATTTCTGCAATTTTTGCACTTTAAGCACTGTAAATGAAAAGTTTAACTTTTGGTATTATTTTTAATATTATACTAAAGTAAACTTTATCTATTTGAAAGGATGATTTTATGGCAAAAGTAAGCTGTGTTGATATTTCAGAATTTCAGCAAGGCATTAATTTCAGTAAAATGAAAAACGACGGTATAAAAGCGGTCATTATAAGAGCAGGCTACGGCAGAGAATCAAGTCAGAAAGACAGTATGTTTGAAAGTCATTACAAAAACGCAAAAAGCGAAAATATGATGATTGGTGTGTACTGGTACAGTTACGCAGACAGCGTCGGCGATGCAGAAAAAGAGGCAAAGGCTTGCCTTGAATGCATTAATAACAAATCTCTTGATATGCCGATTTATTATGATTTGGAAGATAATTCACAAACTAAACTCGGCAAAGCAAAACTTACAGAAATTGCGGAACGCTTTTGCGAAACGATCAAGAAAAGTAACTACAGAGCAGGTGTATATGCTAATCTGAATTGGTTTAATAATTATCTCGATTACGATAAATTAAAGAAAAAGTACAGTATCTGGCTTGCACAATATAACTCCGTAAATGAATTAAACTGTGATATATGGCAGAACAGTTCAACAGGCAGAGTAAGCGGTTACGGCAAAAATATTGATACGAACATCATATTTAACGAAAGCGTTTTCAACAGCAAAAAAGAAGACGATAAAGACAAAGGAAAAATAACCAAACCGGATATTTTCTACAGAGTGCGCTGTGACGGTGTTTGGCTGCCCGAAGTAAAAAATCTTGAAGATTACGCAGGTTTAAAAGGCAAAGCAATTACGGATATTGCAATAAAAGTAAGTGAAGGCAAGGTGTGGTATCAGGTTCACACAAAAAGCGGATGGCTGCCGAAAGTCAGCGGATATGACATTGACGATTTAGAAAACGGTTATGCGGGCAACGGCAGTAAAATTGACGCAATCAGAGTGTATTACACCACACCGCAGAATATTGCCGAAAGTCTTAACAAATATCTTGTTGCAAAATATAAAGTTTCGGCAATAAGCAAAGAATATTTTGACTGGCAGCACGACGACCAAACTTCAAACGGTCAGGACGGCTACGCAGGACTTTTCGGTAACAACATAGACAGAGTTTTATTGGTGCTCGAATAATATATAAGGCGGTGGAAGCATCGCCTTATTTGCTTGAAATAAAAAATTTTGTGCTAAAATATTCATATACAATTACAAATTGGGAAATTAAAATAATAAAAATTGTTATTTGAGGGCAAAACTTTTGTCCTCTTTGCTTTTATATATTTGTCAACTGTAAAAATAAACAAAAATACTTACTTTTATTTGTGCGAATAATTCCTATTTTGATATTGCATACAACAAGATGTTGTGCTATAATAGATTTACTCTACAAGATATATGCTTTTAAAGAATTAAAAGTTACATTATATATTAAAGAGGATTATGAAATTACGAAAGGGAAGGATATTTATGACAGTAAATGTAAAGGGCGGAAAGCTTAGCAAAAAGGAAATTGAGGCATACACAACACAGCTTAGAGAGGCAAATCCGGATAAATATATCAAGAATGTTGAACTCACAGTTGACGGTGACTATGTTGATGTTAAATACGATTACGATTCTGTTCCGTTTGAAAGAATCCGCAGAATCACAGGCTATCTTGTAGGTACGGTAGACCGCTTTAACAATGCAAAGCGTGCCGAGGTTGAGGACAGAGTAAAACACAGCGTACCTTGTACAGAATGTTGTTCCGTTGATGAAATCGCATAATTTTTTTGTTTGATTATCCGATTTTACAATATACCTGTTATTTCTTGTTGACTTTTGTCGATATAACGGTATATAATTAAAACAATAAGTTAATATTTATCTTATCAAGAGCGACTGAGGGAACAGGCCCTGTGAAGTCCGGCAACCTGCATTTGCAAGGTGCCAAATCCTGCGGTATTTACCGAAAGATGAGTCTTAATAGCACCTTTCGGCTGAAAGGTGCTTATTTTTTGCAAAGGAGAATTATAATGGCAAAACATTTTTTCACTTCTGAGTCAGTAACAGAGGGACATCCCGACAAAGTTTGCGACCAGATTTCCGACGCTGTTCTTGACGCTATTCTCGAACAGGATAAAAACGCTCATGTTGCCTGCGAGGTAACCGCTACAACAGGTGTAGTTCATGTTATGGGCGAAATTTCTACAGACTGCTATGTTGACATTGCAAGTATCGCAAGAGATGTAATAAACGACATTGGCTACGATAATCAGGACTGCGGTTTTAACGGCAAAACTTGCGCTGTACTCACTTCTATTGACCAGCAGAGCCCTGACATTGCAATGGGTGTAAACGAAAGCTACGAGCTTAAAGACGGCGAAAACGATGTAAACAATCAGATTGGCGCCGGCGATCAGGGTATGATGTTCGGCTACGCTTGCAACGAAACTAAAGAGCTTATGCCGCTTGCTATCTCACTTGCTCACAAGCTTGCAAAACAGCTTACAGCGGTAAGAAAAGACGGTACTCTCTCCTACCTTCGTCCTGACGGTAAAACACAGGTAACCGTTGAGTATGAGGGTGACACACCTGTAAGGGTAGACACCGTTGTTGTGTCTACACAGCACGATGAAAAGGTTACACTTGAGCAGATCAGAAACGATATGGTTGAATATGTAGTAAAGCCAATCATTCCTGCCGAGCTTTTAGACGAAAACACAAAATATTTCATCAACCCGACAGGCAGATTTGTAATCGGCGGCCCTGTAGGCGATTCAGGTCTTACAGGCAGAAAGATTATAGTTGATACCTACGGCGGATTTTCTCGTCACGGCGGCGGTGCATTCAGCGGTAAAGACCCGACAAAGGTTGACAGAAGTGCCGCTTACTACGCAAGATACATTGCAAAGAATATTGTTGCCGCAGGTCTTGCCGATAAGTGTGAGGTTCAGCTTGCATATGCAATCGGTGTTGCTAAACCTGTATCAATAATGGTAGATGCTTTTGGTTCATCAAGCTACACAAACGAACAGCTTTCAGACGCTGTGGAAAAGGTATTTGACTGCCGTCCGAATTCTATTATTGAACAGTTAAAGCTTAAAGAAACAAAGTATCGTCCACTTGCCGCTTACGGTCATATGGGTAGAGAAGAACTCGGCGTTGCTTGGGAAAAGACAGACAAAGCACAGGCTCTCGTTAAAGCTATTAATGAATAATTATTAAAACAAATACACAAACCGTTCTTCTAAAAAATTCTTAGGAGAGCGGTTTTTATAATTTGTCGGTTCTATCCTTAAGTCAAAAAATTATAAAAGGTTGACCAAACTTTTATAATTATTTAGATTATAAAAGAAAGTTGTAAACAATTGCGAAATTCAAAACAATATATCCGTTACAGATGATTTTAAAATATTTATCTGCGACCTCTTTGCCGAGGCTGCAGCAGGTATTCTTGTGAACGGTTTTAAAAACAAAAAAATTTGGTGAAGATAAAGCAATATTAAATATACAGGTAATATTCAATTCTTTACCTGACATTTTAAGACGAGCACAGCAAAAATAAACTTAAAATTGCCCATTGCATATTTTGCAGTGGGCTTTCTGAATTTTATGTGAATTATATTGCTTTTTAAGTGCAAATTTTATAAAATTTAATTATTAATATATTGCGAGGTGGGTTATGAATAATCTTATAAACTATTTAAAATGGCGTGGCGATTTAGGTTTTGATATTTCACCTTTAAACGAAGTTGACGCTCTTATATTTTCAGAGCTTGTTTATCTTGATTTTTCGGGATATACAGAAAAATCACAGCTTCCGCTTTCAGACATAAATAAACTTTATTTTAAAGAAAAGCGTGATGTTGTTTTTAAAGATTACTATGTATTTAAAGGTTTTTACAAC
>ENA-UEQS01002329-UEQS01002329.1-human-gut-metagenome-genome-assembly--contig:-NODE-2329-length-10528-cov-6.681657_pt1 | contig 10528 bp, 6 predicted proteins | sample MGYA00242953_ERZ507953 | MGnify/ENA primary metagenome ERZ507953 (study PRJEB26167, sample SAMN06115474) | human gut metagenome | host: Homo sapiens | place: China:Jiangsu | collected 2016-07-06...
CCAAAAGTGGCGGCGCCGAAGGGGTGGAGGGGGCGATCGGAAAGCCCCCTCCTCGCGCCCTCAGGCGCGAAACCCCTGCGGATTAGAGCACCGCATCATCCGGATAATCCGGCTGCGGGCCGAACAGCTCCTCCATCTCCGTCTTTGTCAGCTTGAACTCATCCTTGATGAAATCCCACAGGCGATGCGGGCGCACCTTCAAGGTGTTGTACAGTCGATTCACGCGGCTCTCCCAGTAGGTGTACGCGCCGTCAATCGTCGTCGGCACTTCGCTGGTCACCGCCTTGTCGTTCAGCTCACCCCAGCGTTCCCAGTGGTTCTTCATCTCCGGCTGAATTTCCGTCACCACGCCGTCCAGCACCTGCGTCATGTACTCCGTCGTGAACGTCTTGTACACATCCGCCAGCTTTTCGAGGAACTTGCGCTTGTAGTCGGGATGTTCCAGCAATTTCAGGAAAATCGTGTTGTCGATTTTCTGTTCGCCCATGCCCTTGACCTTTAGGTAGCTCCACGGGCTGTTGAACTTGGAGCTGTACAGCCCGTAGTCCGCATCGTACCAAATCCATTTCCACTTGCTGCCTTCCTGATGCAGACGGTAGTAGCGGATGTTGCCGATGTCGGAGTTGCCCACGAACATTTCCAGCGCCATGTATTCAAACAGGTTGTCCACATCCACGTTGTCAAGGATGTACTGCAAATCATCCGGATTTGTCGCTGGGCTGCCCGCTTTGATTTTCTTCAGCATCGCGCGGTATGCCTTGTTCGAGCCGAAGTTGACCGAGCCGTTTGCTTCGAGGATGTCCATTTCATCCGCCTGATCAAGCGAAAGCCCTTCAAACTGCGCAATGAAGAAGCGGTCAACACGTTCGCGCAGGTTCATATGACCCCAGTACTTCCCGTTGAGGAAAACCGTTACGGGCTTCCACGCCTGATGAATCACCTGCGTTCCATACGCGTCAAGCAGACGCGACTGGAAGCCGTCCAGCAGGCGCGTGGACATGGCGTCGTTGCCGGAATTGCGCAGGACGAGCGACTTATACTCCGTGTAGGGGCGGTCATCAAAGAGTGCGGCGGCGAACGTCTTGCTGCCGTAGAGCGACTTGGCGCGCAGCTTCATGGATTTCTGCGGCATATCCAGCGAGTAGTTGCCAATGAGACCGATGGCGACGCCTTGGCTGATCAGCTGCGTGCCGTCTACGTCGTAATACTCCATGTAGCCTTCGCGCGGCGTTTTGCCGTACTGGCGGTAAATCGTGTTCTTGAAGGGAATGCCGCCGGACTTGTCGATGTTCGGGCCTGCCGCAAGCATACCATTCTCTTCATTCCATAGTTCATCCGGGTCGACGGTGATGCAGACAATCGGCGTTGTGTAGTACGTTTCCATCAGATACGTCCCGGTCGTCACGGTACTCGCCTTATACAGCGGGTTCGCCGGGAACGCGCGGGCACGGAGCGTCGTGGTGTGGGTAAAGGTAATATCCTGCCCCGTGTACAGGTAGCCCTTGTTCTGCGTGGGGGTAGAACCATCGGTGGTATAATAAACAGTTGTGTTCGCGGGAATCGTGAAGCCCGCCGTGACCGTTCCGTAATGCTTGCCGGGCTGGAGGGTCAGTTCCGGCGCATCGGCATAGCCCAGGAACGTGTCATTGCCGTTCTGCGCGCCCGCAGTTGCCATGTCGTAATAAAAAAAGCCCTCGCGCCCGATGCTCCGGCCGTAGGACACATTTGTTGGAATCTCCGGCAGCACCACTTTGTCCAGTATTTTTCCCGTCGGATCCGCCAGCACCAACACCTCGCCGCCGCTCTTTTTCAGTTTGAAGGAGGTGTGCAGTTCGCCAGCGTTGCTCAGGGCCGTATCGCCGTCGCACCAGATGACCTTGTACTCACCCGGATTGATGGTCGTTCCCTGTGGAAACTGCCATTTTCGTGCGCGTCCAATATTGTCGGACAGCCCGTAGCCGGACAAATCGACCGCCTGATTGGAGGAATTGTAGATTTCCACCCAGTCGGTGTATCCGCCGGAGGGAGCCTTGACCGCCGTATCATTGGACGCCATAACTTCGGTCACATACACGCCCGTGGCGTTGAGGGAGCGGAGGATGGAATCCATCCTGCTCGCTCCCTCCTGCGTATTCGGCAGACCGGGCGTCGGGTTCTGCGTGATGATGAACACGCCGTTTTCGTTGCGCGCATAGGACGCATCCTTCGGCACGTTATCCAGCGTCACGCGGTCAACAAGCCGTCCGCGGCTGTCCGACAGCACCACATTATCGTGCTCCGCGCTGAGGCGGAAGTTCGCGTGCGGCACGGCATTCGGGTCGGTGTTGGGCGTTTCATCGCCGTTGCAGTAGACCAGATAGTACCCATGCGGCTGAATCGTCGCGCCTTCCGGGAAGCGCCACTGGAGCGGCTTGCTCTCGTTGTCGCTCAGCGCGTAATTATCCAGCGAAATGACCTGATTGGTCGTGTTGTACAATTCCACCCAGTCGCAGACGTTGCCGCTTGCATCGGTGTAGCCGGTCAGCGGATCCGGGCAGACCTCATTGATGATGACCGCGCCGTCGGTTACCAGCGTCGCCGCGCGGTATTCCTGATGACCGCTCGTCGTGTTCTCGTAGCCGGGGCTGTACTCGTTTGTTGTGCCCCAGCTGCCATCCGGCAGGCGCGCATAGCTCTCGTCCACCCCCAGAATCGGGGTTTTCACCGAGTCGATGAGGTAAGCGTTCGGGTCATAGATGTACAGTTCCTCGCCATTGGAGGAAATGGAGAACTTTGCGTGCATCGGCTTTCCCGCAATCGCCTGATTTTTCTTGTCGCACAGCACAATCACGCGCTCGCCCGCCGCCAGCTCCATATCCGGGAACAGGAACTTAATCGACGTGCCCTTGTTGGAAAGACCGACGTCCTTGAGGTTGATGGCGTGGTCGGAGCTGTTCCAGATTTCCAGCCAGTCGGGGTAATTGCCGTTTTCGTCCGGCATCGCGGTTCTATTCGCCGCCATAACCTCGCTGAAAACCAATCCCTCATAATTACTCAGCGCACCGCCTGTGGAATGCACCAGATTATCCTGCGACCCCGCGGAATAATACGCCTTCTGCACGGGCTTTTTGGGGCTGACGATGACCACAATTGCCACCAGCGCAATCAGCACGGCGCAGACGAGGACATTCAGCACACGGCGTTTCTTCTTACGATATTTCACAGCGGGCGGCATCTGCTTCGGCTCTGCGCGACGCTGCCGTTTTTCGGGCTGATAAGACTGCATGGTAATCCTTTCTGCGGTCAGGAGGATATTCATCCCCGCCGCGGCGCAGGACGGTCAGGCGGATTTTCGCCATCCGTTTTCCTTTCGACAAATAGAACGATGCAGCACCGTCCTATCCTGCATTGTATCACAAAAACCTATTCCCGCGCAAGCATTATGACCATTTTGCGCGGATTTTTCATCTTTTGGTCACAATTCGGGTGATTTTTGCATCCATCAGCGTGGGGGGCTACCCCATAACAAGGCAATGATGGCAGGATTCACGCCCGCAAGCGTGGTTTCCCCCTGCCACGATAGAAGCCAAGCATGGGCGTGTGCACCGCAAAGGGGTGTCGGGGGCGACCGCAGACTTCGCCTGTTTTCATTGCCCCCGACTCGCCTCCACAGAGGCGAAATCCCTGCGTTTCGGGAAAAGCCACTTATAATAAGAAAGAACAGCTACTCGGTCGCGCCCATTTGGCGCGACAATATGCAAGTTGTGGGTAGAGCAGCTTGGGGGCGCGTCTGCGGACGCGCAAAGTTACTGGCAGGGACGCTTCGCTGCCTGCACCTTTGTTGGCGGCTTCCTTGGGATTGGTCGGACGCGGAACAGTTGGGGCGTTGCCCCAAACCCCACAAGGGACGCTGTCCCTTGACCCTGCAAGGGGCAATTGCCCCTTGACCCCTCCGCGCGATTGAGTTGGTCGCGCTTTCATGCTCCTTCCGCGTGCAGCTTTTGGGGGCTTCGCCTAAGCCCTTGTTTGCTCCCCACAACTTTCCGTGAAGAACCCCTTTTCCCTCACTGGAACAAGGACATAATCTCCTGCGGCGAAAGTCCGCCCACCATGGATTCCCCCGGCTTAATCAGCTGGTCAAACAGCGCTTTCTTCCGCTGCCCCAGCGCAACCACCTGCTCCTCAATCGAAGCATGTGTTACCAGACGAATCACCTCCACCTTGCGCGTCTGCCCGATGCGGTACGCGCGGTCGGTTGCCTGATCTTCCGCCGCCGGATTCCACCACGGGTCGTAGTGAATCACCATGTCCGCGCCCGTCAGGTTCAGACCCGTACCGCCCGCCTTCAGCGAAATCAGGAAAATCTGTCCCTGCCCCGCGTTGAACTGCTCCGCCATCTCTACGCGGCGCTGTGCGGGCGTGTCGCCATCCAGGTACATCGTTTCATAACCCGCATCATCCAGCTCGCGGCGAAGGATTTTCAGCATCGAGGTGAACGCGCTGAACAGCAGCACACGCCGCCCCTTCGCAATCGCTTCCGGCAGCATATCCAGCAGCATATCCAGCTTGCCGGATGTGCCCGTATAGTCGTCCAAAACCAGCGACGGATGACAGCAGATTTCGCGCAGCTGGGTAATCGCCGCAAGCACCTCCGTGCGCCCACGCTCGAAGCCCTTTTCCTTGACGATGGAGTCCACGCGCTGACGCAGCCGCATCATCGTCGCCTCGTATACCTTCGCCTGTTCCGGGCTCATCTGCGCCGTGAACACGGATTCGATCTTGTCCGGCAGTTCCGTCAGCACTTCCTTCTTCAGGCGGCGCATGAGGAACGGGCTGATGCGCCGGCGCAAATCCTCCGCGTCCGTTCCATCCTGATAGCGGCGCAGGAACGCGCTGTAACTGAGCAGGTACCCCGGCAGGACGAAGTTGAAGATGCTCCACAGTTCGCCCACGCCATTTTCCAGCGGCGTACCAGTCAGGGCAAAGCGCGTCTGCGCCTGCAATTGGCGAACCGCCTGCGCGCCCTTGCTGCCCGCGTTTTTGATGTGCTGCGCTTCGTCTAAGATAGCGAAGCGGAACTCAATCGTCGTCAGCTGCTCGATGTCCTGCCGAATCAGCGGGTAGGACGTAATCAGCACATCCACGTCATGCGCTTCCTTGACGTGGCGAATCTGGCTGGCGCGCTGTGCCGCCGAACCGCCCAGCACCATCACCGACAAATCCGGCGCAAAGCGGCCAAGTTCGCTCAGCCAGTTATATGTCAGCGTCGTCGGCGCGACAACAAGGCTAACCTGCCCTTCCTGCCGCGTCGCCATCAGCAGCGCAATCACCTGCACGGTTTTGCCCAAGCCCATGTCGTCCGCCAGCACACCGCCCATGTGCAGCCGATCAAGCGCCAGCAGCCACTGGAAGCCGCGCTCCTGATACGGGCGCAGGCTTAAGCCGTCGGGCAGCTTCACGTCCTGCACCTTGCCGGGGTCGGTCAGCAGGCGAACGGTTGCCTGCGTCTTTTCATCCACCTCGATGGGCAGTCCAAGGCTCTCCAGCAGGCTTTGCAGATAGCACGCACGGTACGCCTGCAGACGGATGGTGTCGTCTCCCATCGCGACCGACTCCGCGCCCTCCGCCTGCGCCGCCTCGAAGATGGAATCCGCCAGCGGCAGCCACTCGTCCATCGCGGACAAATCAAGGAACGAACCGTCTTTCAGGCGGAAATAGCGGCGGCGGCGCGCCAGTGCTTCCATAATTGCGAGAATTTCCTGCGCGGGTTCGTCGTCCTGGGTGAATTTCAGCTCCAGCGCCGAGCCGTTCAAGCGCATTTTGCCCGCAAATTTCGGCTTGCGCGGCGTCATGCGCTTGAAGTCGTTGGACAGGTACACTTCCGCCAGTTCCTGCAAATGCTGCAAGCCTTCGCTGACGAAGTTGAAAATGGCTTCCTGCCCCGTCAGGTACACATGCCCTTTGCTGACGATGAAGCCCGCCGCCCCCAGCGCATCCAGTACCTTGCGTTCCGCTGCCGCGTCGCGCAGGAGCAGTTTTTCGCCGCGCGGGAGATTCTCCGGCAGGGGCGTTTCGTCAAACGGGTCAATGGTGCGATCGCCGTAGCGGAACTGTGCCCGCGCCACCACATCGCGACCATTGGCAGAACGGTCAAGATACACACGCGCCACCAGCGGCAGTTGAATCAGCTGACGGCGCAGCTCATCGGAGATTTCCACCAGCCCGGTCAGTTTCAGGAACGGCACGAGTTCACCCATCACACGCGCTGCCTCGCGCACGGGATAGTCGAAGCTGCACTGTCCGCCCAACTGCTCCTGATACAGCACGCGCAGCACGCCGCGCTGCTGCTCCTCCACCGCCACGACGTTCTCCCCCACCAGCGCGAAGGAACAGGACGGCAGCAGCGGACGGAATTCCTTGGGGAACATGGCAACGACCGTCAAGCCGTGCAAGTCACTGGAGACGCGGAACTGCAAGGGGATTTTCCTTGCGCGCACAGGCTTGACCGCAACCGTCTTTTCCCCGACCTTCAGGCGAAACGGCGTGTTCATCAGCTCGCGCAGGATTTCCTCCGCGAACGGCTCCGGCAGCGCCAAATCACGCTGTTCCGCGCCGCGCAGGAGCGCGCCAGCTTTCTTCTGTGCCAGACACAGCGCGCGCAGAATCTTCAAAATCCGCTCCTGCACCGTGCCGAAGCGCATCCATTCCGGGTGAAACACGAAGCCCTTGCCGTACTCCACAGGCGTCTGCGTGTCAATGGCATCAATCATCTGTGGAATCGACTTGACCACATACAGGCGTTCTTCGCCAATCAGCAGACAAATGCGGATGCGGGGCGTAATCTGGTCGCGCACGGGTTCGAGGGTCAGGCGAACCTCCATGTGGATGGTGCCCTCCTCCGGCAGCGCGCGGTCCATCGCCGCCATCAGCTTCGGACCGGCCGCTTCCGCCTTGCGGCGCACCATATCGCCCATTGCGCCTTCATCCTGACACTTAATCATTGCCGCCACCACATGCCGGCACGCGCCGGCTTCCTCATAAATCGGGCAGCTGCAGCGGCTTTCGCCGTCGTCGGTGAATACCACATCATACATTTCGCCATCCGCGACCTTGCAGCTCAGGCGTTTTGCGCTCTTCTCCACAATATGCACTGCGCCGCTGTGATACAGCCGCTCACCGTAACGGGTTTCCGTTTCGCCCGCCAGAACGCGCAGGGTGTAGGGGACTTGGGTCATGCTTGAATCACACTCACACTTTCTGAAAGCCCAAAGGCAAAAAAAATCCTTCAAGCCAAAATTGCAACCCTTATTCTTTCTACGTTTTCGGCGAAATTCCTGCTTTCAGGCGGAAGGTTTTTCATCTTTTTTTGACGCTGGATGCATCCGGTTGACTTTCCGCACTTTTTTCCATCCTCGGCGTATGATGAAGGCAGAATCCTCCTGCCGTTTGTTCGGTGCTGCAATTTTCTATTTGGAAGGATGTGTTTCTGATGATTTTATCCTCCCTGTCCGCCGCTATTTTCGCGACACTGCTCATGTATCTGCTGACGGCGCTGGGTGCGGCGCTCGTATTCCCGCTCCGGCGATTTCACCCAGGCGTGATGAACCTGCTGATGGCGCTCGGTGCGGGCATCATGCTCGCCGCGTCGTACTTTTCGCTCCTTGCGCCCGCGCTGACGTCCGCGCATTCCCTCCGGCAAAGCCCGCTCCTGATGTGCAGCGGCGGATTTTTGCTCGGCGGGCTGCTCGTGCTGTTGGCGGACGCGCTGCTTTCACGCCGGATGCGCCGAACGCCGCTGTCCGACGTGCGCCGCAGAACCGTTCTGCTGATTGGCAGCATCACCCTGCACAACATTCCCGAAGGCCTGGCGGTCGGCTGCGCGTTCGGTGCTTTGGCGTCCCCCGGCGGAGCGGCGTGGCGCAGCGCGTGGATGCTTGCCATCGGCATTGCGCTGCAAAACTTCCCTGAAGGGGCGGCGGTCAGTCTGCCGCTCCGCCGCGACGGTTATTCCTGCCGCCGTTCGTTCTTCTTCGGACAGCTATCCGGCGCAGTCGAACCGCTTGCGGGGATTCTGGGCGCACTGCTGGCGATTCGCGTCCGCGCCGCCCTGCCGCTGCTGCTTTCGCTCTCCGGCGGCGCCATGGTGACGGTCATCTTGGCGGAGCTTCTGCCGGAATGCCAAAAATGCCCGCGGCAGCGTCTGATGGTTCTCGCGACGCTGGCGGGCTTTGTCCTCATGATGGCACTGGATACGATGGGGATTGGGTGATAACGCATTAACTATGTTCAAGCACCCACGTCAATAGTTCTTCATAGCCAATCGTACCATCGGCTACATGGAGAATTACCTCTATCAGTTCTTCCTGCGTATAAAACAGCTCAATGCCGCTTTTTTTAAGGAGAATAAGCATGAGTTGCGTTCCTATCCGTTTATTTCCATCAATAAACGGATGATTCTTCACAAAACCAAAGCACAGTCTGGCAGCTTTTTGATACACCGATGGAAACAACTCAATCTGGTCATACGTCATAAAGGGACTTGCCAGCGCAGATTCCAGCAAGCCTTCATCCCGTACACCATACGAGCCGCCGGTTTTCTCAATCATCTGCTTATGCAGTGCAATGACGTTTTTCGCTGTCAGCCTAATCATTTGGCGAGCGCCTCATACGCAACCCGGTTTTTTTCAATAAGCTGTTCACCAAGCGCAAGCAATTCTTCGTCAGATGCTTCCTGATATTCCTCTGCACGGCTGAAATCAATTACCAAGTAGCGCGGCGCATTATTCTTCAAAATAACCGCCGAACCTTTCTCGTCAACCAGCCGCGCAACGCGCGAAAAGTCACGGCTTGCATCAGCAATAGATACCATCGTTTCAGACTGAATCATCATTGCTTCCACCTCCTGCTTTATATTATATCACACTTTGAAAGAACAATCAACGATTATTCGCTCTGCTTCCTCTCCACATACTCTTCCAGGCACTCCCCTGTCTCCCGCATCTCCATTGACGCATCCACCCCAACGTAGCGGAAGTGCCACGGCTCATTCGTGATGCCGGTGATGGCGGTCTTATCCGCCGGGTAGCGCAGGATGAATCCCCACTCCCAGCAATGTTCTTCCAGCCATTTTGCCTGTTTCGTGCCGCCGAAGGACGTGCCCGGCACGGTGATGTCGAACGCCAGCCCGGTGTGATGCTCGCTGCATCCGGGGTCGGCGACGAGTTTGCGCGCCGCACTGCGCGCCTGTGCGCCAGTCATGCCCTGCTGACGATAGCTGTACACCTTGTCGTCGAACAGCTTCTGCTGATAGGCGACGCTCCGGTATCCCGCGCTGATCTGCCATGATGTCAGCCCTTCTGACTGCGCCTGCGCCAGCATCGCCAGCAGCGCATCCACCGCAATCTGCTCGCCCTCGATTTCGCTGCCCTTGATGCTCACGATGCTGCTGTCACAGTAGTCGCGCATATTGACCAGCTGCTGCGGCTGATAATCATCAGGCAAAGGAGAATCCCGGTTGACCAGCAGCGGAAGCCCATCCGCCGTGAAGCCAACCGGGATTGTGTTTTCCGACTCCGCCGTCAGGATGATCATATCGTCCTCCGCGGGAGCTTCGGTGGCTTGCGCGGCTTGGGTGGGCGCGGGCGTCGGTGTGGCATACGGCTGCGCGCTGTCAGAATAGAGCAGCTCACGCGTATCTTCCCCGACGATGCCGTCCGCCGTCAGTCCATGCTGGCGCTGGAGGACGAGGAGACCTATCTTCTCTATGCAGGCTCCCCCGAGGCAGTAGAGCAGGCCCAAGCCCTCCGGGAAACTGTGACTGCCCGGCGTGACAGCCTCTCTCGTCGCCGGGCCGACCTGTCCATAGACGCTGCCGGTCAAATAGCCCAGCGCCTGCAAGCGCTCCTGCAATTGCCAGACGGCTTCCCCCTGCGCGCCGGAACGCAGCACCGGCACGGGCGTGGGCAGGGACGGGTCAATCGTGACCTGCATGACGTTGCCGTACCCCGGCACAGGCGTCGGCGTGCGGCTCTGCTCCACCTGCACATCGCCATAGAGCCGGATTTCGCGCACGGCGAACACGATGACCGCGACCGCCAGTACGGCAAGCGCAATCATGGCAATCAGCCGTTTTGTCGTCATTCCTCCGCTGGATTTCTGCTGCACGCTTGTCCCCTGCCTTTCTTCTTTCCTGACCACAGTATACGCTATTTTGGGCGTTTATGCAAGAGGGGGGCGGAAAATGGGTTCATGATGTATCAATATTATGCTTTTATAATCAATAGATTTAACATTTTATTTTCATTCTATTTGCACATTGTTCAAATATTTGTGCTACACTGTATGTGTCGCAGAGATTCCGTTAGTACATATTTTGCTTACAGTTTCTCTGAAAATGGGGCTAAATTTGATGAAAGGAGTGTACTTGGAATTCGTTTTTCACCAAAGTTCCACATGTTTGACTTTTAGAAAGGAGTGTACTCATGAAAAAGTTTTTCTCTACGCTTTTGGTCTTAACGCTTGTTTTTGCTTGCTTCGCAACCGCAGTCGC
>ENA-UEQS01002350-UEQS01002350.1-human-gut-metagenome-genome-assembly--contig:-NODE-2350-length-10464-cov-5.109079_pt1 | contig 10464 bp, 12 predicted proteins | sample MGYA00242953_ERZ507953 | MGnify/ENA primary metagenome ERZ507953 (study PRJEB26167, sample SAMN06115474) | human gut metagenome | host: Homo sapiens | place: China:Jiangsu | collected 2016-07-06...
GTGTATAACCCAACAGATTTTGTCCACGCCATTTTTCCGGAAAAAAACGGTCGCTGTCTGTCATGGACAGTCCGATGCCCCAGATCCTGTCATGTACCGCACATTCTGCCAGCAGATGCGGTGCAGTTGCCAGCAGTTCTTGCAGAAGCGACTGGTTTTGCCGGAATTTTTCCAGCAGTCCCTCATAGACGATCTGCTGCCGGACTGCACTCCACCGGGAGTCCACATAGTTCCGGACGCTCCGCCCCAGCGCCTTGACCTTGCCGGGGTTGTCGGTTTGCAGAATCTGCTGTGCAATTTCGGTATCCTGAAATTGCAGGGCTTTCTGGTACATCATGTACTGTTCCATGTGGGCAAAGGAAATGCCGTCTTTCTCGAACGGCGAGGGATACCAGTTGCTGAGATAGCCGTTTTCTTTTTCTGGATTGTGAAAACAAATGATATGCCGCATATGCATCTCCTTTAAAAAAATCCGTTCTGTTGCAGCAGTTCCATAGTGACACCGCCGCTTTTCGGTTGCATCAGCTTTTCCACATACTTGCCGATGATGTCGGTTTCCAGATTGACGATCTCACCGGAGCGATGCTTCAGCAGGGTGGTTTCCTCACCGGTGTGTGGGATCAGGCTCACAGTGAAATCCGTGTGGGAAACTTTTGCCACTGTCAGGCTGATGCCGTCAAGTGCCACTGAGCCCTTCCCGATGACTTCCGCTCCGAAAGAAGCGGGAAAACCGATGCGGATGCGCCGCGACTCGCCTTCCCGCCGCACGGACAGGATTTCAGCCACACAGTCCACATGCCCGCTGACGATATGCCCGCCGAGGCGATCGCCCACGGCAAGCGCCCGTTCAAGGTTGACCTTGGCGCCGGGTTTCAGCAGGCCGAGAGCCGTGCGCTGCATGGTTTCAGCGGACGCATAGGCGGAAAAAAGGCTCGGACCAGACGTTTCTACTGTAAGACACGTTCCGTTGACGGCAATGGATTCGCCCAAAATAATGTCCGCGAGCTCGTAAAGCGCCTGAATCCGAAACCGGGTCTCGTGCCCACGGGATTCCACCGCCAGCACTTTCCCCTGACCGTTGATTATGCCTGTGAACATGCGCGCACCGGCCTGAATATGAGGTGTCCGTCCTCTCCACAGGGCTCCATGCGGACCAGCCGCAGTGAGAGCGCCTCGTCCAGTTCAAGGGGCGTGCGTCCGTCGAACAGCGGGCGCGCGTCGTTGTCCCCAAGCACTTTCGGCGCGATGTGGAGATGAAATTCGTCGACGAGCCCGGCTTCCAGCAACGAGAGGCCAAGGCGCCCTCCGCCTTCGCACAGCACGTAGGGGCAGCCCGCTTCCTGACGCAGGTATTCAAGGATCTGTACAAGATCCTCGCCGCTTTTCCAGCGGTCAAGGCCTCGGATGCGGACGCCGCGCTCGCGGAGCTGGGCTGCGCGGGGCGTGGCGGCTCCGGACGCCGTGGTGAAGAAAATCGTCTCCGTGGGGCGTTCCTTGAACAGCAGCAGGGAATCGGGCGCGGGCACGCGCGAGGAAATGGACACGGCCAGCGGCTGGCGTTCGACCGGATCATCAAGCCTTGCGGTCAGCAAGGGATTATCGGTATGGAGCGTGTTGCCGCCGACGAGGATCGCGCCTCCGGCCCGTCCCACGTTGGCGCGGAGTTCGTGCACCTGACGGCGGGCCGTTTCTCCGGTGATCCAGCGGGAATGCCCGGTGCGGGTGGCGATGCGGCCGTCCAGCGTCATGGCGAGTTTCAGCATGACGTAGGGGCGTTTCGTGGTCTGTCAGATCAGAAAATCGGCGACCAGAGCCCGGCACAGCTCCTCGCATACGCCCGCTTCCACTTCAACGCCCGCTTCGGCAAGGCGTTCCATGCCGCCCGCCGCCTTGGGGTTGGGATCGCGCAGGCCGATGACCACGTGGCGGATGCCCGCCGCGATCACCGCTTCCGTGCAGGGAGGGGTTTGCCCTTGATGGTTGCAGGGCTCCAGCGTGACGACCAGGGTGCAGGCCGAGGGATCGACGCCTTTGGCTTCGGCGTCCTTGAGGCACTCCACTTCCGCATGGCTCTTGCCGTAAGCGGTATGCCAGCCTCTGGCAACGACAACACCGTCACGGACAAGTACGGCACCCACCGTCGGATTGGGAGCGGCGGACCAGCGGCCGCGTTCCGCGAGTTCGGCGGCTTCCCGCATGAACGATTCGTACGGGTGGCTCATGCGCCTTCTCCCGAGGGGCCCGTATGCCCGCAGCCATCCGGCGTGGGGCGCAGGGGGAGGAGTTCGAGCGTGATGTCCGCTTCGTTCAGCATCTGCATGGCCAGTTCGTCCGGGTAGCCCGATGCGTACCAGATTTTGGTGATGCCGCAGTTGATGAGCATTTTCGAGCAGATGAGGCAAGGCTGATGCGTGCAGTAGACTTCGGCCCCGGCGAGGGAAATGCCGTGCACCGCCGCCTGGATGATGACGTTCTGTTCCGCGTGGAGGCCCCGGCAGATTTCATGCCGCTGGCCGGAAGGCACGCCGAGCTGTTCGCGCAGGCAACCGATATCGAGGCAATGCGCTACCTTGGACGGTGCGCCGTTATAGCCGGTGGCGAGGATGCGTTTGTCCTTGACGGCTACGGCCCCGACCCTGCGGCGCAGGCAGGTCGAGCGCTCCGCCACGAGGTGGGCGATGTTCATGAAGTAGTCGGGCCAAGCGACGCGGGACATAGCGGTATCCTTCTGTAAAATGAAAGAGCGGGGGACGGGGAGAGCCTCCGGCGGCAAGGGGCCGCGGCCCCTTGCCCCCGCCCGGGGCGCGAGCCGCGCCCCGGACCCCGGCGAAAACGGAGACGCCACAAGAGGGGGGCGCCTATCTGCTCTTCAAACGGCAACGCCGTTTGGAGAGCTTTTAAGAAGCAAGTAACAGCTTATACTCCCTTCGGAAACGGCGCGTATCCGTTACCGAGGGGGCCGGGGGGAATGATTCCCCCCGGGCAGGCCGGACGGCAGCCCGGCGGGTGCGGGGCAAAGCCCTGCAAGTCTACCAGGCGAACAGCGGGAACTGGCGCGCAAACACGGCCACTTCCTTGCTGATCTCGGCGAGACGGGTTTCGTTGCCGGCGTTGGCGATGGCGGCGTCGATCCAGCCCGCCACCTTAACCATGTCCTGCTCGCGGAAACCGCGGGTCGTGAGCGCGGGCGTTCCGATGCGGATACCGGAGGTCACGAACGGGGAACGGGTCTCGAAAGGCACGGTGTTCTTGTTCACGGTGATGCCGGCGGCGTCGAGGGCGTGCTCGGCGTCCTTGCCGGTGATGTCCTTGCTGGTCAGGTCGACGAGCAGCAAATGGTTGTCCGTGCCGCCGGAGACGAGGTTGAACTTGGCGTTTTTGAGCTCTTCGCCCAACGTCACGGTGTTCCTGAGCACCTGCGCCTGATAGTCCTTGAAGCGGGGACGCAGGGCTTCGCCGAAGGCCACGGCCTTGGCAGCGACGATGTGCATGAGCGGGCCGCCCTGAATGCCGGGGAAGATCTGGCTGTTGAGCGTCTTGCCGAAGGATTCGTCGGACAGGATCATGCCGCCGCGAGGACCGCGCAGGGTCTTGTGGGTCGTGGTCGTGGTGACGTGGGCGTGCCCGATGGGTGTGGGATGGAGCCCGGCGGCAACGAGGCCGGCGATATGGGCCATGTCCACGAGCAGCTTGGCATCCACCTCGTCGGCGATGGCGCGGAACTTGGCGAAGTCGATGGTACGGGGATAGGCGCTGGCGCCCGCCACGATGACCGTGGGACGGTGCTCATGGGCGAGGCGGCGCACTTCGTCATAGTTGATGAGGCAGGTGTCCTTGTCCACGCCGTAGGAAACCACGTTGAACAGGCGGCCGGAGAAGTTCACCGGGCTGCCGTGCGTCAGGTGGCCGCCGTGGGACAGGTTCATGCCCAGAATGGTATCGCCGGGTTTGGCCAGCGCGAAGTAGGAAGCCATGTTCGCCTGGCTGCCGGAGTGGGGCTGCACGTTGACGTAGTCGCAGCCGAACAGCTGCTTGGCGCGCTCGATGGCAAGGTTTTCGGCGATGTCGACGAATTCGCAGCCGCCGTAGTACCGCTTGCCCGGATAACCTTCGGCGTACTTATGCGTGAAAACGCTTCCCTGCGCTTCCCGAACGGCGGAAGAGACGAAGTTTTCGGAGGCGATGAGCTCCAGCTTGCTCATCTGCCGATCGCTTTCCAGCAGGAAAGCGCGTGCCAGTTCGGGATCTTCAAGAAGAATATGGTCCATTGGACGCTCCGATGAGAGTTTAGAGATGCAACCGCGTGGTTCCCATGAAAAGGGAGTTACGCCGTGAATTTCTTGAACAGGATGCTGCCGTTCGTACCGCCGAAACCGAAGGAGTTCGAGAGCGCGTACTGCGGATCAAGCTTCTTGGCACCGTCGGTCATGCAGTTGAGGTCGCATTCCGGATCGGGCGTCTCATAGTTGATCGTGCCGGGAACATAGCCGGTATGCAGGGCAAGCACGGAGAACACGGCCTCCACGCCGCCGGCGGCCCCAAGCAGGTGGCCGGTCTGGGACTTGGTCGCGGAGATGGCAATCTGGTAGGCGCGTTCGCCGAAGACCTGCTTGACGGCGCCGGTTTCGCAGATGTCGCCGAGATGGGTCGAGGTGGCGTGCGCGTTGATGTGGTCCACCACGTCGGGGCTGACGCCCGCGTCGGCGATGGCGCGCTGCATGGCGGCGATCATGCCTTCCCCGTCGTCGCGGGGAGCTGTCATGTGGAAGGCGTCGTCGGACGAGCCCGCGCCTATGATTTCGGCGTAGATGGTCGCGCCGCGCGCCTGAGCGTGCTCGAGGCTTTCCAGCATGAGCAGGCCCGCGCCTTCACCCATGACAAAGCCGTCGCGGTCCTTGTCAAAGGGGCGGGAAGCCTTTTCGGGATCGTCGTTGTGCGCCGTGGAGAGCGCCTTCAGCGCGGTAAAGCCGGAAATGCCCATGGGCGTGACGGTCGCTTCCACGCCGCCGGAGATGCAGGCGTCGCAACGGCCCATGACGATCTCGGTATAGGCCGCGCCGATGGCGTGCGTGCCCGAAGCGCAGGCGCTGGTGAGCACCATGTTCGCGCCCTTGGCACCCGTGGCGATGGCAAGCTGGCCCGGGGCCATGTTGGAGATCAGCATGGGGATCATGAAGGGGGAAACCTTGCCCGGCCCGGCCTCGACGAGGCGGGAGTGGAACACTTCGATGGTGTGCAGGCCGCCGAGCCCCACGCCGAGGATGACGCTGACCCGACCGGCGTTGTCGTCATTGATGACGAGGCCGGAATGCTCCACCAGCATGTTGCCCGCGGCGACGGCGAACTGGACGAAGCGGTCCATACGGCGGGCCTGTTTGGCGGGAACGCCGTAGGCTTCAGGATCGAACCCTTTGACTTCGCCGGCAATGCGGGAATCAAAGCCGGAGGCGTCAAAGAGGGTGATGGGCCCGATGCCCGACTTCCCCGCAAGAAGATTATCCCAGGTTTCGGTGACGTTGCCGCCGAGCGGCGTCAGCGCAGAGAGACCGGTTACAACAACGCGTTTGCGGCTCATAATTCCCTCATGAAGCAAAAAGTGGTCGAGCGCCTTATGATTTGAATCACAAGACGCCCGGTAGAATACTCTGGCGCAACAGGAACGGAAGGAACAACGCCCGCGCGGGCCGCCGTCTCCGCTCTCGTTTCCCGTGCTTCGAACAAAACGAGGCTTAGTTCGTGTGGTTCTGCACGTAGGAGATGGCGTCCTTGACCTTCAGGATCTTCTGGGCGTCGTCGTCGGCGATTTCCACGTCAAAGGCTTCTTCCATGGCCATGATGAGTTCGGTGAGGTCGAGGGAGTCGGCACCGAGGTCTTCAACGAAAGAGGCTTCGGGCTTCACTTCTTCGGCGGTCACGCCAAGCTGTTCCATGATGATCTTTTTGACCTGTTCTTCAACGGACATGGGGGAATCCTCCCGGTTTTGTTCTTTTTGTGTTGCAGTGGGGCATAATGCCCCGTTCCTTGTGTCGACGCTTCCGCGAAACGGAATCCGCCGGTTCGCGCCGCAAACGCGGCGCGGCGATTAACAGTACATTCCGCCGTTGACGGCGATAACCTGTCCTGTAATGTATCCGGCTCCCGGCGAAGCCAGAAAAGCTACGGCATCAGCGATGTCCTGAGGCGTTCCCAGACGTTTCAAGGGGATGGCATCAATATAGGCGGCGCGGACGTCATCGGGCAGGCTGGCGGTCATATCGGTTTCCACGAAACCGGGGGCGACCGCGTTGACGGTGACGTTACGACCGGCCAGCTCCTTGGCCGCGGACTTGGTCAGGCCGATGAGGCCCGCCTTGGCGGAAGCGTAATTGATCTGCCCGGCATTGCCCATCTGTCCGACCACGGAGCTGATATTGATGATCCGCCCGTGACGCTGGCGGGTCATGATCTTGGCGGCCTCGCGGACACAGACGAATGCGCCGCGCAGGTTGGTCTGGATGACGCGGTCAAAATCTTCGTCTTTCATGCGCAGCATCAGGCCATCTTTGGTGATGCCCGCGTTGTTGACCAGCACGTCCAACTCGACCTGATCCTTGATACGCTCTTTGAAGAACGCCGCGACCGCTTCGGCGTCGGCGACGTCAAGGCGAAAGGCACAGGCTTTTCCGCCCGCCGCCACAATGTTCCGGGCCACGGCTTCAGCTTCATCAGCCTTGCTGACATAGGTGAGATACACCTGATATCCGGCCTTCGCCAGCGTCTCCGCAATAGCCTTGCCGATACCTCTGGAGCCGCCGGTCACGAGGGCGGTGGAAAGTTGTTCGCTCATGTCTCTCACCTTGATGCTGTATTCAGCTGTTTGTAGCTCAAAAGAAATCAGAATTCAACACGGATGCCGGCCGGAAAAGCGGCTAGAACTCCAGCAATGCGGCTCCCCACGTGAAGCCTCCGCCGAAGGCGCTCAACAAGACGCGAGACCCCGGGCGGATGCGGCCCTGCGCGCAGGCGTCGCCGATACCCAGCGGAATGGATGCCGCCGACGTGTTGCCGTATTCATCAAGGTTGACGAATATTTTTTCGCTTCCAAGCTTGAGGCGGTCTCCCACGGCTTCGATGATGCGGAGGTTTGCCTGATGCGGAATGAACAGGTCGATGTCTTCGAGCGTCAGACCGTTGTCCTCCAGCAGTTCGGAGCAGACGGCGGAAAGGCTGCGCACAGCCTGCTTGAAGACTTCACGCCCCTGCATCTGGAGGTAAAAATCGTCCTGAACCGGATCGCCGGGCTTGTAGTTGCGGTTCGTCCCGCCGCCGACGGTAAGCAGGGGATATTGCCGCCCGTCCGCACCGCACCGGACATCCCGGAGGCGGGGGGCCGAGGGCAGGCACCGCTTGGGCGTCCCGGCGTCGCCGTTCGTCAGCACGGCGGCCGCGGCGCCGTCGCCGAACAGGATGCAGGTCGTGCGGTCTTCCCAGTTCAGGCGGCGGGTAAAGGCTTCCGAGCCCACGAGCAGGACTTTGGCCCCGGGCTTTCCGGCAAGGATGCTGTTCGCCACGTCCAGGCCGTAAACGAAGCCGGTGCAGGCCGCGTTGAGGTCGAACGCCATCGCCCCGTGCGAGCCGATTTTGCCGCTGATGATGCAGGCCGTGCTCGGGCACAGGTAGTCGGGCGTACACGTCGCCGTCAGAACATGCGTGATGTCTTCAGCCGCGATGCCGGCATCTTCAAGAGCTTTAAGCGCCGCTTCCGTGCCCGCGTCGGAGCCGTTTTCGTCGTCCGCCAGCATGTGCCGGGCCTTGATCCCGGTCCTGCTGACGATCCATTCGTCGTTGGTGTCCACCAGCGACATCAAGTCGACGTTCGTGATCCGCTTGGTCGGAACATACGTCCCCAAGCCTTGAATATGGATTGCTGTCATGCGGTGTCCGTGCGTTTGTGAGGAGGGCTAACAGGAACGGCCGAAACGGGTCAGTTCCTCATTGGCGCAGATGGTTTCCATCAGGCGCTTGTTGGTCTCTTTCTCGACGAACAGGGTCGCCATGCGGGTAGCGTTGCAAATGGCCTTGGCATTGGAACGGCCGTGGCAGACGATGGAGATGTTCTGAAGGCCGAGCAAGGGGGCTCCGCCGTATTCGGCGTAGTCCACCACTTTGGCGAAGCGTCTGAACGCGGACTTGGCCAGCAGGCTGCCGAGCTTGGGCAGGAAGCCGGAATTGAGCAGTTCGCGCTTGAGCACGCGGCTCAGGGACAGGCCCAACCCTTCGCTGAGCTTCAGGGCCACGTTGCCGACGAAACCGTCGCAGACGGCCACGTCCATTTCGCCTGTGAAGAGATCGCGCCCTTCGATATTGCCGCTGAAATTGAGGTTCTGAGCCATTTTGAACAGCTCGTACGCCTCTTTCACCTGGCTGTTGCCCTTGCCTTCCTCTTCGCCGATGCTGAGAAGGCCCACGCGGGGGGATTCCTTATTGAGGATGTCCCGGGCGAAGGCGTCGCCCATCAGGCCGAACTGAAAGATGTTGTAGGGCTTGCAATCGACGGTGGCACCCACGTCCAGCAGGACGACGGGTTCCTTTTCCGTGGGGAGGAGCGACGCGAGGGCGGGGCGTTCCACGCCGGGGATGCGGCCCATGATGAACATGCCGCACGCGACGGAGGCTCCGGAGTGACCCGCGCTGACAACGCCTTGGGCCGCGCCGTCGCGCACAAGGCGGCAGGCGACCTGGATGGAGGCGTTCTTCTTCCGGCGCAGGATGTCCGAAGGCTTTTCGTCCATGCCCGCGACTTCGGGGGCATGGACGATTTCCAGATCCACCCCCGAGGGGGAGAGTCTGTTCAGTTCGCCGTCAAGTGTAGCCTCGTTCCCGACAAGGAGAATTTTGGCTCCGGTCTGGCGGGCGGCCTCAATCGCTCCGGGGACGACCACGGAAGGACCGAGATCGCCTCCCATGGCGTCGACGGCGATAACGGTCTTATTGCTGCTCATCGGCGGTCTTCTGCTCGACGACCTGACGACCGCGGTAGGTGCCGCAGCTGGGGCAGGCAGCGTGGGGAACCGTGGGGGCTCCGCAGGTGCAGTACACAACGGTGGGGGTGGCCACGCGATCGTGGGACCGGCGCATACCCTTCTTGGAATGAGACTTCTTATTTTGCTGTACGGCCATGACGGCACTCCTTAGGATTCGGCATGGTGCCGAGGGTTTGGCTCTGTCGCCTGTTGATGCGGCTCCGGATGGCATAGCCCAATACGCCCGGAGACACAAGGTTCGGCGGCAAAATCTAGTTCTTTTTCACTTTCAGACCCCGGAGGGCCGCAAGACGGGGATCGCCTTCGTCCCGCACGCAGGAGCAAGAACCTTCGTTAAGGTTTTTCCCGCAGTCGGGGCACAACCCCTTGCAATCAGGCTTGCACAGAGGACGTACCGGAAGGGCGAGCACAAACTCTTCCCAGAGCAGGCCGGCCAGATTGATCTCCGGCGCGCCGTCCACCAGCTTGACGATGAGCTCGTCGGCCTCGCTGTCGAACGGCTTTTCTTTGCCGTTGCGCGGCTCCGTCTCGTCGTCCGCCTGTGGGAACGGCTCGAAGCTGTCGAAACTGCTGTCGATGATCAGGTGGGCGTCTTCGGCGCAACGGTTACAGGGAACGACGACCTCTCCCTTCAGGTTGCCGCGTACAAGGCAGCCGTCTTCCTGGGGAAGAAGCGTAACCGTGCCCACAAGAGGCTGGACGACGCGGCAATCCATACCGCATTCCGTCATGGGGACCGACCAGATGGCCGGATCGTCCATAACGAACGTCTTTCCTTCAGGGGCGATGTTGTTCAGTGCAATCCGTAGTTCAGCCATGATAACCTCGTGAACGGGACTCCTTACACGGTTGATCGGCTTGTGTCAAGACTATGAGAGCGTTCATGATGGGGAAAGCGAAGGAGGCCGCCCCACGGGAAAACGTTCCCGTCCGGAGGTTCTGGTGTGGCTTCCAATCCCTTGAAATATCCCTCAGGACGCACGGGAGACCGCGTGTTTTTTTGAAAGGTGATGAAAAACGGGGGAAAGCCGCAGCCAGCCCGCTGGCGTTTGGGGGAATGGGATTGAAAGGTACGCTGATTGCCAGGCCGGGGAAATGATTCCTCCGGCAGGCCGGAATCCGTACATCGGGCACCTATGAAGAGGCTGTGCCCGGTGGACATTTTCCCGGGTTCCGCGGGAAACGGGCGGCTGCCTTGCCGCCCGAAAAGGCTTCCCTACCCGCGGGCCCGCTTGAAGCCTTCGGCGGAGCGGGCGATGACCTCGTCCTCGACGCAGAACGCCAGGCGGAAGTGGCCGGGGCCGCCGAAACCGGAACCGGGCACGGCGAGGATGCGTTCGTCAAGGAGCTTGTTGACGAAGGCCACGTCATCGCCGCCGGGAGCCTTCGGGAAGAAGTAAAACGCGCCTTTGGGCATCTGGAATTCATAGCCCGCGTCAG
>ENA-UEQS01002373-UEQS01002373.1-human-gut-metagenome-genome-assembly--contig:-NODE-2373-length-10346-cov-4.220956_pt1 | contig 10346 bp, 8 predicted proteins | sample MGYA00242953_ERZ507953 | MGnify/ENA primary metagenome ERZ507953 (study PRJEB26167, sample SAMN06115474) | human gut metagenome | host: Homo sapiens | place: China:Jiangsu | collected 2016-07-06...
GCAAAGCCAAGAGGATGGAGATTCTATGCCTATTCCCATAGCAAATCTCAATAAAGACGAGTTTAGTGAAAGTGAATTGGACTATCAACTTGGAGTGGTTGTGTACGAAGATAATTTATTCGTACATAAAAGGGTAGAAACCGGCTTTATGCCCAAAGAGTATTTGGAGGAGATATTCGACGAGTGTATTGGCAAGAAGAAGAAAAAGATTGACGAGAATTAGAATATTTCGGACGACCAATTTTATCCATATTTTTGTTGCTATTTTGTTACCCGTCGCAAAGTGTGTATCGCTTTACTTGTTAATATACAGATAAATACAAGTGTGAGTAAATAATTTCTGGCAGAACTTCGTGAACTCGTATCAGATTTACCGCCATGACCGGCGGGAAGAGCAGGCGTAACCGGGAAACTCGGGCCGGGAGGATACGTATGGATTTTGTCGGCAGGTATCGCCTGTCGGGTTTTGCCGCACGCCCGGCTGCGGGCGCGGCTATTTCCGGAAGATGAAGTAGACCGCCAGTATCAGGCAGAGGAAACCTGCGAGGTGGTTCCAGCGCAGGGAGTCCGACTTCATGAAAACCAGCGCGAACAGCGTGAAGACCGAGAGCGAGACCACTTCCTGGATGACTTTCAGCTCCCAGATCGAGAACGGCCCGCCGAACTGCGACGACCCGATGCGGTTGGCCGGAACCTGGAAGCAGTATTCGAACAGGGCGATGCCCCAGCTGAGCAGTACGATAGCCAGCATGCCGAAGCGTTCGAGCTTGGATTTGAATGCGATGTGGCCGTACCAGGCGAGCGTCATGAAGGCGTTCGATATGATGAGCAGGGCGACGGTGGCGATTCCTTTGAACATAGGCCGTAGGGGATTAAAACCGCGCAAAAGTATCAATTTTTTCCGTATGATATGCGCGCCCCGCAAAAAAAAGCCATCCGCGACGTTTTTTTATCGGGATGGCGGTAGGGTATCGGGTGTACGGTGCGTTTGGGTAAGGCCTGCGGCAGGTAGCGTCCGTATGCCTTGCGATCGGCGATGCTGCCGATCCGCCGCGGCCCGATCGTTGCCGGGCTGGGGTGGCGCGGAACCCGTCGATGACGACTGCCGGGCGCCGGGGCGGAGGAGCCGCGGAAATTGCGGACGGCCTGTCCGGCTTCTGTGCCCGGGTTATTTCAGCAAAGCGTCGAGGTCGGTGATGTCGCGGAAATCGTCGATGACCCTGTCCGCATCGGTCTGCGCCAGCGCTGCGCGGTCGAGCGTCGTGGCCAGCGCCACGATATGTCCGGCTCCGGCCCTGCGTGCTGCTTCGATCCCCGCCGGGGCGTCTTCGAAGACGACGCATTCCGCCGCAGGCAGCCCCAGGGCCGCGGCGGCCGTAAGGTAAATCTCCGGGTCGGGTTTGCAGCGCGAGACCATGTCGCCGCTGATCCTGGCGTCGAAATAAGGCTCGATACGGCATTTTTCCAGCACGAAATCCACATTGGGCTTGTAGCCCGACGAACCTACGGCGCAGCGTATGCCTGCATCGCGGAGCTTTTGCAAGAGGTCGGTGAGCCCGGGCATCGGCACGATCTCGGGGGCGTAGATCTCCCGGTAGATGGATTCCTTCTCTTCGGCGAGTGCCGCGAGCCCCTTTTCGCGGATCACCTCCGCGGGCATGATGAGCCTCATGATGTCGTCGTTGCCCATGCCGTATGCCTGGCCGAGTTTCTCCTTCCAGTCGCGGATGCCGTATCGTTCGCAGAAGATTTCGAACGCACGGATGTGGACGGGCGTGTTGTCCACGAGTGTCCCGTCCATGTCGAATATTGCACCTTTTATCATAGTTGTCCCCTTTTTTCCAGCCCAAAGGTAGTCAAAATCCCCGGGTTCCCGGCCTCCGTGCATCAGAATTTGAGTTTTATGCCCAGGTTGACGGCGAAATTCTGGATCTCCTGCCCGGGTTTCGGGTCGCGGTGCGTGACGCGCCAGATGAAGTCCACGCGCAGCAGCCGGAAGATGTTTTCGACGCCGAATCCCACCTCGACATAAGGGTCGGACACCGATGTCATGCCGGGCGGGAAGAGCAGCGGTGCCTGCGTTGCGGCGAGGCTGCCGTCGTTCTCCTTCGACAGCGTGCCCCACACGCCCTTGCATACCAGCACCTCGCGCCATTTGAGTTTTTTGATGAGCGGGATGCGCCCCAGCAGGATGCCGTTGAAGTGGTGTTCGAAAAACAGCGCCACCCAGGTGTCCGAAGCGAACTCGTAGAAGTTCATGCACGAGAACGCCATCGGGTCGTAGAAATAGGTGCCGTTCCCCTCGTGGAGCTTCAGCAGCGGGTAGGGTACCTTGCCGAAGATCTTGCCGCCCTGCACGGTGATGTCCGAGTAGCCTAGCGGCGGCAGCTCGGGCTTGTAGTGGATGCCGCCTTCGAGGCGGTAATATTCATAGCTGCCGCTCAGCACCCGGGGGATCCCGGCCGTGAACCCAAGGGTCAGGACGGGGTATTTCGTCCCCATGTACTGCTTGTCGAACGGCATGCGGTAGATGCTTTCGTTCTTCGAGATGCGCATCCCGACGTGTACGGCGGCGTCCGCTACCGAGTTCATGACCGTGCCGTCGGGGCGCACCAGCGGGACGTACCGGTTGCCGTAGATCTTCTGGATGCGGGCGCCGAGGAAGTTGCTGATCCCGTGCCGCCATTCGTGCTCGTAGACGGCCTCGCCGCGGTTGACCATCGAGAGCCGCGAGTCGCCGCGCGAGAGGAGCGAGCTGAGGATGTTGCTCTCCGTGAGGGCGTTCTGCCCCGCGCCCAGCTGCATCACGTCGTGGCGGCCCGAGACGGTCAGCTTGCGCGTCAGCCGGCGGTTGAAAGCCAGCTCGACGCTGCCGCCGCCTTTGAACATCCCGTCGCGCGTACCGTATGCCGCATACCCCGAGAGGCGTATGCGGCGGCTGACAGCCGTGGTCGTGCGGAATCCCGGCTGCATGCGGAACCCTTCGAGCTTGTTGAAGCTCGCCAGTTTATAGTAGGGGCCGATGCCGATGTATTTGGTGTTCCAGTAACCGACGATGACCGTGTTGATCAGGGTGTAGATATTGCGGTACAGCGGGACGTTCTGCACCGAGTCGACCATCGAATAGATGCCTTTCTCCTTGTCGCTCAGCCGGTAGGGGCGGACGCTCTCCCAGAAGGCTTCGTCCTTGCTGCTCTCCGGCCCCTGGTCGCCGATCACGACGTTGTTGTCCATGCGTATGACCTCGGCGGGGATCGGTTCGCCGATCCGCACGTCGGTGTAGACCACCTCGCGCGTGCCGATGAACGAGGTCAGTTTCGATGAGTCGGCCGTGGTGACCGAGAATTCGGCCGATACGCGGTCGCGGCTTCGGAACCACGTGCTGTCGCGCACGATGCGGTTCTCGTTTTCGAGCCGCAGGTGCTTGATCCAGTTTACGTTGACGCCCTTGGGCATGCGCGCCGAGGCCGATTGCAGGGCATACGACGCCGAGTCGATGTTCACCTCGCCGTCGAGCACCGGGGAGGTGAGCCGTTTGGGGTGGAACCGGATTTTGTAGGTCTTGCGGCCGTCGACCTGCATGCTGTCCACCAGGAAATAGTCGTAATAGAAGAGTCCCCCGTCGGAGAGCGGGCTGGCAAAACGGACGTTGAAAATGTCGATGAAGTTGGCGTAGAAGTTGACGTTGCCGTGCATCTGTCCCGTGAACTGGGCGATGGCGAAGCTGTCCTCCACCCCCGATACGCGGTTGGCGCGGATGATCTCGCGCGACAGCGAGGGGTTGCGCTTGCTGTGGTAAAAGTCGGCCGTGGTTTCGGAGATCATGGCCGGCAGGTAAGCCTGCCCGGTGAGGGCCGACGTGTCGACGTATTCGAATATGAAGCCGAAGTTGCGTTGCAGCCTTTTGTTGCGGAAGCGCGGCTTGATGTTCGTCAGGTCGAGCTCCATCTTGGTGTACGTGGCGCAGTGGTAGCGTTCGTACTCGTCGGGGTCGTTCTGCGGCTTGCGGCGCACGACCCCTTTCAGGATCGGGTGTGCGGGGTTCTCGCCCGGGGTGATGACGACGCTGCCGATGCCGAATTCGACCGCTTCCAGGGCGAAGTCTACCTGGTTGAAGCCGCCCCGCGTGAGCGGCTTGGTCTGTGTGGCGTAGCCGACCATCGAGGCCTGTACGCGTCCCACCGTATCGCGGGTCTCGAGCGTATAGATACCCTCCTCATCGGTCGTGATGCCGGTCGTGGTGCCGGGGAACACGACGCTCACGAACTGCATCGGGGCACCGCTGGCGGCATCCGTCACACGGCCGCGGACACGGGTGCTCTGTGCCGACAGGGTCGTGCACACGGACAAAGCTGCGAGCAGTGAGGCGAGCAGCCTGTATGTAATTTTGCCACGGAGCATTTTGCAAAAATAATTAAAAAGAACCTGTTTGGTCAAAATAAATTACTTTTGCATAATTTAAGTCGAAAAATCGAACACCAAAAGCAGAAATGGCACACGGAAAAGTCGAAAAGACCAATGCGGCCCGCTTGCTCGACCGCGCTAAGATAGCCTATGAACTCGTCCCTTACCGGGTTGATGAAGAACACCTCGCAGCGACGCACGTGGCCGAAGAGCTGGGCGAAGATATAGGAAGCGTATTCAAGACCCTCGTGCTGCGGGGCGACCGCACGGGGTATTTCGTATGCGTGGTGCCCGCCGACCACGAGGTCGACCTCAAGGCCGCCGCACGCGTATCGGGCAACAAGAAGGCCGACCTGATCCCGATGAAGGAGCTGCTGCCCGTGACGGGTTACATCCGTGGCGGCTGCTCGCCGATCGGCATGAAAAAACAGTTTCCGACCTATATCCACTCCTCGGCCGCGTCGCTTCCGGCCATCTACATCAGCGCCGGCGTCCGCGGCCTCCAACTGAAAATCGCCCCGGCGGAGCTCATAGCTTTCGTCGGGGCGACCGTGGCGGAAATCAGCCGCCGGGAATAGGGCTGTGGCTATTTCCCCGGTTTCGCGTATTTGGTGTAGACCGAGGCCGTCCGTTCGGCGATCGCATTCCAATCGTATTTTTCCATGGGATACTCTATTTGCCGGTAAGGGGCGTCCATATTTTCCTGGAGTTTGCGTGCCAGAGCCCTTCTGTCGCCCAACGGGAAATAGAATTCCTGCCCGAGCCCGACTTCCAGGTTTGCGGGGATGTCGCTCACGATCACAGGCAGCCTGTAACTCATTGCTTCGAGCAGTGCGATCGGGAGCCCTTCGTGCGAGGAGGGGAGTACGAAACACCGGGCATGCGACAGCAATGCGTGCAATTTCCTGCCCTTGATAAATCCGGGCAGCACGACTCCCTGTTCGCGGGCGTATTTCTTCAGGCTTGCGGAATAGTCGTCCTCGAAATCGCTGTCCCCGGCAATGACCAACTTGCATTCCCTGTGCTCGGTACGTGAAAACGCTTCGATCAGGTGGTGCAGGTTCTTTTCCGGTACGAACCGGCACATTGCGAAGATATACTTTCCTTGTTCGATCCCCAGCTCCCCGAAATATTCCGGATAGTCGGTGATATCCGGTGAGGGGACGCCGTTGTAGATCACATGGCAGTCTTTACGTCCGTATTTCCGGATCAGCATGTCGTCGATCACATGCGAGATCACGATGACTTCGTTGGCGAAGAGCGTGCCTGCGGCCTCGCCCAGGCGGAGTGCCGTTTTGGCCGCCATGCCCCATTTGTCCCGGTCGTAGTCCGGCCCGTGGTGGGTGAATACGACTTTCATTCCCAGCAAACGGGCCAGCGGTGTCAGCAGTGCCGGGCCCACCGCATGGAGGTGGACGATGTCGGCTTTCAGGCGTTTGGCCCGCACGATGGCCCTGAACGTGTGGACGATTGCTTCGAGCGATTTTTTCCGCGGCGTTTCGATGTCCGAGAGCGTGATGCCCTTGTAGCTGGACAGCGTGTCGCGTACGTAACTTTTCCGCCGTATAACGGTTACCTCGAAGCCTTTTCGAGCAATACGCGGAAACAACTCTTCACAATGTGTCTCCACGCCTCCCATCATATTCGGAATGCCGCGGGTTCCGGTGACGACTATTTTCATGTTGTTATTTTGCGGGTTTTAGTCCGAACAGGAATCTTAACAGACGATTACGTTGTAAGATATACCGGTGCAGGATGATCGGAAGAAAAATCCCTGCGCCGATTACGGCCGCGGCCCCGACGCTGAAATAGAGCGGGTCGTTGCCGTTCGCAAGCAACGGAACTTGCTGGACAAGGGATTTGACGAATCCTTCGAATGTGGTGTGGAACAGATAGATGATATAAGAAGAGGCCGATACGACAAGGAGTTTTTGCGTTATATGTTTCAGGCTTTTGATCCGTGCCGATATCACGCATATCGTATGGATGCCTGCAAATGGCAATATATAACCCATCAGGCCGGTGAGTATGTCGTTTCGGACGAGCAAGGTGCATGCGAACAGGACGGGCAGGGCGCAGACCGGAATCATTCCCGGTATTTTCTTCGCCGAATCGAGCCAACGGGGCCAATTTATGAGAAACACGCCCAGCATAAAATATTTCAGCATGGCCACGGCCTTGTTTATGCAGAAGATTTCGGGCCAGTCGACAGGCAGAAACCCTGTCAGGAGACTTGCTGCGAACAGCACGGTTCTTCCCGTTTTAGTCATTATCATGCTTATGAGCAGGAATATCAGCCAGAGCGCCCAGATAAACCAGAGGAAATAGCCTGCTTCGGGCAGATAGAACATCTTGATATACGATGCTGCCGTCACGGGATTTTCCACGGACATTCCCTGTTGCGTCAAAAGTTTGATGCTGATTATGACGACGCTTGTCGAGAAATAGGGGATCATCAACCTTTTGAATTTCTTCAAAATGAAGTTTCCCCCCCCCTTGTTTTGGCTGTTCCCGGTCATTGCATAGATGTATCCGCTTGCGAACATGAACAGGGGCATGTGGAATGCGTATATGAACCGGTTGGCGAGGTGGTACCATTCGGGGGCATCCGCAGGATTGTAATGTCCGATGACGACGAGGATGATGCCTATCGTCTTGGCGATGTCTGCCGTTGCCGACCGTTCCATGGTTACATCCGCTGCTTCAGGTCTCCTTGCGCCGGATCCTGGCCGACGTCGCACCATTTTTTATCCAGACAGGCCGGTTTGCCCCTCATGCTGCGGAGCTTGTTCCTGAGCGCCCATTTCAGCGGGTACTTTACATATTTATGCATGACCGGACTGGCTGTGCCCACCATCCAGCAGTTCTTCGGACATTTGCGCACCATGGCACGCACCTCCTCCGCCCGGGCGCTTTGCCATATCTCCATGAAATCGGGCGTTTGGTGGATGTTGCCCATCGATTTTTGCCAGTATTTCTCTTCCAGTCCATTGCAGGGATAGACGTCGCCGAAGGGGTCGATGAAGAAATTGGCGGATCCGGCCTCGCACGGCAACATACGCCGGCCGCCTTCGATGTAGTTGATCAACCCCATGTTGAACCAAGCCCGGAACCAGCTCTTGGGGTGGTTCTCCTGCAGCTGCCACGCGATCAATTGCTCGAAGTTCCTGCATACTTCGTCTTTGTTGGTAATGACGTTGTCGTCCTTGTGGAAATAGTAGGAGTTGTGGAACGCTGCCGTTGCGAACTCCATCCCCAGCGATTTGCTCAACTGATACAGCGAAAGCATGTCCCTGGAGTTGTTGTTCGATACGGTACAGCCGAATCCGATGTCCTTCAAGCCCATTTGCTTTAAGGCAAGCAACGTGCGCAGGCCCTTGTCGAAGCCTCCGGCATGGCCGCGCAATTCGTCGTTCTTGCAGCTCAGGCCCTCGATGGAGATACGGATGCCGATTTGCGGGTATTTTTCCGCCAGCGCGATGACCTTCTCCTCGAACCAGCCCGAGGTGGAGATGACGATGCGATCCGTATGCTTGTAGCACTCTTCGACGATCTCGGCCAGGTCGTCGCGTACGAACGGTTCGCCGCCGGTCAGGTTGATGAATTTCAGCCGCGGCAGCGTGCGGAGATCCGAGGCTTTGATTTCCTCTTCTTTTTTCGTGGGGTTGAACCAGATGTTGCACATCTTGCATTTCATCGGGCAACGATAGGTCAGGATGATACTGGCATCCGTGGGATGAGGTATATTCCGGGTATTCATGTTATCTGTTGTTGTAAATTTTCAGGAGTTCTGTATAGTACCTCTCTGCCGAATATCTTTTCTGTGCGTCGAGTGCGATCTGGCGGTATTCGAACGGGGTTGCGAACATTTGTCCGATTCGGGCCTTCAGTTCTTTTGCGTTTCCGGATTCGAACAGCATTCCGGTCTTGCCTTCATCGATCAGTTCGGGAATGCCGCCGATCCGGCTGCCGAGCACCGGAGTGCCCAGACATTGTGACTCGATGACGGACAGCGGATTGTTTTCATACCATTCCGAAGGCACGACGCAGAATCGGGCCTTACCGACTATTTCCTTGATTTCCGGCCAGTGTTTATAACCCAGAAGTTCTATATCGCTTCCTGCAGCTGCGGCGCGCAGCGTCTCTTCGAGCGAACCGCCACCGATTATCTTCAGTGGGTAGGGCAGTCGCTTTGCCGCTTCGATCAGTGTTCCGATCCCTTTTTCAGGACTAAGACGGCCTATGTAACAGTAATAGTTCTCTTTGTCGTAATCGTCTTTCCGGGTTTTGGCAATGTCGATAAAATTGCAGAGCGTATTGATCTTCTGTTTGTCGAAGTTGCCCTGAACCATTTTGTCCGCCATAAACTGGCTGGGACAAATAAAGGCGTCGGTAACTGCTTCCAGGCGCATACGAGTCCATTTCATAGCTTCCTTGTATGCCAGGAAACTTGCCAATGCGGAATTTTTCATGCATTTGTGCTTCCGCACCTTGCGTTTGTCGCTAAAGCACTCTTCGCAAACCTGCAACCCGTTGCGCAGGCAGTCGTAACGAGGGCATAGCAGTTTGTAGTCGTGCAGAGTCCATACGACTTTCACGCCTCGTCGATGGGCTATTTCGGCGATAACGGGAGAAAGTTGGGTGTGGATATTGTTCAGGTGGAGTATATCCGGTTGGAACTCATCGAGCAGTCGGGTGAACTTTGTCCTGACTTCACGGGTGCCGAATGGGCGGCGCAGCGCCTCGATTATTCCCAACCCGGGGGCGAATTTAACTTCGCTCGGAAAGTATTTGCTCCAGGGAGTTTCCAGATTTTCCGGATGCTGCATGGAAAAAACGGCTACTTCATGGCCTTTTTGTTTCAAAAGCTCTTCTAGATTGATCGTGCAGACACAATCGCCGCCGCGCGGATAATAGAATTTATTGGCTAAAAGTATTTGCATAAATTGTTTTATGTCCGGTTGCCGTTGATTTTATAGTTATTCGTCAGTATTATGATTATATATCAGTGCTTTATCCGATTATAATATTTGACGAAAATTTCTTTAGGTGTTTTTCTTGTCAGAAGAGCTGCAGCAACATTACGATTTGCTGCTGACATTATGCTGGCATTATCACCGGATACTTTGTTCTGTATTCGATATTTTAAGCTTCTCAGAACTGCTATTACACAGGCAAAGCATGTTAAAAATATATATAATACTACAGACGACCCGGAAAGGAATCTAATCACCCCTTTTTCACCTGCAGGGGCTGTTGCCGTTTTGATCGGGGAAGTGTGTGTTTTGCCACTAAAGCCTTCATAATGAATTAATTCGACCGATGCGTTCACGTAGCAAAAATAAACACGTCTTTTCAGTGCGGTGGACAATGCGATATCTTCCGGACAGAAAAAGTAGTATTCGTCGAAAAATCCCATTTGCCGGAATATGTCTGTTTTGATCATAAATGCCGCCCCGACGAGATTGTATGTCCGGAATATTCCGATTCGGTTCGTATAGGGACTTTCGACCGTTTTTTCGCGCCACAATCCTAATTGGGCCAAAACATATGTTTTCCAATTTATTTCAGGTCGGCCGCAGTATTGAAGCGAGTGGTCGGCAAATAGCAATTTTGGACTGACGACAGCAGCCTCCGATGGTAATTGGTCGAACGTCGCCGCCAAACTCGTGATTACGTCCGATTCTATTTTTGTGTCGTCATTCAGAACAAAACAATATTTTCCGGTTGCTTTTCGCAATGCCAGATTGTTGTTGGCCGAGAATCCACGGATTTCATTACTTTCAATAATCTGCGCCCACGGGTAATTTTGTCTCAAATGCTGAAGGTTTTCCGGTGAGAAGAGATATGCGACGACAAATACCTCATAAGAGGTCGAGGTGTGTGTGCGGATACTGTCCAGACATCTGCTTAGCACCTCATAATTGTTCATGCTAACGATG
>ENA-UEQS01002374-UEQS01002374.1-human-gut-metagenome-genome-assembly--contig:-NODE-2374-length-10342-cov-5.316318_pt1 | contig 10342 bp, 7 predicted proteins | sample MGYA00242953_ERZ507953 | MGnify/ENA primary metagenome ERZ507953 (study PRJEB26167, sample SAMN06115474) | human gut metagenome | host: Homo sapiens | place: China:Jiangsu | collected 2016-07-06...
TTTTCTTACGGGCATTTTTATTTTATCGGCTGAAAGACAGCCGATAAAATTGTCGTGGCGGAAAATAGTATGGTTACTTCTATAACTTTGCAAACAAAAAAGTTACAGAGCAATGAATAACTTATTATTTAAAAAATGGAATGATTTTAGTGGGTGGATTGTTTTTCTAATAGCAGCTTTTGTATATGGAATGACGATTGAACCTACTGCTAGTTTTTGGGATTGTCCCGAATTTATTTCGTGTGCCGAAAAGTTACAGGTAGGGCATCCACCGGGTGCACCTTTCTATATGCTCGTAGGAAACCTGTTTACCCAGTTTGCTTCCGAGGCATCGCAAGTGTCTTGGCTGGTGAATTTTCTGAATGCGTTGTTGAGTGCCGGTTGCATCCTGTTTCTTTTTTGGAGCATCACCCGGTTAGTAAGATCCCTGATAGTAAATGAAGAGCAGAATTTATCAACGATAGATGTTATCGTCATTCTGGGGTCGGGATTTGTCGGAGCCTTGGCATATACATTCAGTGATACATTTTGGTTCAGTGCGGTAGAAGGTGAAGTTTATGCTTTCTCTTCTTTTCTTACGGCATTGGTCTTCTGGATGATTCTTCGCTGGCAAGATGAATCGGATTCAGTATATGGTGACCGTTGGATTATCCTGATAGCTTTTATTATTGGGCTGTCAATTGGAGTGCATTTGCTTAATCTGCTCTGCATCCCGGCCATTGTGCTGGTTTTCTATTATCAGAAGTATCATGCAATATCGTTTAAAGGAGTAGCTGCTGCAATTGTCATATCCGGTCTTCTTATCGTATTTATCCTTTTTGTTTATATTCCTGGCATAGCTGATATGGGAGGGTGGTTCGAGCTGCTCTTTGTCAATGTGTTCGGACTTCCTTTCCATACGGGGCTGATCGTCTTTTTAACTTTAACATTTCTCGTACTGGTCGGAGCCATTTATCGTTTCCGAAAACGTATGTTGCATACTTCTTTATGGTGCTTGCTTATGCTCACCGTAGGCTATACCACCTATGCGGTGATACTGATTCGTGCCAACGCTAATACTCCGCTTAATGAGAATGCGCCGGACAACATTTTTACACTTAAAAGTTATCTGAATCGCGAACAGTATGAAAGTGCTCCTCTGCTTTATGGAAAAACTTATGCATCCGATCCGGAATATGTGCCTGAAGGAGACTATTACAGAGTAAAAACGACAAAGGGAAGTGCTGTATATCGTCCGGATAAGGAAAAAGGTAAATATAAAATAATCCGGTATAAAGAAGATGTGTGCTATACTCAGAATATGTTGTTTCCCCGAATGTGGAATGAGCGAATGGCTGCTTCATACAAAAACTGGACGGGAGGAAGCGAAGCGGCTCCCACGCAAAAAGAAAACCTCACTTATTTCATTACCTATCAGCTCAATTATATGTATTGGCGCTATTTCTTATGGAACTTTGTAGGACGGCAGAACGATGTGCAAGGGAGTGGCGAACCGGAACATGGGAACTGGATAACGGGAATTTCCTGGTTAGATAATTTAAGATTAGGTGACCAAAGTTTGTTACCGGAATCTTTACGTCAGAACAAAGGGCACAATGTGTTTTACGGACTGCCGCTATTATTAGGACTGTTCGGAATCTATTGGCAATGGAACCGCAGTAAGAAAGGCAAACAGCAGTTTAGTGTACTGTTCTTCCTTTTCTTTATGACGGGACTGGCTATTGTGCTTTATCTGAATCAAACTCCCGGTCAGCCGCGTGAACGGGATTACGCATACGCCGGTTCGTTCTATGCTTTTGCTATCTGGATAGGGATAGGAGCGGCAGGATTATGTGATATGCTTCGCCGGAAAACAACTTCGACGGTGCAAGTCAGTGTGTTAATGACAATCTGTTTATTGATTCCGGTGCAAATGGCGAGCCAGACCTGGGATGACCATGACCGGAGCGCCCGTTTTACTTGTCGCGACTTTGGGGCTAACTATCTGATGACTCTTCCCGATGAAGGAAATCCGATTATTTTTTGTAACGGAGATAACGATACGTTCCCGCTATGGTATAATCAGGATACGGAAGAAGTACGCAGGGATGCACGTGTTTGTAACCTAAGTTATGCGCAGACCGATTGGTATATTTATCAACAGCAATGCCCGTTGTATAATGCTCCCGGACTGCCTATAAGCTGGAATAAAAATCAATATCAGGAAGGAACCAACGAATATGTGGCCGTACGTCCGAAACTGAAAAAACAAATTGAGGAACTGTACCGGAAGCACCCGGAGGAAGCCCGTGACAGCTTCGGAGAAGACCCGTTTGAGGTAAAAAATATCTTGAAATATTGGGTGTTCTCAGAGAAACCGGAGTTTCACGTAATCCCTACGGATACGATAAATATCCACATTGATAAGGACGCGCTGCTCCGTTCGGGAATCATGCTCCCCAAAACAATCCGACATTTGAAAGAGGAGGACTTGAAGGATGCCATACCGGACAAACTGTATATTTCTTTAACGGATATACGTATGTTGACTAAAGTCGATTTACTCATGCTGGAAATGCTTGCCAACTGTAATTGGGAACGTCCGCTTTATCTTGCAATTTCCGTAGGAAGTGTCAGTAAGCTGAAGTTTGACAATTACTTTGTACAGGAAGGATTAGCATTCCGCTTTACACCTTTTGACTATAAGAAGTGGGGAGATGTCGGTGAAAACAGACTTTATGCAGTAGATGTGGAAAGGCTTTATGACAACGTTATGAATAGATATAAATATGGTGGACTGGATACTCCGGGGCTCTATCTGGATGAAACAACACTACGCACGTGTTGGTATCATCGCAGGCTTTTTGCGCAACTTGCCAAAGAACTGATAGCGCAAGGAGATAATGAGCGTGCAAAGAAAGTACTCGCTTATGCGGAACAGGTTATTCCGGGATATAATGTTCCCGAAACACATGAAAGCGGTTCTTATGATATAGCAACGGCCTATGCTGCTTTGGGTGAAAAAACGAAAGCAGTGACTCTGGCTGTACATTTGATAGCTGAAGCGGAAGATTATATTAACTGGGCTTTTTCATTAAAAGGAAACCGTATAGAAATGGTTCGCAATGATTGTATCTATAAATTCTGGCAATCGAACCAATATAATGAACTCTTGAAGAAGATAGACGGAGAAAAATATAAAGAGAGCAACCGGCGGTTTGAGGAAAAATATGCGCTATTCGCTCCAACTATGAATTACAAAAACTAAAACGGAAGAAGAATATGAAATCAAAAATAATCAAACAGAAAGCCCCACAAACAGCATTTAGCAGAAGAAATTATATAATTCTGCTAATTGGTTCGGTAGTAATAATAGTAGGTTATCTATTCATGAGCGGTGAGGGGAGTACCCCTGCCGCCTACAACCCTGATATATTCAGCGGATTGCGTATAAAGGTAGCACCCGTAGTATGTCTGACAGGATATTTGATAAATATATTCGGTATTCTATACCGCCCCAGGCGGAGTTAATTATCTCAATGTTTTCCATGCATACATCATCACCACTATGAATGAAAGCAACGGAACGATGAATGAGAAGGACATTGTAGTCTGGTCTGCTACATATCCCATGAGCAAGGGGCCGACAGCCCCTCCAATGGGAGACATCATTAAATAAGAGGATGCACGTTTGGTATGATTGCCCAGTCCCCGTAATGAAAGTGCAAAAATAGTAGGAAACATAATTGCTTCAAAAGCGTAACCCAAGAAAAGAGCTATCAGTGATATGATCCCCAGATTCAGTACAATTAAAGAACTTGTTACGACTGTACCGACAGCACAAAAGAACAATACTTTCTCTGCCCGTATCTGCCGCATCACCCAACTACCGGCAAATCGTCCGCACATAAATAGCCCCAGACCACCGAACGAAAGAATCACAGAAGCATCGCGGGCGTTCATCCAGCCGTCATCTACCACATAATTGATAAAAAAACTATTAATAGAGATTTCTGCAATTTCATAACAGAATAAAGCTGCGATACCAAAAATAAAAAGCTTGTGTGACCAGAGTCCCTGTGCCTGCCCCTGTTTATCCGTGTCTTCTTCATGGGTAATCTCCGGCAAACGGACTTTGTTAAATACTAAAGCAACTGCCAGTACAATGATTCCCATTAATGTATATGGCAATGAGATATTCGAACTACCTTCTTCCGAAAACAATAATAAACCTCCTATAAGCGGCCCGCAGATACAACCCAATCCGTTAAATGATTGTGCCAGATTTAATCGGCTGGCGGCAGTTTCCCGTTCACCTAATTCCGTCATATAAGGATTGGCGGCAGTTTCCAAAAATACCAAACCGCAGGCAATGACAAACAGGGAGAAAAGGAAGAACTGAAACGACATCCAGTATTCACCGGGAATAAAAAGCAGCGAACCGATACCATAGAGCAACAAACCGAATACTACTCCTTTGCGATAGCCATATTTATTGATAAACAGTCCTGCTGGGATAGCCATGACGAAATATCCCAGATAAAACATGACTTGTACCCATGCCGAATGAGCACGGCTTATATTCATCACATCCTGAAAATGCTTGTTTAACACATCTAAAATAGCATGTGCAAATCCCCATAGAAAGAAAAGGGAAGTGACCAGAATAAAAGGAATCTGATATTCCTTCTTGACTAATTTCTGCATAGTGAGTTTATTAAAAAAGAGCGTTCTTTGCCTTCGGGGCACAAAGATAGGCAAAATGACGATAAGATGTTCATATCATGATATCGCTTTTACAAAAAAGAATAATAGGTAACAAAAAAAGATTTAGCCCGTCTATAAACAGTGATTCTGTAATATTGGTATAATAATCTGTAATCTATCTACTTTGCGAATATTTAAAATCGAGTATATTTGCTGCATAAATTATTAGTATAAATAAAGTATATGATGCTAAAAAAGTAATGAGTGCTTGATTAATCTGTAATATAGATATAAACTACTATAAAAAGAAAACAATTTAATTATGTTACGTACTATCAGACTTACAGCCGCGATTGTGTGTTTTACACTTGTCACCCTGTTATTTCTCGACTTTACAGGGACATTGCATACATGGTTCGGATGGCTGGCAAAAATTCAATTCCTGCCGGCTGTATTAGCCTTGAATATAGGTGTGGTATTATTCCTTATCATACTTACAATCTTGTTCGGGCGTATTTATTGTTCGGTCATTTGTCCTTTGGGAGTATTTCAGGATGCTATTTCGTGGGTATCCGGCAAACGTAAAAAGAATCGTTTCCGTTATTCTCCGGCTATGAAATGGCTCCGCTATGGCGTTTTAGCAGTGTTTATTATTGCAATGATTGTAGGCTTGAATGCTTTGGCAATTCTGATAGCACCTTATAGCGCGTATGGGCGAATGGTCTCTGCTTTGTTCGCTCCGGTTTGGCAGTGGGGAAACAACCTTCTGGCATACTTTGCCGAACGGGCCGGCAGTTATGCTTTTTATGAAGTGGACGTATGGATAAAAAGTTTTTCTACTTTGGTTATTGCCGTGGTTACTCTAATTGTACTTATTATATTGGCATGGCGTAATGGACGGACTTACTGTAATACGATTTGTCCGGTAGGTACGGTATTAGGATTCATATCCCGATATTCTATCTTCAAACCGGTGATTGATACTTCCAAATGTAACGGATGCGGATTATGTGCACGTAATTGTAAGGCGTCCTGTATTGATGCGAAAGCGCATAAAATAGATTATAGCCGTTGCGTCGTTTGTATGAACTGCTTGGGAAAATGTAAGAAAGGGGCTATTAAATACACAAGACGTATCCCCGAAATAGAAGCGGAACCTGAGATGATAACTACCTCCAAAGCTAAATCCGTTACTACGGAGCAAGTAGACAATGCTCGCCGCAGTTTTCTTTCTGCATCGGCTATCTTCGCAACCACCGCCGCACTAAAAGCACAGGAAAAGAAAGTGGACGGCGGACTGGCAACCATTGAAGACAAGAAGATTCCCCATCGGGAAAATCCCATTTTACCTCCCGGTTCATTAAGTGCGCGCAATTTTGCACAGCATTGCACAGCCTGTCAATTATGTGTTTCGGTTTGTCCTAATCAGGTACTCCGCCCTTCTGGCAATTTGTTGACTTTGATGCAGCCGGAAATGTCTTATGAACGTGGCTATTGTCGTCCTGAATGTGCAAAATGCGCGGAGGTCTGTCCTACGGACGCTATTCATCTGACCAGCCTTGCTGATAAGTCTGCCATTCAAATCGGCCATGCCGTATGGATTAAAGAAAACTGCGTACCGTTGACCGATGGAGTTGAATGTGGCAACTGTGCGCGTCATTGTCCGACCGGTGCTATCCAAATGGTAGTTTCCGATCCGGATATGGCGGATTCGCCCAAAATTCCGGTTGTGAATGCGGAAAAATGTATTGGCTGCGGAGCTTGTGAGAATCTATGTCCGTCCCGTCCTTTCAGTGCTATTTATGTGACAGGACATCAGATGCATAGAATTATATAATCTAAATTGAGATGAGATTATGGAAGAAAAGAATAAAAAGAACATAAACAGAAGAGATTTTATTAAAATTGTAGGTATCAGTGCAGCTACATCAACAGCCATATTATACGGATGTTCTTCTAAAGGTACTTCCTCATCAAGTAGTGTATCGGGAGAAGGGGAAATACCTACTGACAAAATGACCTACCGTACTTCGCCAACAACAGGTGACCGTGTTTCACTTTTGGGATACGGTTGTATGCGTTGGCCTCTTAAGCCATCTCCCGACGGTAACGGTGAGGTAATCGACCAAGACGCGGTGAATGGATTAGTAGATTATGCTATAGCTCACGGAGTAAACTATTTCGATACATCTCCGGCATATGTGCAAGGTTTTTCTGAAAAGGCAACAGGCATTGCATTAAGCCGCCACCCGCGTGACAAATATTTTATTGCCACCAAACTGTCCAATTTCTCGCCGGACACATGGTCTCGTGAGGTTTCACTTAGAATGTATCATAAATCATTTACAGAGCTTCAAGTAGATTATATTGACTATATGTTGCTTCATGGTATCGGTATGGGAGGAATGGATGCCCTTAAAGGACGGTATCTGGACAATGGTATGCTCGACTTCCTGATTAAAGAGCGTGAAGCGGGACGTATCCGGAATCTCGGATTTTCTTATCATGGGGATATTGAAGTTTATGATTATCTCCTCTCCCGGCATGATGAAATAAAGTGGGACTTTGTGCAGATACAGCTAAACTATGTTGACTGGAAACATGCCAAAGAGACAAATACCCGAAATACCGACGCAGAATATCTGTACGGTGAATTGGCTAAAAGAGGAATCCCTTCTATTATTATGGAGCCGTTGTTGGGCGGACGTCTGTCTAAGTTGAATGATAATTTAGTAGCACGACTCAAACAGCGCCGTCCTGAAAACAGTGTTGCATCGTGGGCATTCCGTTTTGCCGGTTCTTTTCCGGATATATTGACCGTACTAAGCGGTATGACTTATATGGAACATTTACAAGATAATCTCCGTACCTATTCACCATTGGAACCACTTACTGATGAAGAAAAAGAATTTCTTGAAGAAACGGCGCAATTAATGTTGAAATACCCTACCATTCCTTGCAATGACTGTAAATATTGTATGCCCTGTCCGTATGGGTTGGATATTCCGGCTATACTGTTACATTATAATCGTTGTGTCAACGAGGGCAATGTCCCTGAAAACGGGCAAGATGAAAATTATGCGAAAGCACGCCAGGCATTTCTTATCGGTTATGATCGCAGCGTGCCCAAACTCCGACAGGCCAGTCATTGTATCGGATGTAATCAGTGTGTGTCACATTGTCCGCAGAATATTGATATACCGAAAGAATTGCATCGGATAGACCAATTTGTAGAACAACTGAAACAAGGGACTTTATAATGGAAGAATTAATCAATCTACTACATACAGGAGGATATTCCTGTGTGATAGCCAACGAAGGAAAGATTCGCACTTTTACCCAACGCGGAGTAGCCGATTTATACGATTTGCTGACCCGGGAGCCGGAGTTCCTGAAAGGAGCTCTGATTGCTGATAAAGTCGTTGGGAAAGGAGCTGCCGCCCTCATGATTTTAGGTGGTATAAAAGAGTTATATACAGATGTTGTCAGTTCAAACGCTATGGATTTGTTTCAGACATCAGATGTAAAAGTAGACTTTGTACAGGAAGTGCCCTTTATATGGAATCGCGACCATACAGGCTGGTGTCTCGTAGAAACTATGTGCAGTGAAGAGGAATCGGCCGAAGCTATTTTGCAGCTGATTCGTGGCTTTCTCGAAAGAATCAAAAATAAAGAGTAAAAATACAGACTAAAGTATGAGAAAGAATACAGCTCGTTTATTTCTATTCAGTAGTCTGTTGTCCATTTCGGGAATGGCAGAAAACAGAAAAGACAGTACGCAAGTAGGACGAAATTATGTTATTGATGAGGTCGTAGTTACCGGAACACGCAATGAAACGGATATACGCCATTTGCCTATGACTATTTCCATTGTCAATAGACAACAGATAGAAAAAAGGTATGAACCTTCCTTGTTGCCATTATTGACCGAACAAGTACCGGGGTTGTTTACTACCAGTCGTGGTATTATGGGATATGGTGTGTCTACAGGTGCAGCAGGTGGCATGAGTTTACGGGGGATTGGTGGTAGTCCGACAGCGGGGCTATTAGTCTTAATTGATGGTCACCCGCAATATATGGGGCTAATGGGACATCCGATAGCAGATGCCTACCAATCCATGCTGGCAGAAAGGGTAGAGGTTCTACGTGGTCCTGCATCTGTCCTTTATGGTTCGAATGCAATGGGCGGAGTTATCAATATTGTTACCCGTAAACAACAGGAAGAAGGGGTGAAGAACAATATGCAAGTAGGTTATGGTTCTTATAATACTTTGCAGACAGAATTTTCAAATCGGGTGAAGAAAGGGTGTTTCAGCAGTGTCGTGACAGGTTCATACAACCGGACGGATGGACATCGTCCCGATATGGAGTTCGAGCAATATGGAGGATATGCCAAACTAGGCTATGACTTTAGTACTTTCTGGAAAGTATGGGGAGATATAAATGTAACGCATTTCAATGCTTCCAATCCTGGAACGGTTCAAACTCCGCTTTTCGACAATGATTCACGCATCACTCGCGGCATGACTTCGTTTGCTTTAGAGAATCATTATGAAAAGACTTCAGGTACCTTGAGCTTTTTCTACAACTGGGGACGGCATAAGATAAACGACGGATATAAAACTGGAGAAGAACCACAAAAGTCACATTTTAATTCCAAAGACCGGATGCTGGGTATATCGTGGTATCAGAGTGCCACTCTTTTCACGGGTAACCGTGTGACAACAGGATTTGATTATCAACATTTCGGAGGGGAATCTTGGAATAAAGTTCTGGCTACGGGCGAACGCAAATCGGGAGTAGATAAGCAAATGGATGAATTTGCAGGGTATATTGACTTTCGTCAGGATATAAATAGCTGGTTATCTCTGGATGCAGGAGTCCGTGTAGATCATCATTCTCATGTCGGTACAGAATGGATTCCACAAGGAGGTCTGGCATTTCATTTTCCGAAAAATACGGAAGTAAAAGCAATGGTAAGTAAAGGCTATCGCAATCCGACTATCCGGGAAATGTATATGTTTGCTCCTGCCAATCCCGAGTTGGAGCCTGAAAAGATGATTAATTATGAGTTTTCGTACTCTCAATGTTTATTGGAAGGAGCATTGTCTTACGGAGTGAACCTTTACTACATCAATGGCGACAATATTATTATGAGTAATGGATTGACGCCTCCTTTGAATATCAACTCCGGAGAAATTGAAAACTGGGGCATTGAAACCAATGTCGGCTATCGTATTAACTCTCATTGGAACATCTATGCCAATTATAGTTGGCTGCACATGGAAAATCCCGTTCTGGCCGCTCCTGAACATAAACTATATGCAGGTATGGACTATACCTCCGGTCGTTGGAATATTTCAACAGGTTTTCAATATGTGAGCGGACTTTATTCCTCCGTTACAAAGAGGCATGAGCAACAAGAAAATTTTGTTCTATGGAATCTTCGAGGCAACTATCGTATATGTCATTTTGCAGATATCTTTGTCAAAGGAGAGAATTTGTTAGCGCAACGATATGAAATAAATGCAGGCTATCCCATGCCAAAAGCAACATTTATGGGTGGCATTAATGTGAATTTTTAAAATAATGAAGATATGGAAACAACAACCGTGAAACTCTATTCGTTGGATTACAGCAACGTAAAGACCTATTG
>ENA-UEQS01002388-UEQS01002388.1-human-gut-metagenome-genome-assembly--contig:-NODE-2388-length-10304-cov-5.181383_pt1 | contig 10304 bp, 4 predicted proteins | sample MGYA00242953_ERZ507953 | MGnify/ENA primary metagenome ERZ507953 (study PRJEB26167, sample SAMN06115474) | human gut metagenome | host: Homo sapiens | place: China:Jiangsu | collected 2016-07-06...
CCCGTGACGATGAACTCGCAGAAATTCTGCGCGCCCATCTCTTCGATGATCTCGCACGCCCTCTCACACGCCCTGGCCGAAGCCTCGCGCCCCTCTTCGGTCGATTTGCCGTCGATGGTAATGTTCTTCACGTCGAGCCACAGGCGCGTGGTTCCCGCCTCGAGCACCACGTCGATGAAGTCGGCCAGCGAGGGCAGCTGTTCCCCGTTGGCCAGCGTCCCGGCGGCACGCAGTTCGGCGAGCGTATGCTCCCACGGCTTGAGGTTATTGATGTAACACCCCGCCGATGCGTGCGCCACCACGACATCGTCGTCCTTCGTAAGGTAAATATCGCACTCCGACGCGTAGCAGCCCAGCCCGATGGCATAGTTGAGCGCCGCCACCGAATTGTCGGGGAACTGCCGTGTCCCGGCCTCCGTCGAACCGCCGCGGTGCGCGACGACACGGTTGCCGACCTCGGCCGGGGTTTTGATCTCGGTGCCGGGCTTCGACGGCCCCGTCCAGTCCTTCAGCGGATCTTCGTCGTCGCTGCATCCTGCCGCCAGGCCGGCTGCGACAAGGGTGAGGAGCATAAGCATTTTATCGTATTTCATAGGTTTTTCTTTTTTTTATTCGTTGTCGTTCCATGGCCGGAGCCCGGGCCGGACAGGGACGTTCTCCCGTCCGGCCCGCTCCGGATTCAGAAATTCTCGTAATTTTTCACACAGCGCACCGCGGCTCCCGAACCGTTGCCCACGTCGAACCCGTCGTCGAATACCATATCGGCCGAGGTCGTACAGTAGGCGCGCCACAGGGCCATCTTCGAGGCCGTCGTCTGTCCCATCATCGGAATCAGACAGTAGAAGCGCACGTTGCCCGAGTTGGCGCAGTAGTCGTAGCCGCTCTTGTAGAGGCGCCACCCCTGCGGGTAGAGGTTGAAAGCGAAGGCCTCGGCACCGTTCGAAATAACGGTCGCGGGGTTGAACTCGGCGTCCTGCCACTCCTTGCAGCGCAGGTGCGCCGCCACATTGGCCGCATTGCCCGAGGTCATGGCGCCGTACGATGCCGTCGCAGCCGCCACGGGGTAGTCCGAATAGCTCTTCGACGACTCCGCCACCGCGTAGATCAGGTCTTTCCAGTCGGACATGTTGGCGATATGCCAGCCGTAGGGACAGATGCCCTGCACCTGCATCGAGAGCGACGGGTGGTCGGCCTCGGCCTGCGTATTGCCGCCGTCGGAGGCCGCGTAGTCTTTCAGGTCGGCCTTGAGGATCGGTTCCAGCGTGATGCTGTTGCCCACGGCATCCACGACCACCGTCCCGGCGCCTCCCAGCGGGAAAGGCATCAGCAGGGCCGCGCTCAGCGCGCCGGCCGGGTCGCCCGTCAGCGTTTCGTACGAACTGTAAAGGCGTCCGTAGACCGAAGCGCGCGTCGTCACGCCGTCGGGCATCATCAGCTCCTTGAGCGTCCCGCCGTTCTCCTCGGTGTCATAGGCCGGGTTGCGCATCGAATACTCCGCTTCGTCGTAACCGCCCGTCTTCGAGCCCCCGACCAGACCGCTGCCCAGCTTGTAGGTGCCCATCGCCGCGCCGCCGTTCCAGTGCAGGTCGGTCGTCATCCACGTCTTGGTCTTTCCGTCACGCGTGACGTATTCCTTGGTGGGGTAGCCGGCCAGTTCCGATTCGGGCATGCTGTTCACGGTCGAGATGCGCGTGAACTCGGCCTTCGAGTCGGCTGCCACCACGTTGTTGTCGTCGTCGAGCGCGATCGTCACGCGCAGGGCATTCATCCCCGCAATGCCGAACGTGAGCTCGGGCGCCGCGGCCTCGGCAGCCGCGTCGGCCAGTACGGCGAGTTTGCCGTCGGCCGTCAGCGCATAGCGCGGATAGGCGTCCGGCGTACGCGAAGTCGAGAGGATCACCTTGCCGCTGCGGAAATAGTGGTCGAGGCCGAACACCAGGTCGTTCTTGTTCATCTGTGCGGCATCGCCGAAAGCCGCAAAGTGGGGTATGCCCGACCCGTAAATAAACAGGTAGGTTTCGTTGGCCAGCTGCCGCACCTTGATCTGCCTTGTGGCGAGGCTCGTATCCTCCGTCCCGGCGCTCACGGTCACCGTCGCCTCCCGCATGTCGGTGGGCGAGGTGTTGTCCGAAGCCGCGAGGACGACCGTCCCGGCCTCCCTGTCGAGCGTGCAGGTGAGCCACTCCACGCCCTCTTCCAGCTCGGCCGTAACGGTCGAGGCGGGCATGTTGGTCTCGAAGGTCACAGTCACCTCGGCAGGCTCCAGGGCCATCATTTCGATGTCCGATTCCGTCGAGAGGGTGAGCGTGGCATCGGGTTTGAGCCCGACCTGCGTGATCGGGAAATCAACGCTTTCGCCCGTCTTGGAGAGCGTTACGCGCAGCGTTCCCGTGCGCTTATAGTCCGTGTTCGCGGAGCAGGTGATCCGCAGCGCCTTTTCGACCGCGCCGTCGGGCGAGGCCGTATGGTAGTCGAGCGTGGCCCAGTCGGTGCCGACCAGTTCGGCATGCCAGTCGCTATACATTTTACCGTAGGGGTTCACCGTCACGATGTAGGTGCCGAACGCCAGTCCGTCCGTCGTCCGCCCGTCGGCATCGAACCCGATCGCGGCGGGCGAAATCGAGATGCGCGCCTCCCGGCTCGTGTTGTCCGCATCGGTGCCCGACTCGTAACAGCCTGTGAATGCCGCCGCGGCGATGGCGAGCAGGCCGGATATGAATTTTCTCATAGCTGAATAGTTTTCTGTTGGGTAAATGGATTAAGACCAGCCTTCGGTCTGCCTGAGGTTGCTGTTCTTGTTGATCGCCGAGGTCGAGATCGGGAAGAGGTAGATGTTGGGGTTCGTCGAACCGCCCACGCCGCCCTCGACACCCGTATTGGGCCAGTATTTGAGCGGGCAGTAGGTGTCGATGTAACCCAGGCGGATGTAGGTGAACCACAGGTTGCCCTCCTCGGCGAATTCCCAGCGGTTCTCCGCAGCCAGCGCTTCGAGCACGTCCTGCTGCGTGGCCGAGGTGTAGAAGTCGGCCTTTCCGTAGGCGCGCTGCGCGACCACGTTCAGCTCCCCGAGCGCCTCCTTGTACTGTTTCCTGTAATAGTACAGCTCGGCACGGAACATATAGTACTGCGCATACCGGTAGAGGATCAGGTCATCGTCGTAGAGCAGCGTCCCCGAAGACCAGTCGCCCGTGAACTTGTTGGGCCATCCGACCTTTTCGTACATGTCGCTCACGCCCGTGCGCTCCATATAGGTCACGTCGCTGCGCTGGTCGTTGTTCTGCTCCTTGTTCCGCTTCAGCTCTCCGATGAATTCGTCCGCATAGCAGAACCACTGGTTGCTCGATACCGGCACGCCGCCCTCGACGTTGCGGTACGAGGCCTTGACCTGCGTCGAGCCCCAGATGAAACGCTGGATGTAGCTGGCCGAATGCACCTCGTTCGTCGCATCGACATGCAGCGCGAAGGCGATCTCCTTGTTGGCCTTGTTCTTCACGTCGAACACGTCGGCGAACTTGCCGAGCAGCGGCGTGCGCGTAACGGCGTCGAGCGCCTCCCCGGCCATCGTCAGGTAGGAATCGCCGCCTTTCTGTGCGGCGTACATCCACAGCGCGAAGTCGGCCTTCAGCATGTTGATGTTGTCCACCGTGGCATAATAGCAGCCCTTGGCGTTGGATGTGATGTGCGTGAGCGCGCTTTCGATGTCCTGCGCCACCTGGGCGTATACCTCGGCCCGGGGCGAACGCGAAGGGTAAATCTCCCGCCCGGTGCTCTCGGTGGGCGTCAGGATGACGGGCGCGTCGCCCCATACGCGGGCGATCCAGTAGTAGACGTATGCCCGGACGAAATAGGCGTTCCCGAGGCAGTAGCTGCGCGTCTCGTCAGACATTTCGACCGACGGCGCGTACTTTATCACCGAGTTGCACTGGTTGATACAGGTGTAGAGGTTCGTCCAGCTTACCGACGACGTGCCCCCGTTGAGCAGGCTGTGCAATACCTCCAGCATGTCCGAGTCCATCAGCGAACGGTTCGTACCGCGGTCCCACATGGCGGGCCCGACGCGCAGTTCGCCCCAGAAGAACTGGTTCGTGTAATTCTGCCGGAAGGCGTTGCGCAATTCGAAATAGATACCCGTCGTCGCGCCCGTGACGTCGCTTTCGTCCACCCACATGTTCGTCGTGTTGAGCTGGTCGGAGTTGACGATATCGAGCTCGCACCCCGCCATCGCCATCGAGGCGGCGCCTATCGCTGCAATATATAGCTTATGGAATTTCATATTCGTATATTCGATTTAGTTGTTGAGAATCATCCCGTTCAGAACGTGGCCTTCAGGCTGAACATCACCTTGCGCGTGGGCGGGTAAATGCTATAATCGGCCGAGCTGGTATTCACCACGCTGTACATGCCCGTGCTCGATCCCGAGGCGGCAACCGCCGACTCGGGCGACACGCCCTTGACCTTCGTCCAGTACACCAGCGTGTTGCCTGATACCGAGACCGTCAGGTTGCCCAGCCCGAGCTTGCCGATCCACCGCTTGGGGAAGCTGTACGACAGCGTCACGTCGCGCAGGCAGAGGTAATCGCCCTTTTGCACGCTGATGTCCGAGATGCGCGAATAGTTCTTGTTGCCACCGTCGGCGTCGTTGGCCGACAGGCGCGCCAACTTGGTGTTGTCGCCCGGCTTCTGCCAGCAGTCGTTCGCATCGTAGATGAGGTTCCAGTTGCAGTTGCCCATCGAGGTTTGCAGGCCGCGCGTATACATGTAGTTGTAGACCGAGTGCCCCAGCGCATAGTCGACGTAGACCGACAGCGAGAGATTCCTGTACTTGAAGGTATTGTTCATACCGCCGGTGGAGTGGGGCGTCACGTACCCCAGCAGGAACATGTCCTCGTCGTTGATCTGCTCGCTGCCGTCCGCCGTACGCGCCGACCCGGCGCGGTTGAGCCATTCGTAGTCGCCGATGTCCTTGCGGCCGGCGATCGAACGGCCGTCCGAACGGCGGATGCCGTGCGAATTGACGTCGTACAGCGCCGCGTCGGCCTGCGCCTCGGTTTCGATGATGTAGGCGGTCTTGTAGCCGTAGATGCGCCCCATGCGTTCGCCGACAGCCGTGCCGCCGAAACGGAATCCCGTCTCCGACATCGTGTACCCGCCGATACGCCATGCATCCTTGCCGTCGACGTCCTTGTACCTGTACTCGTCGGGGAGCGACAACCCCTTGTTCATGTTGAACGAGTAGGTGAAGTCGGTCGTCCAGGTGAAGTTCTTGCTCTGGATGTTCACCGTCGAGAGTTCCACCTCGGCGCCGTAGAAGCGTACCGAACCGACGTTCTGCCGGGCCGAGCCGTAACCCGACGTATCGGGCAGCGTGACGCTGAAGAGCAGGTCGGTGGTCTTCTTGTTGTAATAGTCGGCCATCAGGCGGATGCGGTCGTTGAAGAATCCCATGTCGACGCCGATGTCCAGCTGGTGGGTGGTCTCCCATTTGAGCCTCATGTTGGGCAGCGCCGTGGGCAGGATGGCGCTCGCACCGTTGTAGATCGACGTTGCGCCGAACCCTCCGTAGGCATCGTAAAGGCCGATGTAGTTGTTACCCGTCAGGCCGTACGAGGCGCGTATCTTGAAGCTGTTGAAATTGCGCACGTTCCAGAATTTCTCCTCCGAGACCACCCAGCCGGCCGACGCCGCAGGGAAATATCCCCAGCGGTTTCCTTCGGCGAATTTCGACGAGCCGTCGGCGCGGAACGTGAACATGAAGAGGTACTTCTTCTTGTAGTCGTAGTTCAGGCGCCCGAAATAGGAGGAGAGCGCCTCGTTGGTGTTGGTGTCCGCCCAGCCCGTGGCGTCCGTCCCTGCGGCCAGCGTGGGCACCTTGTCCGAATCGGCGCCCGTGACCGTCAGCGAAAGGCCGTTGACCGTGTTTTTCATGTAGTCGAACCCGACCGTGCCCTCGATCGTATGATCCTGCGCGAAGGTCTTGCGGTAGTTCAGGTAGCCCTGCGTGCTGAAGCGGTTGGTCTGCCCCCACTTCTCGTAGGTGCGGCGCTGGTTGGAGATAGCGTTGCCCGCCAGGCGCTGGTTGTCGATCCTGTAATAGTTGTGGTTGGCAACCTGCATCACGGCGCGCAGCCCGTCGACGATTTCCCATTCGAGGTTGAAATTGGCCGTCATGCGGCGTGCCGTGTAGTTGCTCGTATAGTAACGGTCGAACCATGCGGCCGAGATGGTCGTGTTGTTGGTTCCCTGGGCGGGCGTGCCGTCATCCAGGTAGTCGCGGTGCGTGGCGGGCATGAACATGCCGCGGCCCACGGTCGTCCAGTAGGTGGCGATACCCGACGAGGGGAGCGTGTTGCCCTTCGTTTCCGAGTAGTCGAACACGGTCGTCGCCTTCAGGTTCCTGAGTATCTTGAACGAGGTGTTGCCGTGGAAGGTGAAACGCGAGAAATCGGTGTTGATGCCGATGCCGCCGTCCTTCGTGTAGCCGGCCGACGCGGCATACTGCACCTTGTCGTTGCCGCCGTTCACGCCGACGTAGTAGTTCATCCAGTACGAGTCGTCGAACCATTGCTTCTGCTGGTCGTTGTCCTGGTAGGCGATCAGTTTCGAGTGGTCGATGGGGTCGACCATCACCTTCCAGCCTGCGGGGACATCGGCCGGCGTATCCACGAATTTGGGCGTCCACACCGAATTGTCGCCGTTGCCGATACCGGCGGAGTTGGCGCCCGTCAGGATGCCCGAGCCGTAGGCGTAGGTCGAAGGGTATTCGTTCAGCATCGTGCGCATCGTGCGCAGGTAGTCGCCGCCGTCCATCAGGTCGAACCTCACGGCGGGCGAAGTCCATGCGGCCTGCGCCTCGAATGTCACCTGCGGGCCCCGTGCCATGCTGCCCTTCTTGGTCGTGATGAGGATTACGCCGTTCGAGGCGCGGGCACCGTAGATACCCGCCGAAGCGGCGTCCTTCAGCACCTCGATCGACTCGATGTCATTGGGGTTCAGGCCGGTCATTTCACGGTTCACGCCGTCGATGATGATGATCGGGGCGTTCGACTGGTTGATCGACGAACCGCCGCGAATCAGGAACACGGGGTCGGAACCCGGCTGGTTGTCGGCCGACGATACGCGCACGCCGCCGACACGTCCCTTCAGGGCATCGCCGATGGAGTTGACCGGGGCGCCGGCGAGTTTCTCGCCGTCCACCTTCGAAACTGCGGCCGTGATCGTGCGGCGCGACTGCGTGCCGTAGCCGATCACCACCACGTCGTCCACCATCAGCGCATCCTCTTCGAGCACAACGTCGATCGCCGAGCGGGTGCCTACGGGCACCTCCTGTTTCTTGTAGCCTATGAAGCTGAATTCGAGCGTCGCATCGGGGCCCGCCTGGATCGAATAGCGGCCGTCGGCCCCGGATGTCGCGCCGGTTGCGGTTCCCTTCACGATGACGGTGGCGCCGATCACCGGTTCGCCCTTCGCATCCCTGACCGCACCCGTTACGAGGTTGCCCTGCGCCTGCGCGTCCATCCCGCACAACACCAGAGCAATTATACATACACTTTTCAAAAGTGTCGTAAGGACTCTTTTCATAATAGGTTTCTTTCAGTTAAGTAATTAATGATTTGCCGGGCTATTTCTCCCCGAAGGTGATGCCCGACGACGAGCCCCCGTCCTGGAAGCCAACCGCCAGTTCCGCATAGTTCGTCCCGGTGAGTGCCGTGCCGTTCACCGAACCGCCTGCGGCGCTGTCCTCCACGCTTTTCTTGTTCCAGCCCACGAGCGCCCCCGCATGCAGCGCACATGCCACCGCGCCGAAATTCCTGCATCCGGACACGGCGCCCACGTCGTTGCGCCCGATGATGCCCCCGGCCGCCAGCAGCGCCGAAGTGCCCTCGACGGTGGCCTGTACCGCACCGTTGTTGACATTGCCCGTGACGGCCGACTTGTCCTTGGTATTGTAGTCGTAGCCGACGATGCCGCCCGCATAGGAGCTCTTGCCCGCCTGGGCATTGTGCATCCAGACCGCACCGTCGTTGGTGTTGTTGGTCGCATTGCCCGACTTGATGATGCCCGCGATGCCTCCGGCGCCGATATTGGCGTTGCTGGAATTTACCGTCGCCCAGACCTTGCCGCTGTTCGTGCAGCCGTTGGTCACCGCCGTGCCGTCCGTGCCGTCGTAGAAACCCACGATGCCGCCTGCGGCCTCCCAGTTGTTGGCCGTCGCCGTATAGGCCAGGGTGATGTCGCCGCTGTTCGAGCAGTCGTCTATCGTGCTGGCGTTGTGCGTACCGACGATACCGCCGATGCGGGTCACCTGCAGCTTGTCGGAGCTGACGGCCGCCCTGTTGGCACAGCCCGTGACCTTCGCCCCGCTGTACGTCTGCCCCGCGATGCCGCCGATGCAGAGGTAACCCGCGCCTGCGGCATTGGCCTGCACGAATTTCACCTCGGCTTCGTTCGTGCAATCCCGGATCGCCGCCGCATAGTTCACGCCCGCGATCCCGCCGATGAAGCAGTTGCCGTTCATGTTCGAGACGACGGTGCCTTTGTTGGTGCAGTTGTCGATCACCAGCGTCGGGCAGCTGTCCACGATATAGGCGACGATGCCGCCGATGCGGTGGGCTGCCGACGTGCCCGCGTTGTCGAACCGGATCTCGCCCGCATTGGTGCAGTTGCTGATGGTCGTATTGACCGCGGTCTTCATCACCGAGGCCGTAATTCCCGCCACGGCGTTGCCCAGCCCGAGCGAAGTCATCACCGGGCCGTGGTTGTGGCATCCGTCCAGCGTGATCGCCCCGGCCGCGTCGCCCGAGCCGTCGACGATGCCCGCGATACCGGCCACATAGCTCGCCACGCCCGCCGTCGCCACGTTGCTCACCGCGCCGTAGTTCCTGCAGCCGCTCATCTTCCCGTTATACAGGCTGCCGACGATGCCGCCCGTGCGCGACTTGCATCGGGAATCCGCCGTGACGGTCACGGGTACGAAGCTGGTCACGCCGGTGAGCGTATTGTTCGATTGTGCGACGATGCCCGCATAACACCACGTATCGGTGTCGGCGCTGTATTTGAGCTCGATGCGGCTCGTCCCGTCATAGGAGGTGCCGTCCTTCGACCCGAAAACCACATCCGAGATCGCCCCCTTGGCATAGGCGAAGAACCCGGCATAACGCCCGTCGGCCGATACGTTGATATTGTAGATACGGTGGCCGTTGCCGTTGAACGTCCCCGTGAAATTCTCGACCGGCGTCCACGGGACATTCCGCATGTCGATGTCGGCCTGGAGGTCGACGATGGCACCGCCGTTGTCGTCGGCGCACTCCTGCGCGAAGTTCACCATGTCTTCATAGGTGGCGATCCTCAGCCGGAAGAAAAGCTCGGTCGCGGCTCCGACGCAGTTCCCCGCAAAGGCCACTTCCTGCGTTTCGAACAGGTTTTTGACGAAGACGCTCCCGTCCGTACAGGAGATCGTCGCCTTCAGCCCGCCGTCCACCTTCGTACCGCTGACGATCAGGAAATTCACCGTCTGGGCCTGCACCAGCGACATTTCGCCGATCTCCATCGTGAGGATGTCCGACACCGCGGCATCCTCGCCGACAGTCACCGCACCCGTCCGGGGATCGACCACGGCCTCCGATACGGCCAGGTGCCCCTCCACACCGTCGGGGTCGACCGGTTCGAGCGTGATTTTCGAAATGGTCTTCGAAGCCTCCTCGCCGATCGTGAGCGACAGCACCGAAGCCAGCGGCTTGAAGTGCAGGCCGAGGCTGCCCTGGGCGGGTGCGGCGTCGGCCGCATAGGCATACATCGGCAGGGTAGCGCCCGTCTGGTCGGCACCGACCGCAAATACGCCGTCGACGGCCTTGAAATAGGCCGTCACTTCGCCGCGAGCGTCCGCGGGCAGCGAGAGGGCCATCGGATGGAACTCGACACCGTTGCCGGCATCGTAGGGTTCGTACACATAAGAGATCCCCTTGTAGCCGACGACGATCTGGTCGCCTTCCTGCCATAGGGGAGCATACGCCTCGCCGTCCCCGGTAGCGGACGGGATCGCATCGATCGTCGCGAGGATCGTCACGGCATCCGCCGAAGGTTCGTCCACGGGGGATACCTTCGGATGCGTGTTGTCCTCCGAACAGCCTGCGATCGCCAGCATTGCTGCTGTGAAAAGAAAAATTTTTCGCATGGTTTTGTTTTGTTGGTTAAGAAATATTTGGTTGGTGGAAATACGGGTTGCAGGGTTTGCCCGGCGCGGGCAAACCTTTCGTACGGCTGTCGCGCACCGGCTCTGACGGCGGAAAAACACACTTAAAGCCATC
>ENA-UEQS01002391-UEQS01002391.1-human-gut-metagenome-genome-assembly--contig:-NODE-2391-length-10289-cov-12.500881_pt1 | contig 10289 bp, 8 predicted proteins | sample MGYA00242953_ERZ507953 | MGnify/ENA primary metagenome ERZ507953 (study PRJEB26167, sample SAMN06115474) | human gut metagenome | host: Homo sapiens | place: China:Jiangsu | collected 2016-07-06...
CTGTCAGTCGGAGACTTGACGGCATTGGTTTGAGTGACCACTTCCATTGTATCGTTATTCGGAATGGTCTGCAAGATGCTTTTCGTATAATTCAAAGATTTCACAGTTTCGGTCATTGCTGCCCTCCTTTTGTTAGGTGCATATTCGTTTAGTGAATCAGCCGATCAACGATTTCATGGATTCCAACTTTTTCTGTGCGTTCTCTTTGCGAAGACTTGCCCCGATGCAGGAAATTGGAACGCACATTTCCAGAATGCGATCATAAATGCGGGCGTGAGCAGTATCCTGTGGATGCCGTATCTCGTTCAGCGGCAGGTTGGTGGTGACGATCAGCGGTTTTTGGCTGCGGTATCTGCTGTCCACGATGTTGTAGACCTGTTCCAGCGCATACTCTGTACCACGTTCCATCCCGAAATCGTCAATGATGAGCAGTGGATAGCGGCAAAGCCTGTCTACAACTGCATTCCGTCCGGAAAAGCCGTTGTTCAGCTCATTCATGATGCGGGCAAAGTTTGTCATACGCACAGGCACTTCCTGTTCCATTAGAGCGTTTGCAATGCACCCGGCAAGGAAACTCTTGCCGGTGCCAACACCGCCCCAGAGGAGCAATCCTAGGTTCTCTGCACATATGGTCTGCCATTGCTCCACATAGCGGTGTGCGTAATGCATTTGAGGGGCACGACCATCGTCGTTTTCAAAGTTCCAGTCGAGCATTGCCGTATCCGAGAAGCCCCCTGCTTTCAACCGTCGGACAAGTTCGCTGTGCTTTTGCTGACGAATAGCGACTTCCTGTTGCTCTCGCTCCATCTTACGACACCGGCAATCTACGGGATGCCTGTTCTTTCCCATCAGGACAAGGTTATTTGCAAAGAACGCTTCTTTTGGCGTATGACATTTTCCGCAATAAAGCAGGCCGTCTTTGCCATAATAGCCCCCATTCGATTTGGAAACTGCGGGAATGACCGATTCTAAAACGGTCTTGCCGTTTGTCATAAGCTTTCTCCTTCCCGAAATTCATACAGTGGAACATTTCTTTGTTCTGTAGGGTGGTTAAAACTCAGTTTGTTCTTATTCAGGTAGTTAGGTGGGCATTTTTGCACAATCATATTGGTCATTTCTGCACAGTCTGATGAGCCAGAAATGCGCAGAGTGGCAGCGCATTTTTGCGCTGTATGCGGAATTTTGAGAAAAATTCTGCTGGGCTTTGAAAAACCGCTGCGAGTCCGCTCAATAAGGCCGGCATTCGTTAGTTCTGTAAGAGAACGCGTTATACTGGAGAAGCTGCACCCAAGGGTTTGTGCCAGCTTTGGAATCGGATAGACCACATAAATCCGGCCCTGTTCATCGGTCCAGTTGTTTTTTCGGGAAAGTGTTGCCCGGTCGAGCAGAAGTGCGTACAGCAGCTTCGCTGTATGGCTTAATTGGGCGTCCAGCAAAAACTTTGGAAATGGCAGATACCGGGGTAGCGGAGTACAAACGGTCAAATCATCAAACAAGCCAATCACCCTCCCTGTCTCTGCGATTCCAGCATTTTCAGGTGCTTCGAGCGGATAAATTTCAGATAGCGCTGCAGATTGTCAGAATACTTTTCAATTTGCTTCCAGTTTTCCGGCCCTGTCAGAAGATCTGGGTACTCTCGAAACGTGAGTTCCCAATTCTCGATAAAGGCGTCATAAGCACCTTCAATCGCAGCGATGTGGATGGAATGATCCGCAGGTGCTTCAACAGATTTTTTCAGGGCTTTTTGATCACTTTCGGTCAGTGCCTTTTTGTGCCCTTGCATTTTTTTGGAAATGTCGATCAGAAATCGACTTCCGTCATCATCAAAAGATTCGACCTTCACGGAAGGGCTTTTTGTAGAGGAAGCAAGCTGCTTATCTCGCTTACTTTTCGGCTTGCGAAGTTCTGCGACGATTTCCGACCGCTGTTCCTTCGGAGCCTTAGCGATAGCGCAGATCTCACGGTCAGCAGCTTTGATTTTCCCGTTTAGAATTTCCTCCCGGGCACCGGGTGCTGCTTCATCGGCAGCCTCCACGCCGTTCATGTACTTTTCGGCACGTCGTACCGTCGCAGACCCAACACCATGTTCTACGGCGATTCGTTCGCAAGTGCGTTTTTCTGAATCGATGTGATCATTTTGATCACATCGATTTACTTTATTGCAATTTCCGGGCTGCCCGCCCACTGCCAGCTTGGTTGATTCATACTCTTTGCCCAGAAGAAACTTCTTTCGTTCCGGGCTGAGATTTCTGCGGCCAAGCTGATTTTTGCAGATCCATGCAAGCGCTTCATATTTGTTCGCAAGCTGGATTTCTTCCACTTCAAACTTGATAAAGCCGTGCTTTTTCAGGATGCGGTAGCGGGTGTGCCCATCCAGAATGTAGCCATTCCATGTGATGATGGGATTCAGAAGACGACCCTCGGCAATGATGTTCTGCTCAAGCTGCTGGAGCTCCTCAAAACTCAGCGGCAAAATTTGAGCGGAAAACTCGGGGTCTATTTTGAGACTGCTTAGTTTCAGCATATTGTTCGCCTCCTTTGACAACAGTGTACCGGTGTCCGCAGCAAAAGTTTATGGACTCGTAGTCCAAGTTACCCACCCTCTTAGCCCATGCGTTGTATACAATGATGCAAAATAAAAAATCTGAGCCAATTCTACGATGCCATGGCATCGTATGAATCAGATCGGAGACTTGAAAGCGTTCGCAGAAAGATGCGAGGGAGTATGGAGTCAAAAATATGAAGCGTTTTGCGCCGGTGAGAACTGAAGAATATATAACCGGCAAACAGCACATCGTTCTCTCTGCACATCTCAATTGTAGCTTAGGTTTGGGCGTCTGTATAGCTCACTGGCTGTGAACCTTTCAGAACCAACACAATTGTAGCAAGCAGGGCAGACGTATATACATCTGCTATTTTTGCGTTGCAAAATGCTTGTTGGAAAATCCCAAACCCTTTCAAATCTGCACCGTCCCGGCGCAGGCTGCGCGATGGAATCGCTGAATAGCACAAAGGCATGTTGGAGTCCAGATGTGAAGAAAAAACGGCAAGGCAGATAAAATTCGCTTTGCCGTTTTATAGCAATTCAACTTCTTCATGCAACAGCAACAGCGTTGAATTGCATATCGCAAATTGCTGTTTTAACGTTCCGCTAACTTTTTGCCTTGCGATCAAGAAAGCACTTCCGCTAAACACTCTACATTGAAAATGCAATCGTACACTGCTATAATAAAATTGTGATATTATCACCAAAAATTCAAGATGCAAAGCGTTTGCGATTGGCAAACATTCAGGAGGAACGCATGGTAACAGGAGCCATTAAAAATAAGGTAGACAAAATCTGGACGGACATCTGGGCAGGAGGCATCACCAATCCGCTGACCGTCATTGAACAGCTGACCTATCTCATGTTCATCCGGTCGCTGGACGAGAAAGAGCTTGCCACCGAAGATTTTGAGAACATGGCGGGCGAAAAGATGGAGCACATCTTCCCGGCCAGCGAAGCAGGGCAGTCCATGCGGTGGAGCCGCTTCAAGGACAAGGACTCCCGCGAAATTTTCCTGACCATGCAGCAGCGGGTGTTCCCTGCCATCAAAAAGATGAAATATGGTCGTCTGCCGGACTTTGACGCAAACGGTGAGCTGGTGGAGATCGAGGACGACCCTACCCGCCCGGATGAGGGCAACACCGCCTTTGCGCGGTACATGGACGATGCCATGTTCCTGATCCCCACGCCGCAGGTGCTGCAGAAGATCATCACCGGGCTGGAGGATCTCTACACCCACGACATTGCCGACCTTGATATGCAGGGCGACCTGTACGAGTATATGCTGGGCAAGCTGGCAACAGCAGGGCAGAACGGCCAGTTCCGCACGCCCAAGCACATCCGTGACATGATGGTGGAGCTGGTGCAGCCCACGCCGGACGACTTCATCTGCGACCCCGCCTGCGGCACGGCAGGCTTTCTGGTGTCCAGTGCGCAGTACCTCCGCACCCACTACGAGGACAGCATGACCCCGGAGCAGTGGCAGCATTTTGCCGGCCCGATGTTCACCGGCTTTGACACGGACCGCACCATGCTGCGCATTTCGGCCATGAATCTGATGCTCCACTCCATCACGAACCCGGAAATCGACTACAAGGACAGCGTGTCGAAGCAAAACCCCATTTGCAGCAAGTACACCGTTTGCCTTGCAAACCCGCCGTTCAAGGGCACTGTGGATGCCGAGAGCATCAACGATGACCTGAAGGCTGTCACCAACACCAAAAAGACGGAGCTTTTGTTCCTTGCGCTCTTCCTGCGAATGCTCAAAACCGGCGGACGCTGCGCCTGCATCGTACCGGACGGCGTGCTGTTCGGTTCCAGCAAGGCGCACCAGAGCATCCGAAAAGAACTCATTGAAAACCACCAGCTGCGGGCGGTCATTTCCATGCCCTCCGGCGTGTTCAAGCCCTACGCAGGCGTGTCCACAGCGGTGCTGGTGTTTACCAAGACCGGCGCGGGCGGCACCGATAAGGTGTGGTTCTACGATATGAAAGCCGACGGCCTCTCGCTGGACGACAAGCGCACCGAGGTGAAGGAAAACGACATCCCGGACATCATTGCCCGGTTCCATAACCTCGACGCCGAAACTAACCGCAAGCGCACCGAGCAGAGCTTCTTTGTGCCCAAAGCGGAGATTGCCGCCAACGGGTATGATCTGTCCATCAATAAGTATAAAGAGACGGAGTATGTGCCGGTGGAGTACCCCTCGACCACGGAGATCCTTGCCGACCTGCATGAGCTGGAAATGGAGATCACCAAGGGTCTGGCAGAGTTGGAGGAGATGGTGTGATGGCGAAAGTCAAAGATATTGCGATGCAAATAAGAGGAGTGTCGTATCATCCTGAAGATTTGCACGATAACCTCGATGAAGATAGCGTTGTATTGTTGCGTGCAAATAACATAAAAGATGGCAAATTGATTTTAGATGATGTTGTTTATGTGTCAAAATCAAAAGTAGCAGAACAACAGTATTTACAGACAGGCGATATTTTGATTTGTGCATCAAGTGGAAGCAAAGAACTAGTTGGTAAAGCGGCATTCGTGGATTCAGTCAAAAATCCAATGACCTTTGGAGCGTTTTGTAAAGTTGTAAGGCCTCAACCTGAGTATTCGGAATATTTAGGACACTACTTTAACAGTCCTGTTTATCGTCGAAAAATCTCTGCGCTGTCTGCGGGTGCTAATATCAACAATATTAAGAATGAACATATTGATAATTTAGATATTCAGTTGGTTGACGAAAAAGAACGCCGAGAAATCATTACAATTCTAAACGAATTGAATATGTTGATTTCTCTTCGCAAACAGCAGATTGCCAAACTGGACGAGCTGGTAAAGGCACGGTTTGTGGAGATGTTTGGGGATATATCTAATAGCAGAAAAGTGCCGATGCAGGACGTTTGTAAAATTATTACAGATGGAACACATCAATCTCCTAAGTTTGTATTATCAGGGATTCCATTTTTGTTTGTCTCAAATATTGTTACTAACGAAATTCATTATGATGCTGAAAAATTCATTTCAGAAGAAACATACAATGAACTCATTAAGCGTACTCCGATAGAAGTTGGTGATGTTTTACTATCTACGGTGGGATCGTATGGCCATCCGGCTGTCGTTAAAGAAAACAAGCCCTTCTGCTTTCAACGACATATTGCATATCTTAAACCGAACAATAGCGTAGTTAATAGTGAATACCTTCGTTGCGCAATTCTTTCCACAGATTTACAGCGGCAAATTGACGAAAGTGTTAAAGGAATCGCTCAAAAGACGCTTAACCTTTCAGAAATCCGAAAACTACGGCTGCCACTTCCTTCTCTTTCGCTGCAAAATCAGTTTGCCGCCTTTGTAGAGCGCGTAGACCAGCAGAAGCAGACCGTACAGCAGAGTCTTGAAAAGCTGGAATTGATGAAAAAGGCACTGATGCAGGAATATTTTGGTTAAAAGGGTGTGCAGTAGCGGATTTTAGCGGTATAATAACGTCAGAAAGAATATTTTGTCATGCAAGAAATGAAAGGAGTATACGATGGATGAATCAATGCAACCTTTGGTAGAAATGGGCGTTTCCTTGACTGAACTGGCGGTAAAAGGAACTGCTTCTGCTGTGACAAAAAAGATTAGAGCAGTAAAGGACATAAAAGATGCTGAAAAACTGAGAACGACATATGATGCTTTGATCAATGAGGTTTTGCAAGAACGGGAAGAAGCGGTTCGAATTGCACAAGCATACAAATCAGAGCTGGAAAGAATTGTAATCAGCGATGAAGATATAGAACATTTGCATAATACGGTTTCAAATATTCTTGAAATTTTTAAAAACATTCAGCTGGCTGGAGTTGACCCACAGGATACACTAGGAGTAATGCGTGTACAGAAACAGATAGAAACAATGGAACAGGTGAAAAATTTAATCAGTGTAGACACCTTAAAAACAATGCAACTGCTGGGATTTAATTATAAAGCTGCTATTGGTGAACCGTTGACACAGATTTGTTCGCGGGCTATTCTCTCGTTGACGGAAAGAAAAAATACACCTGTGTCATCTTCTGGGAGAAAGAGGTAAGGTTATGGAACATTTCATCACAAACATCCACATCAACGAAGTCCGGCATCTGAAAAATATTGAGATCAAACTGAACCCTGAAAAGCGCCAGCATCTTATCCTGACTGGTAAAAATGGATCGGGTAAGACGTCAGTGTTGCAGGCGATGAGAAACTATCTAAAGGCCATAAATAACGGTATGCTAAATACCATTCATGTTGATTGGCCCAGAACGATTGAGCTTGCAAAAAGAAATTATGAAAATGCCACAAGTAAAGCTGAGAAAATTCAAGCGCAAAGTGCTATAAAAAGCTTTGAATCTTCGATTGCCGAATATAATGGACAGCTTTCAATACAATTGTCTGATGAAGTTGAACTGGATTCTCTGTATAAACAAGGAGATTTTATAACGGCCTACTTCCCGGCAGACAGATCAACTGTTATTTACCGCGCAAATGGTGTAAAAGATGTAAAATTAGAAGATACGTATGGCTTGGACTCGACTCCTATAAATATTCTTCTTCAATATATGGTTCACCTCAAAACTCAACAAGCATACGCAAAAAATGAGAATGATTTGTCTGTCGAGAAAAAAATTACAGAATGGTTTACTCGCTTTGAAAGTGCCCTGAAAGTATTGTTGAGCGATGACAGCATCCGGTTGGTATACGACTACAAAAATTACAATTTTCTGATTGAACAAAAAGGCCGCAATCCATACAGTTTAGATGAGCTTTCTGATGGCTATTCGGCTATTATCGGCATTGTCGCAGACCTTATTCTCCGCATGGATCGAAACTGGCTGCTGAAAGGCGAACTGAGCCAGTACGATGTGGAGGGCGTTGTGCTGATCGATGAGTTGGAAACGCATCTGCATGTAGAGCTTCAGCGCAAAATTTTGCCTTTCTTGACGGAGTTCTTCCCGCGCATCCAGTTCATCATCACAACGCACTCGGCCTATATCCTTAACTCTATCAGCAATGCTTGCATCTACGATTTGGAAAAGCAGGTGCAGTTCACCGACTTTTCGGCCTATTCTGTGGACGACATTGCGGAAGGATATTTGGATGCTGATGCATATTCTGCTGAGTTGAAGAAAAAAGCAGGGCGGTATCAGGAGCTTTATGGACGCGCTGACCTTTCCGATGAAGAACGAGCCGAACGGGCGGACCTTCGGATGGAGCTAAACAATGCAACAGATGTTCTTGAAAAAATCGAGGGAAAGAAGGTTTCCTGATGGTTAAGATAGAACGAAAAGACAGTGATGAAGCAAGAGCCGCGGTTGCATCACTGGAACGAGAGAAAGCAAAGAGTTCCGGCACCTATAACACCCCTGAAGTAAATAAAGCCTTGGGGCTGATGTTTGCACACAAATGTTACTTGTGTGAGCAAAAGGGGTTGCACAGCATACAAATCGAACATCTTGTGCCGCATCAAAAAAACAGAGACTTGATGTTTGATTGGAACAATCTCTTCTTGTCGTGCAGTCATTGTAATAACATGAAAAGCGATGGCTTTACTCCCATATTGGATTGCACAAAGGTTGCCGTGGATGAAAAGATTGCATTTCGCAGACATGTTGAAGCGTTGGAAGAAGACAAACTGGATATTACTGCATTAGATGATAGCCCCGAAACGAAAAACACGGTTGCTCTCCTGAATGCAGTGTATTATGGCTCTACCTCACAAAAAATTGAGGAAGCGAAAATCATTCGGACGCAGCTGTCAAAAGAGTTAAATCAATTTGAAGAATGCGTAAAAGAGTATGCTTCCGCAGATGGTGAAGATAAAAAAGACCTTGAATGTTCCATTAAAATGAAATTGAAATGGAATGCACCGTTTGCGGCATTCAAGCGCTGTATCATCCGGGATGCAAAGAGCAAATTCCCGGAATTGCAACAATATTGTAAGTGATTGCAGAAAGGAGCCTCCCATGTCCAACTTCTCCTATCTCTCCACCCACCCTGAATACTCCATGTTTGCATCTGCCGCCATCGAGGCCGAGAAAGTGTTCTCCACCTCCCCGGCCATGTGCGCGGTGGGCTGTCGGAAGGCGTTAGAGTTGGCGGTGAAGTGGGTGTATGCGGCAGACAAGACCATCACCATGCCCTACAAGGACAACCTGCAATCCCTGCTGCACGAGCCGAGCTTCCGGTTCGCGGTGGACCGGGACGTGTGGAGCGTGCTGCCCAGCATCGTGAAGGCGGGCAATCTGGCGGTACATACAGGGCATAGCGTGTCGGCGGCGGATGCGGTGCTCAGCCTGCGGGGACTGTTCGATTTCATCCAGTGGGTGGATTACTGCTATGGCACGAACTATGTGGAGCGCTCCTTTGACGAAACCGCCATCCCCGGCGAGAAGGTGGAGCTGGACACCCGGAAGATCCGGGAGCAGGAAAGTTTACTGTCCCAGAAGGATGCCGAACTGGAAGCCTTGCGCAAGCAGGTGGAGAGCCTTTCGGCGGCGTACACAGCCAGCAAACAGCAGAACCAGCAGAGCCGCAGTTTCACCGCCGCCGACCTGACCGAGGCCGAGACGCGGCGGAAGATCATCGACATCGATCTCAAGGCCATGGGCTGGAAATTCACCGGGCCGGATGCCGATGTGCGCACCGAGTACGAAGTGGACAACATGAACGGCGTGCTGGGGCAGAAGGGCTATGCGGACTATGTGCTGATGGGTAAGGACGGCTTGCCGCTGGCGGTCATTGAAGCCAAGCGCAGCACCAAAGACCCTAACATCGGGCGCAAGCAGGCTCAGCTTTATGCAGACTGTCTGGAGCAGAAGTTTGGCCGCCGTCCGATGCTGTTTACCACCAACGGCTACACCACCTATTTCTGGGATGAGCAGAGCGGCCCGCAGCGTGCCGTGAGCGGGGTGTTCTGCAAGGACGACTTGCAGAAGCTGATGAACCGCCGCACCGAGAAAAAGCCGCTGGACACCATTGCAATCGACGACAAAATCACCGACCGCTACTACCAGAAAAACGCCATCCGGGCAGTCTGCGCCCATATTACGCAGGGCTTCCGGCGCAATCTGCTGGTCATGGCCACCGGCACCGGCAAGACCCGTACAGCGTCCAGCCTGACCGACGTGCTGAGCCGGGGCGGCCATGTGACGAATGTGCTGTTTCTGGCTGACCGCACCGCGCTGGTCAAGCAGGCGAAGGACGATTTCAAGAAGTATCTGCCTGACCAGTCTCTGTGCAACCTGTGCTCCTCCAAGGACGACAAGGCGGCGCGCATCGTGTTCTCCACCTACCCCACCATGCTCAACGCCATCGACAACGCCAAGACCAAGGACGGCGTGCCGCTGTTTTCGCCCGCCCACTTTGACCTTATCATCGTGGACGAGAGCCACCGCAGCATTTTCAAGAAATACCGCGCCATTTTTGATTATTTCGATGCTGTTCTGGTGGGCTTGACCGCCACCCCGAAAACCGATGTGGACCGTAATACCTACGACTTTTTCGAGATGGAACGCGGCATCCCCACCTACGCCTACGATTACGATACGGCGGTCTACACCGACCATGTGCTGGTGCCTTACTACAACTACGAGGTCAAGACGAAATTCACAGAAGAGGGCATCCACTACGACCAGCTTTCACCGGAGGATAAGGCCCGCTACGAGGACGATTTTGCCGAGGACGACACCCTGCCCACCTTTATCCCATCCGAAAAGCTGAATAAGTTCATCTT
>ENA-UEQS01002396-UEQS01002396.1-human-gut-metagenome-genome-assembly--contig:-NODE-2396-length-10280-cov-326.181515_pt1 | contig 10280 bp, 9 predicted proteins | sample MGYA00242953_ERZ507953 | MGnify/ENA primary metagenome ERZ507953 (study PRJEB26167, sample SAMN06115474) | human gut metagenome | host: Homo sapiens | place: China:Jiangsu | collected 2016-07-06...
AAACAACCCTTGCCCTCCAAACGGAAGTGGAGGAACTGCTAAAGGCGAAAAGTACGAAAAAATTCCTTGTACTGGAACCCTATTCCCGGAACACGGAACTGTGCCGCCATATCCTGCGGCGTATGGAAAAACTGCCCGAACTGCCTTCCGTGTCATGCAAAGAGTACCGGCCATTGCTGATGCTGCTCTCCCTCTCCAAAGAGGTGGAGATACAGAACGACCTGCTGCACCATTTCGTCGAGCCTTACCGGAAAGCGTACCGCACGCCGGAGATGCTCTATCTGTGCGAGGTGCTGTACCATACCGGCACTCCACAACCCCTGTACAACATGTGTAATGAGGTATGCGACTACTTCTTCGTGGAACGGCGCAAACAGATCAGCCGGCAGTACACACCGCTTACCGAGCTGGATTTCCAGTTTGCCGAGAAACGGCTGAAGCCCCTGTATGCCGCCGTGTTCCGGATGAAGGTGAACCGCTACAGCTACCGGACGCACAGTGTGGAGGAACTCGCCGGAATGTTCTGCATGAGCGTTTCGACCTTCCGTGACAAGTTCCGCAAGATCTACCACCGCCCGGCCAACAGATGGCTCCAGGAACAACGTATCGGACAGATACGGCGGGACTTGAAATATTACTATGACCGTCCGCTAATGGAAATAGCCGAGAAGAACGGATTCGCATCGGCCAACCGTTTCTGGGAGTTCTGTACGGAACAGATGAAGCAAAGTCCGAGCGAGCTGCACAAGGATCTGTACGATGAACTGTGCAAGGAACGCCGTAAGTTCTATCTGGGCGAATAGACACCGGCATTTTCGGCGAAAAGCGGAACAGGCATGTCGGGCAAAGCGCTTACATTGAAGCCATTTTCATACTTAAACGAAAAAACATTATGAAATTATTCAATGTTACCCCTTATCTCCTGTTGCTGGAACAAGAGAACAGCAACGAGGAAACACTGTCGAAAGCCAATGCCGAGTTCGTAAAGGAAGTGTACGAGCTGCAACGTGCGAACGACATCACCATTGTCCTTTTCCAGCTGCAATACCTGAGTTGCAGGCTGGTCATCCTGCGCGAGCATTACCGCACGGCACAGAAGGAACATCTGATCTGCTACTCCTATATCATCGGCACTCTGACCTATCTGGAAGGGATGCAAGCCCACTGCAAGTTCGCCTATGAGATACATCCGGCGGGTGCGGATGTTTCCACCGTACCGGCCGGAACCCCTCCGGTTATCTGGACATCGGAAGTGATAAATCTGATAGAGTTGCTGTACGCCTGCCACGAACTGAAACTGTTCAACGGCGGTGATGTCACGCTGAAGCGTGTGGTGGAACACGTGTGCGGACTGCTGGGACTGGATGTGAAGAACGCTTCGAGCTACTACGCACGGATACGCAGGCGAAAGGCGGACGAGCGTACCTACTTCATCGACCGCCTGCGTGAAGTGATGCTCAAACGGATGGAAGAAGATGACGAGAAACATTACCATAGAAGGTAATCCGATTTCCGGAACGAACGGAATCCCCTGCAAGCCATAGCCGCTTACAGGGGATTTTTTCCGTTCGGCACATCGTCATTTGTTCAGTTCCAGAAGGTGCTTGAGGGCGGGATCGCTGGCGATGCGCTCCAGCTCGTCGGCCACGATCCGTTTGACATCCTCCTTGATCCGGTTGTAGTTTTCCTGTACCATTTCCTTCATGTGATCCACTCCGTCATCGTCCACGAAGCCGGTGATAACGGGTATCTTCTGATATGCCTTCTCCTCTTCGGCTATTTTCCCGGCATCGACGACAATCTCGCAGTGGAAGATTTTCTGCTCAATCCTCTCCCCGAAATTGTCGGCTACGGAGCCGACGAACATCCCCTGTGTCAGCCCGCTGATCTTGCTGGGTGGAATGAGGCTGTCCATTTGGGTGGATATGGAGGTGGAAACATCCTGCCGGTTGATGGAGATGGAGTGGCGTTTCTGAAGTATCTTGCCGAACCTCTCGCTGAGAGTCTTGGCCGTTTCCCCCACGACCTGCCCCGAAAAGATGTTGCCAACCGTGTTGATAATCACCTTCGCCTCCTTGTCGGTATAGTCACGGATAAGCTGGCTGAAATCCTGAAAACCGAGCAGCACGGCGACCTTGTTGCTGCGTGCGGTGGCTATCAGGTTATCCAGCCCCTTGATGAAAATGGTGGGCAACTCATCAATGATGATGGAGCTTTTCAGCCTGCCCTTCTTATTGACAATCTTTACAATACGGCTGTTGTACAGGCCGAGCGCAGCACCATAGATCGCCTGCCGGTCGGGATTGTTGCCTATGCAGAGGATTTTCGGCTCGTCGGGATTGTTGATGTCCAAAGAGAACTCGTCGGCAGACATCACCCAATAGAGTGCCGGCGAAATCATACGGGACAGGGGAATCTTCGCACTGGCGATCTGTCCCATGAGCTGGTCGGCGGCTCCCGCCAGCCACGCATCGAGGAAAGGACTGAGGTAGTTCTCCAGTTCGGGATAGGAGGACATGATGGGAAAGATCTGCTCGTAAGGCTTGTTGAGGAACTCGACGGCATGGGGGAAGGTGCAATACCTGCCGTCCTTGTACACCCGCAGAAACCAGATGATGGCGGCAAAGAGAATGGTGGGCGACTCAACGAAGAAATCGCCCTGCTTCGCCGCCCACGATCGGTTGAGATTGAGCATGATGCTGTACGAACTCTCGTAAGCATCGGAGATGTCGGTCATGAACTTCGGGTTGAGGGGATTGCAGCGGTGGCTGCGTGAGGGATCGTCGAAGTTGATGACATAGAACTTCGGCGGCACTTTGTACCCCTCCAAATGGTTGAGCAGGTGATTGTAAGCAATGGTGGAGAGGTCGGGAAACTTGAAATCGTAGATATAGGCGGCATAGCCTTTCTCTATCTGCTGTTTGATATAGGAATTTACCACTGCAAAAGACTTTCCCGAACCGGGCGTTCCCAGTACGATGGAGGCACGGAAAGGATTCACGACATTGATCCAGCCGTTGTTCCACTTCTTGCCATAATAGAACCGTGTCGGCAGATTTACAGAATATTCGTTTTCGATAAGCCTTGTTTCCTGCATGAAACTTTCGTTCTCGTTGTTGAACACATCGTCCATAAGGTCCTGTTTGAGAAGGCGGGAGATCCATACACCTGCGGCAAGCAGGCAGAGATAGCCGACGGCAAGAGTGAGTATATAAAAGGCGGTGCGTGCCATTAACGGTACGGGCAGGCTGAGCAGCCACCAGTTGAAAAAGAAGAGGACAACACCTGCGGAAAGGGCTGTCCAGATATGCGCCCATTTGATTTTTTCCTCCTTTACACCCTTCGTGCCCAGACACGACAGGGCAAGGAAGGTAACGGAGAAAAGCTTTGTCCAAAGGATGGAGCCGAACAACCCGGTCGTGCGCTGGAAGTTCAGCAGAATCCTGTCCACCACTCCGATACTGACATTCCACTCCCGGATGGCCGGATAGCAGAACCAATAGATATTGACAACTACGAACAACACGCTGAGGGCACGCATAAAGTCCATGACTTTCGCCAGTCCCCTGAGATCATCTTCTTGTGACATAATACTGAGTTTTAAAAAGTTATCGTCTTGATAATTATGTAATACGGGTTCAGTCCTGACGGCCGTAACGCCGACGGCGTTTCTTCTTGTCGGGCTTCAGTAGCCTGGGATGCCGGGGGACATAGTTCAGCTCCGGCTCCATGCCGGAAAGTAGCCCTCCCAGAATTTTCTCCCCGTTTCCGGAAACCACAGCGGACGGAACGGACGGCAGAAGTGGCGGCAGGAGATCTTGCGGCCGCTCCTGAAAGTATCTGTCCAGCGTGTTCGCCGAAAACTCCTTGCCCAGACGTGAGCCGTTGAGCACGGTGCGGCTGCGGTGGTCTATAAAGGTAACGCCATAAATCCTGCCGGTTCCGTTGCGGCGGAGAACCAAGTCTATCTGTTCTTTCGCCAGCCGGCTACGGAAATCCCGTTCGTCCACGGATCGGCGCAAAGCTTCGGCCACTAACGGCCGAAGCCGTTCACGGCACGGGTCGGACTTGATTCTTGCGGCGGATTCCCGCATCTTCCTATCCAACTGCTGTGCACCGGCCGTTTTTCCCAGCCGGGAGGACTTTATGGGAGTGGCCGCCGTTTCGCCGTTGCCGTCCAAAGCGGTATAGAGTATGCCGTGATAGGTGCGTCCGCCAATTTCCCCCTTCACTTCTTCCACTCCTATATTATACAGGGAAAGCAGGGCACGGAGTTCGCCCATTGTGCGGAAGCTGTAAAGCTCGAGCAGGGGTTTGAGGGTACAGGCGATCTGCCGTTTGATGTCCCCTTTGGCAACATCTACCGGCTTCAGCTGCCACTCTTCGCCTTTCTTCCGGCCTTCCGCCGGATGCAGGCCGTATTTCTGCTCCAGAAGTTCGGTAATCTCCTTGCTGCGACGGTATTCGAACTTGTCGGCTACTTTCCTTCCCTCACTATCGACACGCAGGGAAACGATGTGGATATGATGCCGACCGATGTCCTCGTGCTTAAAGACAAGATAGGGCTGGTTGCCGTAACCGAGCCGCTGCATGTATTCCCTGCCGATTTCCGCCAGCTGCCCGTCGGTCAGCACGTCGTCGGGATGCGGGTTGAGGGAGATGTGTATGACCGGCTTCTCGGTGCGGTAATGGTTCGGCATCCATTCGAGAAACTGCCTCACGGATTCATCCGGACAGAAACGCCCGTCTTCGGGATAACGGAGGAGATGTGCCGACAGGACTTTCGCACCGCCTTCATCGACCTTGTTCTGGTTGTAGGCCAATGCACCGTACAAGTTCTTACCCACGCTGATCCTGGCTACCATGTGAGGCGAGTTTTTGGGAAAGTTCGACAATCCGGCGGTTCAGCTCCACGAGTTCAAGGGTGAGCTTTTCAAGTCTGTAAAGCAGTGCCAACGCTTTCTTTTCGGTGAAATGGATGTGCAACTCCTTGACTGCCTGATTGTAATTCACTCCTATGGCACGGAACTGCCGGAACAGTTCCGTGAGCTTGGCCACATACTCCATTGTGGCACGGTCTGTCCGGATCACCCTGAACTCCTCGTTAAAGATCCGTGCGGCGATGAACTTGGATTTGGACAACAGGCCGGACTGCTCAAACATGGTGAGAAACCGTGCATGGCCGGCTTCGTCCAGATTGACGGTTTCACGGCGGACGGCCGGGTTCGACTTGGGCAACCTGCCCCCTTTTCCCCGTGTGCGGGGACGCTTTTTCTCGTTGTTCATATATACGTTTTTTATGTGGTACAATTCCACCGGGTGGCATTGCCGCCGTCTGTTTCTCCCCCACAATTTGCGACTTCGGAGCAAATTGCAGCCCCCTGCAAGGGCAAGCGTTTTTTGCTGCAAAACGGAGTGGTGCTGCAAAAAACACAGCTTGCTATGTTCGGGCGAACATAAATCTTTCCTCTCCGAAGAGGAAAGAGCGCTTTCGGGGGAAAGCGGGGATTGACGACCGACGAAGGCAAACAGCCCACTTCCGGTTGGATGCCGCAAAGTTAGGAAGTGATATAATCAGTTGTATATCACCAATATTAGCCACATTATGCCAAATAGAAGCCACTTGTACACACAGGTGGAACAGGAGGAAAAACGGGCGGCCGATGATGGCTGAACCAACGGCTGAGAATGTGCCTGAATGGGATGCGTAATGGCGGACTGAATGCCCAACCGGTCAGATAACCAATCAGACGGTCAGCCGTTGCAACGTTGGTGCGGTCGTCCGGCTGACCAGCCAACCAAGCGGATAACCTTTTGTTCGGGCAACCTGTTCATCGGTCGGTTGTTTCCTTGGCTGATTATCCGACAGGCAATACAATCCAATAATATCATGTATGGTCGGACAAGTATCCTATTGGCCAATCAGACGGACAATACTTCGGTCGGTCGGCTGTTCAGTCAGCCATTCCACGTCAGGAGCCGGCCACTCGAACCCCTCCGTTCCCAAACCATGAATTCCCCTTCTTTTTCCTTCTTTATTTGCGGCGTTGATTCAAAAGTATCATTTGTAAACAAACTGCATCATGGAAAAAGAAACACTCTTTATCGCCTTTTCCACGCAAAAAGGCGGAGCGGGAAAAACAACGCTGACCGTGCTGGTAGCAAGTTACCTGCACTATGTGAAAGGGATGAATGTAGCGGTGGTGGATTGCGACTACCCGCAACACAGCATTGCCGAGATGAGAAAACGTGACCTGAAAACGGTCATGGAGGACGAGCATTACAAACTGATGGCGTACAGGCAACTGCAACGGATAAGGAAGAAAGCCTATCCGATAGCGGAGAGTACGGCTGAGGATGCTGTCGCAAAGGCGGACGAACTGCTGGAAAAGATGCCGGAAACGGACATCGTGTTCTTCGACCTGCCGGGCACGGTAAACAGTACGGGCGTGTTGAACACGCTGGCGAACATGGACTATGTCTTTTCCCCCATTGCCGCCGACAGGGTGGTAATGGAAAGCACACTCCGCTTTGCGAGCCGGCTGAATGACACGCTGATCGCTACGGGCAAGACGAATATCAAAGGTCTGTACCTTCTGTGGAACATGGTGGACGGCCGGGAGAAATCGGAACTGTACAAGGTGTACGAACAGGTGATCGGCGAGCTGGGACTGAAAGTGCTGAATACCTTCCTGCCGGACAGCAAACGGTTCCGCCGTGAGCTGACGGGGGAACATAGGGCATTGTTCCGTTCCACGCTGTTTCCTGCGGACGGTACGCTGGTCAAAGGCAGCAACCTGAAAGAGATTACGGAAGAACTGTTGTCCATTATCAAAAAGTAGGCTATGGGAAACGAACGGAAAAAAATAAACCTGACGGACATTGACGAGGACTCCATAGTCGCCTCGTTCAAGGAAAGCCGGCAGACGGACGGGCAGGCACAAGCAGTCGGAAATAATGGACAGTCCGGTGAAGAGAACGGATATGTCCGTCTGTTCATCCACGAGTCACCGGTCTGCGCACGGCTTGGCAAGACAATCTACCTTCGTAAGGAGTTCCATGAACGGATTCAGAAGATTGTCCAGACAATCGGGAACAACGAGATGTCCATTTTCAGCTATGTGGACAATGTGCTGGAACAGCACTTTTCCACTTATCAGGACGAGATTACGAAGGAATACAGAAAACGAAGTACCGAACTGTTTTAAACCCCGGAAATCATGTCAGCAATCTTATTCTTACTTACCGGCGGCTATCTGCTGTGGATAGCCGCCTACCTCTTCCACGAGCGGAACAGCCGGAGGAAGAAAGCGGAAAAAGCCGGGCAGATCCTTACCCGGATGGCGGTGGACGTGAGCGAGATTTTAGGCAAAAGCACATTTTCCCTTAGCCACTCCACGCCACAAACACCCGAAAAAATTGAAAACGAAAAATCTGTAAGTGAAGCGGATACTTTTGCACCGGAGAAAGAAAAGTACCCGAAAACAGTTTCCGCCGAGGAACTGGACAAGCTGTTTGCAGAAGGGAGTCCGCTGCCGGAAGAACTGGAACTGATGGAAGATATGGATGTTCCGCTGGAGTTCCGGAAAGAACCGGCGGATGACAATCCTCCGATAGATGATGACGAACAGAACAGACGCCTGCCGGGATGCACGCCGCAAGCCACGGGCATCCGCTTCGAGGACATGGGACTGGCGGTGCGTGTGGCGGTCAGCGGTGAAGCAGCCAGTGAGGAGGAAAGGATTCAGGCCGGAAAGACGCTGGCGGAACTTCGCAACACCCCGATGTTCGAACAGCTGACCTCCGGCGATGCGGAACGTGAGGAACGGATCGGCTCGCTGATAGAACTGCACCTTGCGGCATACCGCAAGCGTAAACAGCCGGACAGCGAACCGGCGGCAGAAACCATACCGGACACTTTCTCCATAAGCGATATTGTCTAACGAATAAAGTAAAACGTACATGAAAAAAAGAGATTACGGATAGCTGACGGTTCATTCTTACCAGTAGAAATCCAGACAAATTTAATTAACAACCGGATACGGCGGACTCTTCCCTCCGTCGTGTCCCTCATTCAAATCCATTTATTTTATGAACACGAAACAACTTGTATTAGTGGCGGTCATGCTAATCGCCACAGGCTCGCTCCATGCGCAGGGAAACGGCTCGGCCGGTATCGCAGAGGCGACGAAAATGGTAACAAGCTACTTTGATCCGGGAACGAAGCTGTGCTACGCAATCGGAGCCGTGATCGGCTTGGTCGGCGGGATTAAAGTGTACAATAAGTTCAGTTCCGGCGATCCGGACGTAAGCAAGGTGGCATCCTCCTGGTTCGGTGCGTGCATCTTTCTGATTGTCGCCGCCACTATCCTGCGTTCGTTCTTCCTCTAAAGGACAGATTCGCCTATATATAATAATGTATATGGACTATGAACTGAACAAGGGGATCGGCGAGAGTGCGGAGTTCAAGGGACTCAAGGCGCAATACCTTTTTATTTTCGCCGGCGGGCTGCTGGCTCTGTTCGTGCTGTTTGTCATTCTCTATATGGCCGGTGTCAGCCAATGGCTCTGCATCGCTTTCGGTGTAACCTCCGCATCCGCACTGGTCTGGCTGACATTCCACCTGAACGGCAAGTTCGGAGAACACGGACTGATGAAGCTGCTGGCCAGAAAACAGCACCCCCGCTACCTGATCAACCGGATCAGTCCCCGAAAATTATTCACGATTAAAAAGAAGAATGTATGCGGAACACACTAAAGGCCGCCACATTGGAAAGCAAGTTCCCGCTTCTCGCCGTCGAAGCGGACTGTATCATCTCCAAAGATGCGGACATCACCGCCGTCTTTGAGGTGGAGCTGCCCGAACTCTTCACGGTAACGGCAGCTGAATACGAGGCTATCCATGCGGCATGGGCAAAGGCAATCAAGGTATTGCCCAATTATACGGTGGTACATAAACAGGACTGGTTTATCCGGGAGGATTACCGCAGCCAGACGGACAAGGAAAATCTAAGTTTCCTTTCCCGGAGCTACGAGATGCACTTCAACGAACGTCCTTTCCTGAACCATAAATGCTATCTGTACCTGACCAAGACGACGAAAGAACGCATGAGGATGCAGAGCAGCTTCTCTTCGCTGTGCAGGGGATTCATCATCCCCAAGGAGGTGGACAAGGATACCACCGCCCATTTTCTGGATACGGTGGGACAATTCGCCCGTATCGTGAACGATACAGGGCTGGTGCACCTAAGACGGCTCGTCGGTGATGAGATTACGGGCACGGAGGATAAGGCCGGACTGGTGGAGAAATATTTCTGTCTGTCAATGGAAAATACCACTGCGCTGGAAGACATCGAACTCGGAGATGACGGCCTGCGTGTCGGCGACAAGCACGTATCGGTACATACGCTATCGGAACTGGATGCGTTGCCCAACAAGGTGGGTACGGACTGCCGGTATGAAAGGCTGTCAACGGACAAAAGCGACTGCAAGCTGTCATTCGCCAGTCCGGTAGGCCTGCTGCTCTCGTGCAACCACCTGTACAACCAGTATATCTTTCTGGATGACAGCGGCGAGAACCTGCAACGTTTTGAAAAGAGCGCACGCAACATGCAGTCGCTCTCGAAGTACTCACGGAGCAACCAGATCAACAAGGAGTGGATTGACCTGTACCTGAATGACGCACACTCTTTCGGGCTTACCTCGGTACGTGCCCACTGCAACGTCATCGCATGGACGGACAACCCGATGGAGGTGAAGAACATGCGCAATGACGTGGGCAGTCAGATCGCCATGATGGAGTGTAAGCCACGCCATAATACGGTGGACGCCGCCACGCTGTACTGGGCGGCAATGCCGGGAAACGGCGCTGACTTCCCGGCAGAGGAGAGCTTCTATACGTTCATCGAACAGGCTCTCTGCTTCTGGGTGGAAGAAACGAACTACCGCAGCTCCGTTTCACCTTTCGGACTGAAGATGTCAGACCGTATCAGCGGAAAACCGCTGCATGTGGACATCTCCGACCTGCCGATGAAACGTGGCGTAACCACGAACCGAAATAAATTCGTATTGGGCGGCTCCGGTAGCGGCAAGTCATTCTTCATGAATCATTTAGCGAGGCAGTATTATGAACAGGGCACACACGTGGTATTGATCGACACGGGGAACAGCTATCAGGGACTTTGCTCGCTGATACACCAGAAGACCGGCGGCAAGGACGGCATCTATTTCACTTATACGGACGAAAACCCGATAGCGTTCAACCCTTTTTTCACGGATGA
>ENA-UEQS01002404-UEQS01002404.1-human-gut-metagenome-genome-assembly--contig:-NODE-2404-length-10265-cov-13.548488_pt1 | contig 10265 bp, 10 predicted proteins | sample MGYA00242953_ERZ507953 | MGnify/ENA primary metagenome ERZ507953 (study PRJEB26167, sample SAMN06115474) | human gut metagenome | host: Homo sapiens | place: China:Jiangsu | collected 2016-07-06...
CTCGCCCCTTGTCGCATCATACCCGGAAATATATACCCGGCCGCTTCCCTTTACGAACCTGGCCGACGCTTTCACCCTGTAAAGTTCCGTATCAAGCTGCAAATAAAATTCCGCTTCCTCCGATACCAGCATAAGATCCGGCACGTTCCGGAAGCGTATGTTTATCTCCGGGCTGGAAACTTTCAGCTTGATGCTGTCGGATCGTGTCACCAGTTCGCTGGCTACCCCCATGACGATATACGCCTCTCCCTCGGTTGCCGGGATAAAATCGAAATCCAGCCGATTGTTTGCCTTGAAATCATATTCAAACGTTTCTCCGGGGCTGTATTCGTTGTTATCCACCAGGATAACGCCGTCCCCGTCCCTGACCTCAAAGCGTGTCAATATCTGATCCCCGTTGTCCGGATCGAGATCCGAGATCGTAAGGGTGCAATTAACGGGCTTCCCCACTACGGCCGTACCCACGTCTATACTTTTCAGCGTCACGGAAAAATCCCGGCTGACAAGTTTCAGTTCGTCGTCGCAAGACGACAAAAAGACCAAAGCGCACAAGGCGGTAACTAATTTTCTCATACGATTTATTTTATTTGTTCACGATAATACGATCAAACAGAGCGTTCAGATCCACCCCTTTGCTCCTTAGAAAAGCGATGTATTTCACCACCACGGGGGCGGTTTCCGACTGCTCGATGTTGCAAAGCTGCTGGCGGCTGATCCCCATTTCCTCGGCAACACTTTTCGCCGTCAGGCTTAGCCTGATCGCATAATTACAGTTTTTCCTTTTCTTCCGTTCGGCAGTGCGTACCGCCATGCCCTTGTCTTTCCAGCCTGTTCCCGTCTTTTCCCTTTTCTTTCTCGTCCCTTGTTTTTTCTCCTTTTCCTGCCGTTTTCCCACGCTTTTTCGCTCCGTTTTCCCACGCTTTTTCGCTCCGTTTTCTCCAGCCTGCGGTGTAATGTGATGACACATGGTGTAATGTGTGTCCTAACATATTGCAAATCAATTATTTATCAATTTTTCTCCTATATATTTGCGGTGACAACATGAGTTATCAACACTAAAAATCAAAAATTATGGCAAAGAAAAATGCAAGAGAAGAACCCCCGAAACCGCAGGTCTCCGAAAACGAGCAGATGAGTGACATCGTGTTCATCCTTGACAAGATGGAACTGATTCTGGAAGCGGTGTCGCAAATCGGACAGGACGGAAAATTCAACACGGTAGCCGCCGACAGGCAGAACCGGAACTCCTTCCTGAAGATTGACCGCTATGCAGACGCCTTCGAGAACTTCATCAAGAACTTCTGGAGCCAGCTGAAAGACCCGACACGCTTCGGAATCCTCTCCGTCAAGGAAGACAGGCTGGACGACCCTGCCGTACAGCAGGCCATCGAGGACATCGCCGCAGGAAAAAAGACAAAAGCCGTGGAGGAATTTCTCAAGCAGTACGAGATTGTCCCGCGCAACAAGGAAAACCAAAGTATCAACCCCCAAAATCAAGAAAAAATGGCAAAGAAAAATGAAACCCAGCAGGCTGCCGCAGCCGACAGCCAGCCGCAGAACCAGTCCCCCCAGTACCGTTACAACGAGTCCATGATCAACTGGGAACAGCTCAAGAATTTCGGAATCTCCCGTGAATACCTCCAGGAACGCGGACTGCTCGAACAGATGCTCAAGGGCTACAAGACCAACCAGGTCGTGCCCATAAGCATGAACTTCGGCTCGGCCGTACTGAGAACGGACGCACGTCTGTCCTTCCAGCAGTCCATGGCGGGCGAAGTGGTGCTCGGCATCCACGGTATCCGGCAGAAACCCGACCTTGACCGACCGTACTTCGGACACATCTTCTCCGACGAGGACAAGAAGAACCTGCTCGAAACGGGCAACATGGGGCGTGTCGTGGAACTGAAAGGACGCAACGGGGAATATATCCCATCCTTCATCAGCATCGACAAGCTGACCAACGAGGTGGTCGCCATGAAAGCGGAGAATGCTTTCATCCCGAGGGAAATCAAGGGAGTGGAACTGACAGAGCAGGAGCAGAATGACCTGCGTGAAGGCAAGAAGGTCTATGTAGAGGGCATGATCGCCAAATCCGGCAACGAGTTCAACGCCTTCATTCAGGTGAATGCCGAACGCAGGGGTGTCGAGTTCATTTTCGAGAACGACAAGCTCTTCAACCGCCAGACACTCGGGGGCGTGGAACTGACACAGAAACAGATTGAGGACCTGAACGCTGGAAAAGCCATCTTCGTGGAGGGAATGCAGCGCAAGGACGGCGAGGTGTTCTCCTCCTACGTGAAGTTGGACGAGGCGACAGGCCGCCCGTCCTACACCCGCTATAATCCGGACTCTCCGGAAGGCGCACGCGAAATCTATATTCCCAACGAAATCAACGGGGTGAAGATTACGGCGGAGGAACAGCAGCAGCTCCGTGACGGCAAGGTGATTTTCCTCAATGACATGGTGAACCGCAAGGGAGAGGAATTCTCCTCCTTCATCAAGGCCGACCTGGAAACGGGACGCCTGAGCTACTCCCGTACGCCGGACGGCTTCGAGCAGCGCGAGGATTTCAAGATTCCACCCAAGGTATGGGACGTGGAACTGACCAGACAGCAGCGTGCGGACCTGCAGAGCGGAAAGGCCGTGCTGGTGGAAGGCATCAAGGGATATGACGGGAAGACCATCTCGCAGTACGTCAAGGCGAACTTCAACCAGGGGCGTCTGGACTTCTACAACGAGAATCCTGACCGCAAGCGTGATGCCTCGCAGCGCAATGTGGTGGCCAACAGCCAGCGACAGGAACAGGGAAACCGCAAGTCAAAAGGTGCGAGCATTGCCTGACAACAGGTTACTGAAAAATGAATGTTGAATCAAAAAAAGAAAGAAATATGAAAAAGGAAAACGGAAACGACATGCCTTTCAAGGCTGATGAAGTGAACTGGGACGAACTCTCCGGTATCGGTATCATGAAGGACGAGCTGGAACTCTCCGGCGAAATGGACACCCTCCTCAGGGGAGAGAAAACGAAAGTGATGTCCCTGAGCCTCGTGCTCCTCGGCGTGGACGTGGTGATGGACGCCACGCTCCAACTGGTCCGTAAGGGCGAGTCCCCGCTACTGGAAATCCAGGGAGTGACACCGCTGGGCAAATAATCTGGGAGCAATTATCAAGTAAACCGATGTCTTACCGCCGTTTCCTGTCTTCCGCATGGAAAACGGGAAACGGCTTAATTTTTATCTTACAATATGATAGCAATCATCGCAGAAAAGCCGAGTGTAGGCATGGACATTGCCCGTGTAGTCGGGGCTGATACAAGAAATGACGGCTACTGTTCCGGTAACGGATATATGGTGACCTGGGCACTGGGACACCTCGTGTCACTGGCCATACCGGACACTTATGGTTATACGAAAACGGCGGAGGAGGACTTGCCGATGCTGCCGGACCCGTTCCGCCTGGTCTCCCGACAGATGCGCACGGACAGGGGAATGGTTACGGACATCGCCGCCTCGAAACAGCTGAAAGTCATAGAAAGCGTGTTCAACCGCTGTGACAGCATCGTCGTGGCTACCGATGCCGGTCGTGAAGGGGAACTTATCTTCCGCTGGATATACGACTTTCTGGGCTGCACGAAACCGTTCAGACGCCTGTGGATCTCCTCGCTTACTGACGAGGCCATACGAAAAGGTCTGGAGGAACTGAAGGACGGCTCGGAATACGACAGCCTGTATACCGCCGCCGACAGCCGCGCGAAGGCAGACTGGCTGGTGGGCGTGAACGCCAGCCGTGCCCTGGCCATCGTTTCCGGCTCGTCCAACAACTCGATCGGACGGGTGCAGACTCCGACGCTCGCCATGATATGCAGCCGCTACAGGGAGAACCGCAGTTTCGTATCCACACCATACTGGCAGCTGCATGTCACCCTCAATGGCGGCACGTCACACCGCCGCTTCTTCCATCCCGCGACCTTTGACGACAGGCAGAAGGCGGAAGCCGCCTACCGCAGTCTCTCTCCCGATTCTTCGGCGACGGTCACGAAGGTGGAGCGCAGGAAAAGCCTGCAACAGCCGCCGTTGCTCTACGACCTAACGGCACTCCAGAAGGACTGCAACGTGCACCTCGACCTGCCCGCAGCAAAGACGCTGGACATCGCCCAGTCGCTCTACGAGAAGAAGCTCATTTCCTACCCGAGAACGGGAAGCCGGTATATCCCGCACGATGTGATGGCCTGCGTGCCCGGTCTGTTGGAAAGGATAATGGCCATGCCCGAATTCGCCACAAGTGCCGGAATCCTTGACTTTGCGCGTCTCAACACCCGTAGCGTGGACGACCGTAAAGTGACGGACCACCATGCTCTCATCACGACCGGCATCGCACCCGAAGGGCTTTCCGAAGCGGAGGAGGCCGTCTATACGCTGATAGCCGGACGTATGCTGGAGGCGTTCTCGCCCTGCTGCGAGAAGGAACTGATTCTTATGGAATGTCGCCTGGACAACATGGATTTCCGCTCGAAAAGTTCCCTTGTCGTCAGTCCGGGATGGCGCGGCATCTTCTGCAGGAAAGAGGACAGGCAGGACGACGAGCCGGAAACCGACGAGGGTACGGCCGTATTTGCCGAAGGGGACACGGTTCCTGTTTCAGGATTCGGACTGTCCCAGAAGAAGACCGTGCCCAGACCGCCCTATACCGAGGCCACGCTGCTGGCAGCAATGGAGACCTGCGGCAGGGAGATAGCCGACGAACAGGCACGCGAGGCCGTGAAGGAGCTGGGCATCGGCACGCCCGCCACAAGAGCCGCCATCATCACCACACTGTTCAAACGTGACTATATCGCCCGCTCCGGCAAGAGCATCGTCCCCACGGAAAAGGGACTTCATATCTACGATGCGGTGAAGGACATGCTCGTGGCGGATGTTTCCCTGACAGGAAGCTGGGAGAAGACCCTGCTCCAGATAGAGCGGCACACGCTCGGACCGGACACGTTCATGGCATCCATCACGGACTACACCCGCAAGGCTACCCGTGAAATCCTGAACCTCAGCCTTCCGGCGGCAGCCGCCCGCACATTCACCTGTCCCAAATGCAAGACCGGACACATTATCGTCAGGGAAAAGAGTGCCCGTTGCGACAATAAAGGGTGCGGACTGACCGTGTACCGCAGATTCCTGAACAAGGAACTGACGGACCAGCATCTGGAACAGCTTTTCTCCTCCGGTTCCACACGCCTTATCAAGGGATTCAAGGGAAAGAAGGGCGTGGCTTTCGACGCTTCGGTCACCTTTGACGCCGGGTTCACCCTGACACTCTCGTTCCCCAAAAACGGGAACGGCAGGAAAAGGAAATGATGAAGCCATCCCGATTCGCGGGGCAAAGGTCGCAGCCCGCCCGTTTCCACCGGCAAGGTCAGGCCTTACGGTTTCTGGGAAAAATCATCCTCGCCAGAGGCTCCGGTATTTTTCCCGAAAACCTTGCCTGTGGAGGCGGACTGCAAGAAAGCCCCTGAAACCGGGAATGGCATTCCCGCCAAACAAATGAAGATTATGAAAGCAAAAGAACGTATCAGAAAGATAGCGGACAGCAGATGGGCAAGGACACTCGCGCTGGCCGTAACAGCAGCCATCATATTCAGCTGGCTCTATTCCCACGGTATATCGCCTGTATGGACTGCCGTGGCCATCATCTGTTTCAGGGGACTCTTCAGGTTCCTCTACCGTATAGCCTGTTTTCTCGTGGCATTGGCAATCATTCTGTGCATACTGAGTTTTCTGGTCTTCTGAAATCTGACGATATGGAACATGCACGGAATTTATCATTGCAGCATAAGGGAGCTGTCCGGGAGCGGGCGGCTCTTTTTGTATCCGTCACAGCCGGAAATGACACGGAAAGAAAAGGGAATGGACGGAAAACACAGACATTGGCAAACCGAGAACTACAGGGCAAAGTTGGCAAACGCTTCTTGTCGGACGGCAAGGTCAGGCCGCAAGCGGTTTCGGAAAAAATCATCCTCGCTGCGCTCCGGTATTTTTCCCGAAAACCCTGCCTTTCCGGAAGCATTTGCCGTTGGGCCCTTGTAGTTCAACGGGCTGCCAAAGCCCGGGTATTCACAGTTAAAAATTAAAGAATATGCAACAAGCGATCATCACAAGACAGTCACCAGCTCCGATAGGGATGCCCGTGACAAGAAGACCGAAAGTACACGTCCCGCAACCGGCAATCAAGCTGCCGCCAAGGGGAACCACAGGTCCCGTTCACATCTCAAAGCTGCTGAACCCCGTTCTGGAAATATGCAGACATCCGGATAGGAACAGGCTGCTGGCTGAATTATTCAGCGAATATTGAAACACATCGTCTAATCATTTAATATCTGAAATTATGTTTTTTACAGCAATCCACCAGATGATGACGGAAAGCGTGGACCTCACGATCGTCATCCGCAAGACAAACGGACAACTGACCGTTTCCACATTGCCCAAATCGAACGGACTCAAGGACGAGGCCCAGAACCACATCGTGCCGCTGACTGTCACGGGCACACCGCAGGAACTTGACACAGGATTCCTGCAGGCAGTCACAAGACCGATACAGAAAGCGTGCGGGCTGATCTCCAACATGGCACAGTTTGAGGCACAGGCGGACAAGGCCGCCGCCAGCAGCAAGGCCGCCAAGGAAGCGAAATCCAAGGAGACGAAGGAAGAACGCGAGAAACGGGAGAAGTACGAGAAACTGATGAAGAAGGCGGAAGAACTGACAGCCGCCAGGAACCATCGGGAAGCCGTCAGCGTGCTTACACAGGCGAAAGCACACGCGAATGCCGCCCAGTTGAAGGAAATCGAGGAGAAGATAAAGGCAGCCGACACGGAAATGAACCGGGGAAGCCTCTTCGACCTGATGGAACAGGAGGCACAGCCGGAACCTTCGGTACAGCAGCAACAGCCACACTCCCAACAGCCGGTATACACACAGACACCGGTACAGAGAAATCCGCAACCGCAACGTCCGCAACAGCCGGTACCGCAGAGACCACAACAGGCATACACGCAGCATCCGCAACAGCCAGGAATATGGCCACCGCAACAACAGCCGCCACAGCCGCAAGCAAGACCGCAGATACAGCCGCACGCGCAATACGTACAGCTGACAGGCGGACAGCAGCCTTCCCAACCTCAATATCCGCCGCAGCCTGAAATTCAGGACTGGCAGGAAGAACGGTTCATGCAGGAGGACGAACAGCAACCGTACCTCTCCGATCAGGAACACCCCGCATACAGTGAGAAGGACTACGAGGAATACATCGATTTCCCGCAGTCCATGCTGGAACCCAAGTATTCACCTTATCAGACAGTTTAAGACATGGCACTCGAAATTAAAGGAATGACACGCTCATTCAGATTCAAGAAAGGAACAGAGTATATTACTCTTCAGGACCCGGATCCGAACATCTCGCCGGACATGGTCATGAACTACTATTCGAACATGTACCCGGAACTGACGACGGCTACCGTTCACGGACCGGTCATCAGGGAGGACATGACAGAATATGAGTTCAAGACAACTATCGGAACAAAAGGATAAAGGATATGGCAAAGGACTACAGAAAAAAGAAGAAATCATGTGTACCATTGGACGGATATCAGGCGGAACAGCTCGCGAGACTTATCATTGCGGAAACCGAAAGGAAGGTGCATTACGGCACGGAAAGGAAGAAACGGATTGCGGCACCCAGCGGTGCCGTAATTCTTTTCTGAACACCACATTCACGCCGATGCCTCCGCCGGAACTGTTCTCGGAAAGTCCTGACGGAAAGCCGTGCAACCTGATCACGCGGGAAAACTACGAGTACCTGCGTGATTCCTTTTTCAGATATGCGAGTCTTATGAAAAAGGAAGCGGTACATGCACCGGGACTCACAATGGCGGAAGGAATAACGAGACTGCATGATGAAATGAGCGACCTTGTCGGCAATGACATGAATGTAAACATCGAGCAGGATGGGGAAAGACTCATTTTCCGTCTCTGGAAATGCCACAGATGGGGAGAACTTACGCTGTATTACTTCCCTGTGAAATTTGTGGAAAATCTCGGGCCGGAACTGAGACGCATATCTGTCACCTTCATCCACAACCTGATGCAGGCAAACGGAATTGACACCATACTGGACGAGGATGACACGGAATATGCGCTTACCTGGCTGGCTGAAGAGAATGACGACGAACAGGACGACAGGAAAAAACGGCTGAAACTGCTGCATTCATACGAGAAAGGCAGGATACACAGTCTGCTCAGGAGAGTGGAACGGAAATCCTACTACAAGGACCTGCTGAAGGCAATCGGACGGTATAAGCCGGCGAACGGATACGAACAGTCCCTGCTCTCCGCCATGAAGGAAGGTCTGGAATTCCTCTCGCCTGAACGCGGCATCATGGAATACGGCTACGACCCGTTTTATGAAGAGGAACCGGACTACCTGCCCATGTATCTCAACAGGCAGATAAGGGTCATCTATGACTGCAATGATCCCGTGACGGACAACCTCGTGGACTACTACAACTCCTACAGCCGGGAGACATACGACATCATTCCGGTCACCACCTGTGACCTGTCTCCGGAAACGGAGGAACTGTTCCGCATGGACGACTACCCGGAACGCTTCTTCAAATGGGCGGAAAAATTTATCAACATCACAATATAAACCAATCTGAAAGCATATGATAGACAGCAACGAACTGACCAGAAAGATCAAGACACCGCTCAACCCCAGGGCGGCACTGATAGCCTATGCCTCGGAAGGGGACAAGAACTTCTTCCTTGAAATCCGGGGTATTGACGACCGGGGAAACATGACGGAAGGAAGACCGGTGACACTGGAATTCATGAACACCCTCGTGAAGGAATACTCGGAAAGACACGGTACCACTCCATACGGGAAGATACCCGACAACCTGCTGTATTGCGACTCGCGCAAGGGCAGCGAAAGATACGTGTGGTACAATCCACCGCACAAGCGGATGATGTTCTTCAGCACCGCACTCAAAATAGAAAACGCGGAATATTACCTGCCGGGAGTAATCTACGAGGCCGGAGAGCACGGAATGAGAATCTATGCCTACAAGGGGAACGTTCCCAGACCGGATACCGTACTGTATGCCGCACCGTTCTTCAACGTGACAGGTTCCAGCGTATGTCTGGGAAACGCCAGGATAGAGCTGCCGAAGGACCTGACCTATGAAAAGCTGCTGCAGTACTGGGAACGGAAATTCTGGCTGACGGAATTCACCCACCTGGGAGGGAACGGGAACCCGACAAGGTCAAACCTCGTGCTGGTGGCAAAGGCGGCACGGGACAGGGACTTCAACCTCGACGAACTGAAACAACTGAACAACATGAAACTTAAAGACATACTGAAATGAAAAGAGTACACTACATCGACAACTATCTCATAAACCCGCAGCATCCGGTAACGGTAAACCTTATCGGAGCGGGAGGAACAGGCTCACAGGTGCTTACCTGCCTGGCCAGGCTTGACACGGCACTGAGGGGACTCGGACATCCCGGACTGTTCGTGACACTGTATGATTCCGACATCGTGACGGAAGCCAACATCGGGCGGCAGCTCTTCAGCCCTTCGGACATCGGACTGAACAAGGCGCAGTGCCTCGTCACACGCATGAACAACTTCTTCGGCAACGACTGGAAGGCGGTACCGGACATCTATCCGGCAGCCCTGAAGGACGCCAGACGGGATAATCTGGCCAACATAATGATTACCTGCACGGACAACATAAAGTCCCGTCTCGACCTCTGGAACATACTGAAAGCCGTGCCGGTTTCGGAATACAGAAGCCACGAAACACCACTGTACTGGATGGACTTCGGCAACATGCAGAATACGGGACAGGTCATCCTCGGAACCGTACCTAAGAAAATCAGACAGCCGGCATCCAAGCTGTACGAAACGGTGGAATCGCTGAAGGTGATCACACGATATGTCAAATACGCAAGAGTGAAGGAAAAGGATTCCGGACCGAGCTGTTCGCTGGCGGAGGCTCTGGAGAAACAGGACCTGTTCATCAACTCCACACTGGCACAGCTCGGCTGCAACATCCTGTGGAAAATGTTCCGCAACGGTATGATCGAGCATCACGGGCTGTACCTGAATCTCTCCACCATGAAAGTGAATCCGATAACTGTATAATATCAAAGCGTTTCCGTATGATTAAAATATAAAAAAGAACTCAGGAAAATAATCCTGAAAACCAATATTTTTC
>ENA-UEQS01002407-UEQS01002407.1-human-gut-metagenome-genome-assembly--contig:-NODE-2407-length-10250-cov-7.714637_pt1 | contig 10250 bp, 10 predicted proteins | sample MGYA00242953_ERZ507953 | MGnify/ENA primary metagenome ERZ507953 (study PRJEB26167, sample SAMN06115474) | human gut metagenome | host: Homo sapiens | place: China:Jiangsu | collected 2016-07-06...
GTGATTCACACGCGAAGTTCAGAACGCCATATTTCTAGGGCGAACCCAATTTCAGGTTCGCTTTTGTTTTTATTCAGCATCTGCATGTCAGTGCGGGTCCTCAGAAATGATGACGGACCGCGGCGCCATCCGTTGAGCGCTGCAGCAGCTGCCTTACTTATTAGGTGAAACGCAATGAAGACCTTCTCGGCCAAGCCGCTTGAGGTTAAGCGCGACTGGTTCGTGGTCGATGCCAGTGACAAGGTGCTCGGCCGTCTTGCCAGCGAAATCGCTCTGCGCCTTCGTGGCAAGCACAAGCCCGAATTCACGCCCCATGTCGACACGGGTGACTTTATCGTCGTGATCAACGCGGACAAGCTCAAGCTTTCCGCTGAAAAGGACACGAAGAAGACGTACTACCGCCACACGGGCTATCCCGGCGGCATCTACGAAACGACGTTCCGCGAAATGCAGGACAAGCACCCGGGCCGCGCTCTGGAAATCGCCGTCAAGGGCATGCTTCCGAAGGGCCCGCTCGGCTACGCCATGATCAAGAAGCTCAAGATCTACGCCGGCGCCGAACACCCGCACTCTGCCCAGCAACCCAAGGTTCTTGACCTCTAATTTCCGAAAGGCTTGAAAGATGATCGGTAACTACAACTACGGCACCGGCCGCCGCAAGAGCTCGGTCGCTCGTGTTTTCATCAAGCGCGGCACTGGCAAGATCGTGATCAACGGCCGTCCGCTGGAACAGTACTTCCACCGTGAAACGGGCCGCATGATCGTCATGCAGCCGCTTCAGCTCACGGAAAACACCGAAACGTTCGACATCATGGTCAACGTTTGCGGTGGTGGCGAATCCGGCCAGGCCGGCGCCATCCGTCACGGCATCACGCGCGCCCTCGTCGACTACGACGCCGGCCTCAAGAGCGTTCTCTCCAACGCCGGTCTCGTGACCCGCGACGCTCGTGAAGTCGAACGTAAGAAGGTCGGTCTGCGCAAGGCCCGCCGCGCCAAGCAGTTCTCCAAGCGCTAATCGCTTCGAGTACGGATTTGCAGAAGGCTCGTCCTTCTGCGGATCCCGGCAAAAAGAAGGTCGCCTGCATCAAGCAGCGCGGCCTTTTTTGTCGTCTGCGCGTGCCGAATCTGACGGCGAGACCCGTCACGAGCGCGCTTTTTCGTGTAGCATAGATGATCGCTTGAACAACGCCGTGAACGGCCTCCGCCCATCGTGGAAGAGAAGCCCCGGCGTCCCGTCACATTTTTGGAGGGCCGTCCTTTGGACGGCACATACCCCGATGACTGAAAAGATTGAAACGCCTCAGGAAGAAATGCCCGAGCTCATGCCCGATCCCATCAACTTCACCGACGCCGCCGTCGCGAAGGTCAAGGAGCTGATGGACGAAGAGGGCAATCCCAGCCTCAAGCTGCGCGTGTTCGTTCAGGGCGGCGGCTGCGCCGGCTTCCAGTACGGCTTTACGTTCGACGAGGTCCAGAACCCCGACGACGCCGTGATGGAAAAGGGCGGTGTGACGCTTCTCATCGATTCCATGAGCTACCAGTACCTCGTCGGCGCCAAGATCGACTTCAAGGACGACCTGAGCGGCGCTCAGTTCGTCATCGACAATCCCAATGCGGTGACGACCTGCGGCTGCGGCTCCTCCTTCGGAGTCTGATGCTGGAGGACCGAAGGCCCGACGACACAAAAACAAACGGACGACGTTCCATGCGAACGCCGTCCGTTTTTTCATAGACCTGCTTCCGTCCTGATCAGCGCGGATAGAGGGCGCCGAGAATTCGCGGTCCCGCCGCCCGCGTGACCGCAGGCAGGTTTCCGGGGAGGCTTGCGAGAAAGCGCTCCGCAAGCCAGGCGAAGGCAGCCGCCTCCACCTCCATGGGCGGCACGCCCAGAGCTTCGGTCGTGGCCGTGAGGCCGGGGAAATGCGAGGCGATGGCCTGCATGAGGGTCTTGTTGTAGACACCGCCGCCGCAGACGTAAAGCTCGGCGGCGTCAGGGGCGAACCGTGCGACGGTGTTCGTGATCGTGCGGGCGGTCAGTTCGACGAGCGTTCGTGCGACGTCTTCGGGCGGCAGGCTCTCATGGCCGCAAAGGCGGGCGTCGAGCCAGGCGGGCGAGAAGAGCTCCCTGCCCGTCGACTTCGGAATGGGAAGTGCAAAGTAGGGCTCGCTCAGAAGGTCGTCGAGAAGCGTCGTGCTGACGCGGCCTGAGGCCGCCCACCGGCCGTCCCGGTCGTAAAGGGCTCCCGTGATGCGCTGCGTCCATGTGTCGATGAGCATGTTGCCCGGACCCGTGTCGCCGCCGAGGATGGTGGGGGACTCGCTGCGAGCGGGCAGAACGGAGATGTTGGCGATGCCGCCGATGTTGAGGACGACGCGCGGGACGTCTCCCGTGAAGCATTCGGCGTGGAATGCGGGCACGAGCGGCGCTCCCTCGCCTCCTGCGGCCACGTCGCGGGAGCGCAGGTCCGCAACGACGTCGATGCCCGTGAGCTCTGCGACGAGCGCGGGATGGTTGAGCTGCAGCGTGAAGCCCTTTTGAGGACGATGGCGGATCGTCTGGCCGTGCACGCCGAGTGCGGCGACGTCGGCGGGGGAGAGTCCCGTTCGGGCCAGAAGAAGGCCGGTGGCTTCTGCATAGTGGCGAGCAAGCGCGACGGAGGCTTCGCCCATGCGCTCGATTTCGTCGGGGCCGGGCAGCGTGAGCGCCGCGAGCGCAGCGCGCAGGTTGGGCGGAAAGGCGAGCGAGGAGTGCCCGAGACTCCTCATGACACGGCCGTCGAAGGCCATGGCGACGGCGTCCGTGCCGTCAAGGCTGGTGCCGGACATGAGTCCGATCGTAATGCGTTCGGTCATGGTGGTTCCCTGCGGAAATGGCAGACAAGGAAAAGCCGACGCCATGGCGCCGGCTTTCTGATGCCTGCATGGAGAAGGAATCAGTCTTCCTTCATCGAGGTGACGCGGTGCGCCACCCTGGAAGCGCCTTCGGCCTGCTCCTCGTCGCCGAGAAGATGCTTGGCGACGGCGGTTGCGTCGTCCCTGTGGGTGCGCAGGACGGTCGGAACGGGAAGCGACTCGCTTTCGGCAAGCAGGTCGAAGCGGGCCTGAATCGGACGGGCGATCGTCTTGAGCTGGGCCACCTGGAAGGCGGTCAGGTTTTCGGTGTCGGGCAGGTCGGCTGTGCGCGGATTGATCTGCACGCCGTCGAACATCAGTTCGTAGTGCAGATGCGGACCGGTGGCAAGGCCCGTGCGGCCCACGTAGCCGATCACGTCGCCGCGCTCGACCTTCTGGCCTGCGCGCAGGTTCTTGGTGATGCGGGACATGTGCGCGTAGAGCGTGGTGCGGCCGAGGCCGTGGTCGATCTTGACGTAGCGGCCGTAGCCCTTGCGCTCGTAGCCCACGAAGGTGACCACGCCGTCGGCGGCAGCGAAGATGCGGGAGCCCGAGGGGGCGCGGAAGTCGGTGCCGTTGTGCGGGCGCACGACGCCCGTGACGGGATGACGGCGAAGCGGCGCGAACTCGCTGCTCACGTCCTTGACGTCGAGCGGTACACGCATGAAGGTTTGCTGCGAGGCGCGGCCAGCGAGCGTGTAGAAGCCGCCGGCACGGCTGTCGTTCTCAAACCAGTAGGCCTCGTGGACGTCCTCGCCCGAGACCACCTGAACGGCAAGCAGCTGGCCGTTGCGGATGAAGTCGCCGCCTGCGAACTTGCGCTCGAAGACGAGGCGGAGCGAGTCGCCCTGCTTGAGGGTGCGGACGGGATTGTCGGCGCCCTCCCAGACGACCTTGAGCTGTTCGGCGATGTCGGCGGGAATGCGCAGGGACTCGACGGTGGCAGCGAAGCCCGAGGAGGCGACGCCGGAGATGCTTTCCTCGAGCGTGTCGAAGGCGACGGGGTATTCGGCGGCGGCGAAGAGCTCGCCCGTGCGGGTGACCTCGATGCGGCGGCTGTCCTGAGGGTGCGGGCCCTCGAGATAGAGGTGCAGGAAGGCAAGTCGGCCGTCGGGCAGAACGCCTGCGTTGACGTACTGGCCGTCCTGCGGCATGACGAGCGGACGCAGCATGCGCTGCGAGCGGATGTAGGAGACGGCCTGAGGGTCGACGACTTCAAGGCGTGCGAGCAGGGAGGAGAGGGTCTCGCCGTTGCGTACGGTCAGGCTGCGGGGCGTAACGGAGCCGTTGCGGCGCAGGGCGTCGAGCGCCTGCGTGAGAACGGAGTCGTCAACGGAGCCCGTCACGAAGTCCGCGCGGTGCTTTTCCTGCGCGAGACTGGGCGAGACGCCGAGCATGGCGCCCGTTGTTCCGATCACGACCATCGAGGCTATCCCCGCCGTTGCGGCCCCGGTACTCAGTCTGCACGCGTGGAGAAGCGGGGACGAGGCCCAGACCTTGAGCCAGGATCGAAACGCCCTCCCGGCGGTGCGGAGCTGCCGGGCAATGAGGGAGGGAGCGGTCATGATGAGTCGGAGTTGCGAAAGGCGCGGAAAAAGGGAACAATACTTAGATTGCCATTTTAAATCAGAACCGCTGTGCGTCCTGCCTAAAAAACCTTAAAAATGGTTACAGGCGGGCATTTCATGCGTCTCCGGGGCCTTTTGCATGACTTTGTGTGCAGATGAGCCTGCGAACGGGCGCTGCAACGCGGCGGCCTCAGTTTGTTTAAGTCATTGAAGGGATACTGATGACCGTTGAATTAAAGAAGGCTCAGGAGGCCAAGAAGCTCCCTGTTACCGACGACATCCGCGAGGCGATGGCCCTCATCCGCCGCGGCACCGACACGTTCCTCATTGAGGAGGAGTTCGAACAGAAGCTCGCCCGCTCCAAGATGACCGGTGAACCGCTGCGCTGCAAGCTCGGCCTCGACCCGACGGCTCCCGACATCCACATCGGCCACACGGTCGTGCTCAACAAGCTGCGCCAGCTTCAGGACCTCGGCCACACGGTGATCTTCCTCGTGGGCGACTTCACGGCCGCCATCGGCGATCCGTCCGGCCGCAACGCCACGCGTCCGCCGCTCTCGCACGAGCAGATCGTCCAGAACGCCCAGACCTACCTCAATCAGGCCGGCCTCGTGCTCGACCTTGACCGCACCGAAGTCCGCTACAACTCCGAATGGTGCAACAAGCTCGGCTCCGTGGGCCTCATTCAGCTTGCCTCCCGCTACACGCTCGCACGCCTTCTTGAGCGCGACGACTTCGCCAAGCGCTACGCCGAGCAGGCTCCGATCGCCATGCACGAGCTCATCTACCCGCTGATGCAGGGCTACGACTCCGTGGCCCTCAAGGCCGACCTCGAGCTCGGCGGCTCCGACCAGCGCTTCAACCTGCTCGTCGGCCGCGAACTCCAGCGCCAGTACGGTCAGGAGCCCCAGTGCATCCTGACGATGCCGCTTCTCGTGGGTCTTGACGGTCAGGTCAAGATGAGCAAGAGCAAGCACAACTACATCGGCATCACCGACGCTCCGAACGACATGTTCGGCAAGGTGATGTCCATCTCCGACTCGCTGATGTGGGACTGGTACGACCTGCTGAGCCTGCGCGGCAACGCCGAGATCGCCCAGCTCAAGAAGGAGTGCTCCGAGGGCCGTAATCCGCGCGACGCCAAGGTGCTGCTCGCCAAGGAGATCGTGGGCCGCTTCCATTCGGACTGCGCCGCCAATGCCGCCGAAGATGAATTCAACGCCCGCTTCCGCGCCGGCGCCATGCCGAGCGACATTCCCGAAGTGACGGTCGAGGCTCCCGCCGGCGAGATCGGCGTCGGCCAGATGCTCAAGGCCGCCGGTCTCGTCTCCTCCACGTCCGACGCCAATCGCAACATCGATCAGGGCGGCGTGAGGATCGAAGGCGAGAAGGTCTCCGACAAGGGGCTCAAGCTCAAGGCCGGCACCGTCGTGACGGTGCAGGTCGGCAAGCGCAAGTGGGCCCGCATCACGATCGCCTGAGAAGCGGATCATGATCGTTCTGATCCAGCGAGTGGCCGAAGCCTCGGTGAGCGTTGAAGGACGCGTGACCGGGGCCGTCGGCCGCGGGCTTCTTGCGTTGGTGTGCGGGGAGCCCGGCGACACGCCCGCCGTCATCGGGAAGCTCGCACGCAAGACCGCGAGACTTCGCATCTTCGAGGACGAGGCGGGCAGGATGAACAGGAGCGTCGTCGACGTCGGCGGCGATGTGCTCTGCGTCTCGCAGTTCACGCTTGCCGCGGACACGATGTCGGGCAACCGCCCGAGCTTCTCCAGAGCTGCGCCGCCCGAAGAGGGCCTTGCCGCCTTCAATGCGTTTGTGACGGCGCTCAGGGGCGAGGGGCTGTCCTGCCCCACAGGCGAATTCGGCGCGCACATGCGCGTCTCGCTCGTCAATGACGGACCGGCGACCTTCAGCCTCCACCTTAGGGCTGATGGTGCTGGCGCCGACTAGTCCCAATGCTCTAGACTGTGGTCTTGGGCCGAAAGTGATGATATAAATAGAGGACGCCGCCCGCTCCGGGCGGCTCCGCACGTGGAGAAGCACCCGGTGAAAATCACTTCCGACAACTTCAAACAGGGCGATTTCATTCCTGAAGCCCTTGCCTGGGGCCGAATCGGAGAGGACGGCTCGACCGTCCGCTCGACGAACCTCAATCCCCAGCTCTCCTGGACGGACGCGCCCGAGGGCACGGCGTCCTTCGTGCTTGCCTGCCTTGACGACGACGTGCCGACGGATCTCGCCGAGCGCGACGCCTCGGGCGAGATTCCTGTTTCCCAGCCCCGCCGCCGCTTCGTGCATTGGGTGCAGCCCAACTGCCCCGCTGACGTGACGAGCATCGCCGAAGGGGCGCTTGCGGAGGAGAGGAAGACGACGCCGGGCTTCGGCGCCGTTTGCATCAACGACTACAGCCGCGGCGGCACGCCTGCTCCGGGCGAAACGGGCACGGGCTACGATGGCCCCTGTCCGCCGTTCTTCGACGCACGCTGGCACTACTACCGGTTCATGGTCTTCGCGCTCGACGCCCCGAGGCTCGAGCTTCCTGAAAATGCGACATGGCAGGACGTCGACGCCGCCATGAAGGGCCATGTCCTCGCGTCGGCTGAGCTTGTTGGCCGCTATACGCTCAATCCCCGTCTGGCCGCCCTTTGAGACGACCGGCATTCACAGAATCCACGTCATTAACCTCCGGCGGCATCCGCCGCCGTCTTACTAAAGGAACTGAAGTCGTGTTCAAGCGCTCCAATACCATTGAGGCCGTCGATCCCGCCGTCTGGGACGTCATCAGCCACGAGACCGCCCGTCAGGAAGACCACATTGAGCTCATCGCGAGCGAAAACTACGCTTCCCCGGCGGTCATGCAGGCCCAGGGTTCCTGCCTCACGAACAAGTACGCGGAAGGCTATCCCGGCAAGCGCTACTACGGCGGCTGCGAGCACGTCGACGTCGTTGAACAGCTCGCCATCGACCGCGCCCAGAAGCTCTTCTGCGAGCCCGCCGGCGTCGAGATGGCCGTCAACGTGCCGCCCCCCTCCGCCGCTCAGGCCAACTCCGCCGTGTACTTCGGCCTTCTCGAGGTCGGCGACACGATCATGGGCCTCTCGCTTGCCGAAGGCGGCCATCTGACGCACGGCATGCACCTCAACTATTCCGGCCGCTACTTCAAGGTCGTTCCCTACGGTCTTGACGCCAACGAGGCGATCGACTACGACCGCGTTGAACAGCTCGCCAGGGAATGCAAGCCGAAGATCATCGTCGCCGGCGCCTCCGCCTACTCGCTTCGCATCGACTTCAAGCGCTTTGCCGAAATCGCCCACTCCGTCGGCGCCTACCTGATGGTCGACATGGCCCACTATGCGGGCCTCATCGCCGCCGGCGTCTACCCGACCCCGTTCGGCCACGCCGACATCGTGACGACGACCACGCACAAGACGCTCCGCGGTCCGCGCGGCGGCCTCATCTTCTGCCGTCCCGACCTTGAGAAGAAGATCAACTCCGCCGTCTTCCCGGGCATGCAGGGCGGTCCGCTCATGCACGTCATCGCCGCCAAGGCCGTGGCCCTCGGCGAAGCCCTTGACCCGTCCTTCAAGGTCTACGGCGAGCAGGTGATGAAGAACGCCGCTGCCATGGCCGAAGAGCTCGTCAAGCGCGGCCTGCGCATCGTTTCCGGCCACACTGAAAGCCACGTGATGCTTGTCGACCTTCGTCCGCTCAAGATCACGGGCAAGGCCGCCGAAACGCTGCTCAACGCCGCTCACATCACGGTCAACAAGAACGCCATCCCGAACGATCCGGAAAAGCCCTTCGTGACGTCCGGCATCCGTCTCGGCTCTCCCGCCATGACGACCCGCGGCTTCGGCGAAGCCGAGGCCCGCAAGGTGGCGAACCTGATCGTCGATCTGCTCGAGGCGCCTGAAGACCAAGCCGTCTTCGAACGCGTCAAGGCCGAAGTGGCGAACCTCACCGCCGCCTTCCCGGTCTACGGCGACTAAGGCGCTCAGGCGGCCGCAGGGGAGGCTTCGGATCTCCCCGAAAACGCATGAAAACACAAGGGCTACCCTTTCGAGTGATTGGGTGGCCCTTATTTTGTGTTTGGGGACTTGAGTTTGCCTGCGGGCGGGCGCTAAACTTTCGGACACTTGTTCCTGATTTGGAAGTGTCTGCCGGCCGATGCGGTTCGGGACGGGCTTCCACCGTACGCAAGGAGTCTCCTCATGCGATGTCCCTTCTGCCAGAATCCGGATACCCAGGTGATCGATTCGCGCGCCCCTGAGGAGGGGTACGCGATCCGTCGCCGCCGCAAGTGTCCGGCCTGCGGCAAGCGCTTCACGACCTTCGAGAGGGCGCACCTGCCCATTCCCGCGGTCGTCAAGCGCAACGGCCAGCGCACCGACTACAACAGGGCGAAGCTTCAGGCCTCGATGACGCTGGCGCTGCGCAAGCGTCCCGTGACGCCCGAGCAGCTTGAGGAGGCGGTCGACTCCGTCGAGCAGGCGATGATCATGCTCGGAGACCGCGAGATCGAGTCGAGCGACGTGGGCGAGCTCGTGCTCGGCGCCCTGCAGAAGCTCGACACCATCGCCTACATCAGGTTTGCGTCGGTGTACTTCAACATCGGCGATCCGCTTGCCTTTGCATCGATGATTCAGAATGCGGCCGTGCCCGACGGAAGCACCGACGGCGCGTTCGACGTGCTGAGGAAGTTCAGGCTCGAGCACGAGGCCGAGGTCGCCGCCCGCGAGGCGAAGAAAAAGGCCGCCGCCGAGCGTCGCGCCCGCAGGGATGCGGAGAGGAAGGCAGCGGAGGCGGAGGAGGCCAAATGACGGAATGCGCTGTGGATGAAGGTCGCGTGAAGGACGACGACTTCTGGATGGGGCTTGCGCTTGAGGAGGCCGCGAAGGCCCGCAGGCTTTCTCCGCCCAATCCTGCGGTCGGCGCCGTCATCGTGAGGGACGGCCGGGTGATCGGCCGGGGCTTCACGCAGCAGACGGGCGGTCCGCACGCCGAGGTGATGGCTCTGAGGGATGCCGCCGCGCGTGGAGAAAGCGTTGAGGGCGCGACGATCTACGTGACGCTCGAGCCATGCTCGCACTGGGGGCGCACGCCGCCCTGTGCGCTTGCGATCGTCGAGCACAGGATCGGCCGCGTCGTGACGTCGGTCGCCGACCCGAACCCCCAGGTGGCGGGGCGGGGTCTGAAGATGATCCGCGATGCGGGCATCGAGGTGACCGAAGGCGTCCGAAGCAAAGAGGGATGGCTCTCCAACAGGGGCTTTCTCACCCGTATGACGACGGGCAGGCCCTGGGTGAGGATGAAGTGCGCCGCGACGCTCGACGGCCGCACGGCCTTTCCCGACGGCCGATCCCAGTGGATCACGGGCCCTGCGGCGCGCGAGGACTCTCAGTACTGGCGTGCGGTGTCGGGGGCGGTCGTGACGGGCATCGGCACGGTGCTCGCCGACAATCCGAAGATGACGGTGAGGCTCCCTGATCAGGTGAGGTTCCCGTTCCGCGTGGTCGTGGATCCGAGGCTTGAGACGCCCGTCGGGGCGGAGATTCTCAAGGGCGGCGGCACGGTCCTCGTCTGTGCGCTGGCCGGCGAAGAGGCCGAGGCGGCGCTCGTCGCCGCAGGCGCCGAGGTGCTGAGGCTTCCCGATGCGGCGCATCCGGGACGCGTGGACCTCGGTGCGCTTCTCGACGAGCTTGGACGAAGGCAGGTCAACGAGGTCCATCTCGAGGCGGGTGCGGGGCTCAACGGGAGCTTTCTCTCCGAGGGACTTGTCGACGAGAT
>ENA-UEQS01002427-UEQS01002427.1-human-gut-metagenome-genome-assembly--contig:-NODE-2427-length-10190-cov-17.856027_pt1 | contig 10190 bp, 11 predicted proteins | sample MGYA00242953_ERZ507953 | MGnify/ENA primary metagenome ERZ507953 (study PRJEB26167, sample SAMN06115474) | human gut metagenome | host: Homo sapiens | place: China:Jiangsu | collected 2016-07-06...
CGGATGTGCGCGTGCTTGGCCTCACCGCTGTCATCCAGCCCCACGAAAACACAGTTGTGATGCTTGTCCTCGTAGAGCAGCTTTTCATGTACGAAGGCGGAAATAACCTCGCGGTCAATGTGGCGCTGACGCATGAGGTAGGCATACATACGCCGCATGGTTCCGTAAGGCTCCGGCAGAGCGAAAGCCTTTGCAACTGCCTTCACAGGCTTTGCCTGCTCATGCGATTTACCGTTCTTCCTGCCCAGCAAAAGCAAAACCGCCTCCGGATAAGGGAGACGGTAATAGCGCTGCACGAAGCTGACGGCGTAGCCGCCGACGCGCGCGGAGTGGTCGAACCATTTGTTGCCCCGCACGGTGATGCTGGGATCGTTGGGGGGACGGAACTCCCGGCCGGAGCGCACAGGTCGTTCCCCCTGGGCGCGCAGCAGAGACACGAGATCCGTGTTCTGCGCCCGTGCCTTTTCCTCCGGCGTGAAATAAATAAATTGGCTCATGATATTTCCTTTCATAATTCTGCTTTGCGCTATCTGAATGTCTGCTCCTCATGGTCGTCCGGCTTATGTCCTATCGCTAGCCGCTTGCGCTGCAATTCCTGTCGGCGCTTGCGGTCGATCTGCAAGCCGCGGTGGATCTGGTCGATCTTGCTGTTGTCCTCGAAGATCCGGCTCATGTGATGCAGCATCCGCACGACGGTTTCACCCACCGTGTGGGCATGGTGATCCGCTCCTGCCGGTACGCTCCCCTTCTGCTGTTCGGGGTGATCTGACCACTGAGAAAAAGCCTGTGCATCTCCAACCGCAGGCGGCGTGGTGTCCTCAGAAGCGGCAGCATCAGCGGAGCCGGTATCTTCTGATGTGGCGCTGGCCGCACGGTCAGATTTGGGCTGCGCGGGAACGGCTGGTGCTGTGGATTCTACTTTGGCTTTCGTGGCCGCCGCGGAATTCTCAGACGAAAGGGATTCCGTCAGCATGCCAGAAGTTCTCTGTGCATCCGCACACTGCTGCCGCTCCACCATCCATTGCAGTGTTTCCTGAATGACCATGTTGCGGACACTCCGGAACTCCTTTTGCCGGGAGAGCGGCAGTCGCTTGGGCGGTCGCTGATCGTAGTCCAGGCACACCTGCTCGTAGAGTGTCTGCCATGTTTCGTAGGCGGCGGACACCCGTTCGTCCTTCGCCAGCTCCTCCACGATGGCGTCCACGATGGCCTTGACCCTTGGCGGCAGGTAGCCGTAGACCTTTCGGCCCTTGACCGTCAGCAGGCGTTCCGCCAATTCTTCGGTGAGCTGCTCCAGCCGCGGATTATCCACCGAGCCATGCTCCAGCTGTGCGATGCATTCCACCATGGCCGTGCGAGTGCGCGTCTGGAGCTCCTGCCGCGCGATGTCCTTTTGCTGGTAGATGTGCATCCGATCCGCGTGATAGATCCGTCTGGCGAAGGCGGACTTCACCTGCCGGATGCCCTCCTTGGTGAGATACCCTTCCTTGGGGTCCGCGGAGAAGAGGATCATGTGGATATGCACCTGATTCGGCTTCTGGTGGAAGGCGGCATACCAACGCAGGTTGTCCGATTGGATCTTGTACGCCGCCGCGATGTCGTTGGCAGACGCCTTGACCAGCGCCTGCCAGTTTTCCGCGCTGTCGTAGCCAAGCCGCTCCGCGTCCTCACGGCGCAGCGCGATCACCGGCGTCCACACATTTCCGGTGTGCTCCGCTACCTCCCGTACCGCCTGCGCGAGATTCTTTACCTTACCGTTGGCGTCCCACAACCCGTGCTCGCCGTCCTTCTGGACGCCGGGACGGTGGGAGATGTAGTCGATGAAATTTTCCTTTTGATCCAGCGCCTCAATGTAGTCTTCCTGCACCTGCTGGATGAACGTGGAGGCGCTGCCCTGGGTGGGGTGATCCAGATACTCCTCATACTCAATGAGTTCCCAGCAGGAGGGAAAGGACTTCAGCAGCCGTGCGATGAATTCCTGCTGCTTTTTTGTGGCGGGGAGTGTACTGCGCTCATCCGCCAGCAGTTCCACGCCGGGACGGGTGGCGACGTAGCGGGTACGATGGGCCAGCTTCACGGCGTTCTTTCCTCCCTTGAGGTAGGGGGAGATCAGTACGATCCGTGCCATTCATCCTCCGGCTCTATGCGCCGCTGCTGATGCACCGCGTTTTCAAAACTCACCTGACCGTTGGTGCGCTTCACCTCGTCCACGGCGTAGGCCCGCAGCTCCCGCGTGTGGATAGGATCGGTACGAAAGTGCGCGGCGATGGTGTGGCACATCATGTTCAGCTCCACCGCCCACTTAAAGATGATGCGGCAGAGCCGATTGTTGTTGTCGTCCAGCGTACCCTGAATGGCTGTCAGGATAGCTCTCGAGAGATACGCCGTGTTGTCCTCCGTGCCGAGATAGCCCATGTAAAAGCGCAGGGCTTTGTTGATAAACTCACTGCGGTTTTTGCAGTTGTCGGCCTTCAGCCATCCGTCCATGCGTGGAACGAGCCCTGCATCCAGCCAGACAACGGTTCGCTCAATCCTTTTTTCTGTTACTTCACTCATCTGTATGCCTCTCCTTTCTCAAAAGGCGCAATCCCTTGCTGCGCCTGCATTTTCTCCGGTAAGGTTCACCCAAGCCTTGCAAATACGCTCCAAAGGTGCACCTTGCCGAACCTTCAAAAAAGCCCCTCACTGCGGGGCTTTGTGGCTGAGAGGGGCCCGCGCACGGGCACCTCTCTTTATCTAGTGCTTTTATCGAACGGGTAAATAAGGGGCGAAACCCTCCGGAACAGGGCATGGTCGGGAGGGGAACACCCATCCCGAAAAGCCCAGGTTCCCATCGCCGGAGCAGTATTCACAAGGCTCTCTCACACATCGCCCACAAACGCCGCAACAATCGTTTCAATGGGCTTTGGCGGGTACACACTCCACCCCATCCCTTAAACGCGCACACAGCGGCTCACAGGGTGAACGGTGCGGGGAAACGGGGAGCCGCCCTGCGTAGCACATTTGAAAGCACAAAAATCTGCGTAAAACACTTTCAAATTCGGGACGGAGAAAAACCGCGGGAGCAGAATAACAGCCGCCAAACTGCGGCTGCCCGCCAAGGGCGGGTTGACGCAGTTCGGCGGCGCCGCGGGCCCGCAGGCACGCGCAGCCTGGACGCTCTTGTTTCCGCAGCCGTGAGTGCTTCAGCCTTGCTGTGCCTGCGTTTGTACCTACAGCTTCATCACCGGCCCCTGCTGCTGTTCCGGTTCCTCGCGGAATTGCTGCGCGTAGTCGTGGAGACTCATGCCGGTCTGCTGTTGACAGTATTCCTCCATCTTGCGCAGCAGGACATCCTGCTCTGCGGCGTTGAGCTGGTAGCTCCAACTCTCCTCGGAGCCGTCACCCTTGCAGAGCGTCAGCTCCAGCGTGTCGCAGGGTCTATCCTCCGCGATGTCGTAGTTGGCATAGATGTTGAGCCAGTCATCGTTTTTGTCCGTGAGGACGAAGGTTCCGAAGGCAGCATCTACATCGAACTCCGTCTGTACATAAAAATTGAGCTTGCCGTCCGATTCGATGATCTCATCACCGAAAGAGAAATTTCGCGCGGAGAGATGTCCCGCCGAGGTGATCTCTTTACCGCTCAGATGATCCAGCAGCTTGCGCCACTTATCATCGCTCGACGCGAATTGCGACCGTGTGGCATGGTACACCGCCGCTGACACATCCCGCATCGCCCAGGTCTGCCAACCGTCCATGATGTGAACGGCGGAGAACTCCTGCTTGTCGAAGTTCACATCGAACACGCCGCGCACCTTGCCGGTGTTCTCCATGCGAAGGGCAGTGAGCGCGTTGTACTCTTCCACCGTGATGGGTTGCCCGCCGAAAAACATTCCGATAAATTTGTCCGGTGCAACACCATTGCCCCTTGTAAGATAACCGCGCAGCTTTTTCCCGACCGCCAGCAGCTCCTCGCCGAGCGAGGTCTTGAAGTACCACTCCTGCCCGTTCTCTACCACATGGTAGGCAGCATAGGTGCGGGCAGCCTCCCTCGCTTCACGCTCTGCGACGTCCTCCGCGTAGATCTCGGCACTGATGCGCTCATACTCACGTTCTGGGAGCTGGTTGCACAGCTCATCCAGCACATTCTCAAGATATTCCTGCAGGGTTTCATCCTTGAGATGCTTTTCAATGGCATCCTTCCATCGCCGGTCGATCCACAGTGTGATGTCTACATGATATGCCATCTCACTCACTATTCCTTTCGCCAGTGGGCTGCGCCAACGAGGAGGTAGGCTCCTCCCGCGGCTGCGGCTTCGCCGGTCTTGCCGGACGGCGGGGACGGGCAGCGGGCACCGCGCGGCTGGCGAGATATTCCCGCACCGGCTCCGGCACCTCGGATTCATAGAGACATTTGAGCAGTTCCTCCAGCTGCGCCTGCACGCTGGTGTTCCTTTTTTTGAGCGAAAATTCGAGAGCGGCAAGCTGCTCACTCTCGAATGTGATCGTGACATTTTCCTTTTTCATGATCTTACCTCCTCGTAGTAATTGCGGAGCTGGAAGCCCAGCGCCTCCATGTCGCTGTGATCCATGCCGAGTCCGTGACGCAGGATGTCATAGAGATTCCCAGCGTCGTAGCGGCTGCTGAGAAAATCCACGAGCTTCGCAACCAACTCCTGCTCACGCTCCGGCGTGATCGGCTTTATTGCAGTATTCATAATTAGTTTTCCTTTCAGCCTTTCGGCAGATACGCCCTCGGATTCGTTCGTTCCCCGTTGACGCGCACCTCGAAATGGAGGTGCGGACCGGTGGAGCGCCCGGTACTGCCGGAGAGGGCGATGATGTCTCCCGCTTGCACGGTTTGTCCCACTCTCGCCAGAAGCTGAGAGCAGTGGCCGTACAGCGTAACGAGTCCGTTGCCGTGGTCAATGCACACGTAGTAGCCATAGCCTCCGGCATTGTACTTGGAGACCGTCACCGTCCCGCCCAGCGCGGCGCGGATGGGCGTGCCGGTGGGAACAGCCAGGTCCATGCCAGTGTGCCCCTTGCGCTTCCCGGTGATGGGATCGATGCGGTTGCCGAATTCAGAGGTGACACGGCTTTCCCATCCTGAACCGATGGGCGAACAGAAACCGTCCGCGCCGATAAACGGCACATCCGCGCCGGGAATCCAGCCCTCCGAACCTCCGGCAACGCCATAGCGGACGAGGTTGTAGACACTGTCGGCGTTGGACTTCTGTTCCGCAGATATTTCCAAGTGAAGAGTGTTTTCAATATTGCTGTAGACCTCCACCATGTCTGTAACGGGAATCGCCACGGTGTAGCTCTCCTCGGTTTCCGTCCCATCCTCATCGGTGATGGTGCGGGTACGTTCCTCGTAGGTCACGAAGCAGTCCACGAATTGCTTATGTGCTCGCTTGCTCGGTGCGTCCTCTCCAAAGAAAATGGCATAGAAAACAGCCTTGACGCGGATACCGTCAAGGCTGTTGCTGTTCTCCGTCATGTCATTGACGGCGGCGATGGCATCGTCCAGCAGCGTAAAGCTGCGGCGCATATCTTCGATGTAGGCGACATATTCCGCAGGCGTTTTGTCTGGGATCGTTCCGCCGTTGAAGCACAGCAGGACGGCGGAGTTGTTGTGCTCCGCGCTGCCGGAGAGCAGAGAGCAGATCAGCGCCAGCGTCAGGATCAACGGCGAACAGATCGCCGCCACGATCCAGCCCAGCCTTTTCCGGGTGTCCTCATCCGAGAGAGCGGCAGCGGCGAGCTTTGCCAGTGCCGCGACGGGTACCGCCATTACCGTCCACCTGCCGTTCCGAAGATGGCCTGCTTGTACTCCGGGGCCTGCACCTGCAAGAGATACCGCTCATTGCCGCACTTGTAGAGGCAGGAGCCGCGCTGCGGGTCTCGGATCAGGGCATATTCGGATTCCTCCAGTTGGAGGTTATCCATGAAAAACTTCTTATCCACGTTGCCGCCGTTAAAGATGAACTGATGGACGGGGATGGAAAAGAGGGGGCGTGTCAGCTCCCGTATTCCCGGTTGGGTGAAGTCCTCCAGATTCTGGCTGGCAAGGAACAGGGCGGATTCCTTTTTTCGTACTCTTTTAAGCGCGTTGCGGATGTAGGTGATGACGGTGGGATCGGACAGCCACAGGTACAGCTCGTCAATGGCTGCCACGGAATTGCCCAGCGTCAGAAGCTGATCCGACATATAGGACAGCAGACTGAACAGCAGCGTGTTTCGCAGATTTTCCGCCATGTTATCCAGCCCCTTGACACAGAAAACAAGGAATTTGGAGTTCGTGATATTGGTGTGCCCATTGAAGAACCGGGCGTCCGCGCCGCGGCACATGGAATGGAGCCCCAGCAGCAGATCCCGCAGCATTTCCCGCGGATAAAGACCGGCGGCGTCATAGTTGTCATAGGCTTCCTGGATCGTATCGTAGAGGTCGGAGAGGATGGGATAGTCCTCCGGCCGCATCGCCGCGAAGTCCGTGCGGTCGGTGATGTTCCACTTTTGATAGAGCCGCTCTACCATCAGCTCCAGCGTGTCAATGTGGGGCGTGTCGAAGCCCTTGTAGACGCGGAACACATCCCGCAGGAAGGAGATGTGCTGGGAGAGCAGCGTCCCCCGGAAAGCGTCCGGCGCGTCCGGGTCTTCCGGCCCGCTGCCATCGTCCCAGCAGCGCGGCTCCAGCAGGTTGATGCGGTACTGCCCGCTTAAGTAGTCCAAAAAGCAGCCGCCCAGGGCGCGGCACTCATCCTCCATCTCGTGTTCCGAGTCCAGAGAGATCACGCTTTTGCCCGCCTCCCGCACATTGCAAAGCAGGAGCTTCAGAAGATAACTTTTGCCCTGTCCGGTGTTGCCGAGGATGAGGGCGCTGGCGTTGGTCTTGTCGGAGGCACGGCGGTCGAAGTCCACGATGATGTTGGAGCCGAAGCGGTCCCGGCCGATGAAGAAGCCCTTGGGATCGGTTTTGCCGGAATAGTTCATGGGGTACAGATTGGCAACGCTCCTGGCAGGCAGAACACGTTCCGCAAAATTGGCAAGCTGGCTGCCGCCCGCGGGGTTGGCGGAGAGAAAGCCCTCCCGCTGGCGCAGGAGCAGCGGATCGGCGCCCATGCGGGAGCGAACCAGTTGGGCGGATACCGTGTCCCGCGCCGCGCGCAGCTTTTCCGTATCCGCCGCGGCAATGTCCAGATACACGCCGCAGTGGATGAGCGGCTCCTTTTCCTGACGCTGCTTTGCCAGCAGCTCCGCCATATCCCGCAGGTTGGCCTCCGCCGTGACGCTCTGCTTGTAGTCATTGGTGTTGCTCCGCTCCATGCGGCTTTTGTTGGTGGCAGCATGGAGGATGGCGTCCTCCTCGGCAGGCGTGACCTGCCTTGCCGTCAGGCGCAGGTTGACGCCACCCATATCGCCAAGACCCCGCAGCAGCGCCAGCTCATCCGTCATGGGCGGGTAGCTTTTCAGCGCCATCGCCGTGTGATACCGGCTGCCGAGGATGAAGTGGTCGGTGTTGAACTTCGCCGCCGCGGGCGCGATCATGTCCAGAAAATCTTTCGGGCGCTGCACCTGTTCCGGCATCTTCTTTTTCTTCTTCTGTTTCTTTTTAGCCATGTACATACTCCTCTCCATCGAAATCACGGAAGACCTCCGTGGTGAGATCCTGCCGGTAGTAGATCGCCAGCAGGCGCTTCACATCCTGCTCCTCCGCCAGACGCACGCGGAGCCCGTGGTCACAGATGGCTTTCTCCAACTGCCGCAGCGCGCTTTCATCCGCACCGGCTTTTTCATCCAGTGGGAGCACCAGCACAAATTTGCGGGAGGAGGCGGATGAGAACTGGATGGCGTCCAGATGGGCCATGTCCCGCTCTAACAGCTCCCGCACGGCAGGCTCCGTTTCCTCCTCCAGTCGCCGCAGGTAATATTCCTTGTTCCGCTGGAAGGATTCGCGGGAGTCCAGCGCCAGAATTTCCAGCGAGGGCTGTGTGCTGAGAAGCATGGTAAGGGAGCGGACGCGACCTCGGATGATCTCCGGGGACAGGACAGAGAGGTTGTCCGGCTGGATCAGAAAGAAGACCCGCTCTCCGGAATCTGTCACGATGCCGTGGGGCGTCACGCGGGCAATGCCCATGAGCTGCCGGGTCGACTGCCGCTGGCGCAGCTCCTTTTTCTGTTTCCGATTCATGGGTCCAGCCTCCATTCATAGTATTGCTGCCGCAGAAAGAGAAAACAGGCGGCACGGCGCAGGAAGTCCAGAATGCTGGAGCCATCCACCTGAATGGTGAGGAAGGCATACAGCACTGTAACCACCAGCAGTCCCATGCCAAGGCCCTGGGTCAGCGCCAGCACAGAGAGCAAAGCGCCGATGCCGATCACGGCGATGTCCCGCAGCAGCCAGAGCCACAGCATGGGCTTGGCTTTCAGGTTTTCGGGGTAAATAAACATTTTGTTCCTCCAAAGCAAAACCGCTGCCGAGAATCTCAGCAGCGGTTCGCGCGATATATTTCTTATTCTTCAGCGGCGCCAGTGTCCTCCGCCAGCGCCTGCCGGATGCAGTCCAGGAAGAAGGCGTTCTGCTTGATGCCGTTCCGCTTGAGGTATGCCTTGAGCTGCTCAAACAGCTCGGTGGGCACCTGAAACGCCACCGTCCTCACATTGTCCTTGTCCATCTTCGCATTGTCCTCCATTTCATAAAATCTGGTGATGAGCGCGGTCATGTACTGACTCAGCGTTTGCCCGGATTCCGCCTGCCGCTGCCGCACCTTGTCATGCAGCTCCGCGGGGATCTGCGCGCAGAGGTTGCGCGTTTTTTCTGTCATAGCAGTTCCTCCGATCTTTTTAATGGTAAAGCTAAGATACCCGAAAGCAAGTGTGAAAGCTATTACCAAAGCCAACTAAAAATCCCATTCCAAATCAAGCGTAATGACCATAGCCACCCGCTGCATGAGGTATTCTACACAGGGGATGGCAACGCTGTTGCCGAGGGCTTTGTAGCGTGCGGAGTCCGAAGCGCCGGAAACATCGGTCCAACCGTCTGGGTATCCCTGAAGCCGTTCACATTCCAAAGGGGTGAGGCGGCGAATGAGATTCCGGCAGTCCGCATCCCAAGTAGAGGGTGGCTGGCAGATGAGGTCTGTAGCGTCCTTGTGCTGCCGCGCGCTCTCCGTGGAGGCGATCTCATCATCCCTGAACTGATCTACCCGCTGGCGGGCATAGACGCTGTGGCGATCCGAGGTGGTCAGGGTATAGGAAATGTCCCGCTGCCAGCCGAAGCCGTTGCCGCCGTTTTGCGGCTGCCGGTCAATGGCGTTGCCTGCAATGCAGATGACTTCCTCCGGCACCTGTTGAACAAGCGAGGTGTTCAAACCGCCCGTACCCATTCTGGCTGAAAGCGTTGGCGCTACCTTATGGGGGCCTGTATAGCGGCTGTCTATTCCATAGTTTTCATACAGTAAAGGCTTTCCCGGACGCAGCACTAAAGGCTGATGTCCATGCTCCTGTGCTCGGAGGGTTCCGGTGACATTTTCGCTGCACTCCATGATCTGCCCGCCCTGATCATTGATACAGAGGATGCTGGGCATACAGTTCCCGCTGGGGCTGCCTTTCAGGGTAGGCGATACGCCTTCCTGATATCCGATGGTTCCAGCGCTTGCACCTGCTCCAGCGGAAAATCCAGCGACAAAGGTTTGTTGCTTTATCCCCGGCTGAGCCTGCAGCGCACCTGCTACATCGTGCAGGTCACGCACCTCGTCCCGCTGGTTGGCGGCGAATGCGATCTGCTTTTGCGGACCACTCTGACTGCTGCCGGGATTTGTGATAAAGGTCTGCATTTGGAGGTTCTGCGTTGCCATCAATGCACCGGACACACCGTCCAGGTCAATGCCTTCATTGCGCTGATTGATATGGTAGGCTTTCGCTTCGCCGGATATGGGCGCGGGCGGGTCAAGCCCTGCCTGCATACGCAAAGCTGCTTCCAATAAGGGTGGCAGCGATTTGCCGCGGCACTCTGCGCGGCGCAGAATACCCAGGCACGCTGTCTGGGATAGCGAGTATCGGGATGGCGCTGTAGCCTGCAAAATCTGCCACAAGGAACACTCGACGGCGTCTTTGGGGCACTCCGAAGTGTTGAGCTAATGTATAGTTGAAAATAATGTATAGTCACCTCCTAAAACTGATGAAAAATCAGAAAAAATCATCGTCAC
>ENA-UEQS01002436-UEQS01002436.1-human-gut-metagenome-genome-assembly--contig:-NODE-2436-length-10169-cov-10.354836_pt1 | contig 10169 bp, 6 predicted proteins | sample MGYA00242953_ERZ507953 | MGnify/ENA primary metagenome ERZ507953 (study PRJEB26167, sample SAMN06115474) | human gut metagenome | host: Homo sapiens | place: China:Jiangsu | collected 2016-07-06...
GCAAATGGAGGCGGATTTATCATTCGTGTAAAAGCTGATGGCACATGGCAGGCTTCAAGTAGTGAGACTTGGTGTACATTGAGTAGAACATCCGGCAATGGAAATGGCTCTATCAGTGGATATATGAAAGCAAATACCGGAGCTGAACGAAGTGTCATTATTACAATCATAGCAGGGAAAGAAAAAGCAGAGTTTACACTCAAACAATTAGCAGGCAATGGTTCTAATCCTGATCCAGATCCAGACCCGGAAAAGCCTTCAGGATATGCAGGGAGGATTGAAATTCCAGCTTTGCGTTCTGGAGATATGTATAAGTTCATCACACACACTACTAAAGAGAATAACAAAGAGATTATTACTTATAGCTATGAGTATGATTGTAACAAAATGCATTCTCGTTGGGTCGCATGCACTTTTAGCACCGCCACTTCTGACCAAGATGCAGGAAGAAATGAGAACTTTACAGAAGATCTTTCATTACCTCCAGCATACAGACTTGGAGAAAAAGCTTTTTCTGGTTCTAACTACAGTAGAGGACATTTAATAGCTTCCGAAGACAGACAATATTCAGTAGCAGCCAACAAAAAAACATTCTACATGTCAAATATGAGTCCACAAATTCAAGATGGATTCAACGGAGGTATTTGGCTAAATTTAGAAAGACAAGTTCAAAGTAAAGGCTATAGCATTACTAATTCAAAAGATACATTATATGTAGTAAAAGGAGTAACAATTAGGGATGACCAGATACTAAAATATATATCTGATGGCTCTCATAATATAGCCGTTCCCAAATACTATTTTATGGCACTGTTATCCCTTAAAGATGGAAAATATTCTGCCATAGGGTATTGGTTTGAGCATAAATCTTATAATAGTAAAGAACCCTTTTCTAAATATGAGGTTACTATAGACGAGTTAGAAGCTAATACGGATATTGATTTTTTCCCTAATCTTCCTTCAGACATAGAAAAAGAGGTAGAAAAGAGTAAAGACAACTGGAAATGGTAACAAGTCATACCACTACTTAAAGATATTCAACAAATATCTCACTTTGAATTTAAATGAAGAGTAAGTTTCCTTTTTAATGAAATTTACTCTTCATTTTTTATCCATTTCACTTTATCGAGTATAGTCGATAAAAACACCTCTATTTTATCGATTATATTCGACAAAATAGTAAATTACTTGAATTGGATTAATGAAAAACGATCAATTGCTCGCTTTTCTTAAATATAAAAGAACAGCAACAAAACGAGATTACAAGTAATTACCACACCGAATCCTCCCAAAATCCAAGGACGAAGTTTACTCCCCTTTCCTGCAAAGAATAGAGCATAGAACATATTTACCATTATATTACTAATGATAGCCTGCATACTACAAGCAGTAATTATCAATGCAGCCACACTACCTGTATTTTGCAACAAGTTTAAGATGAAAGGAGTTATATCACTAAAACCGGAAACAAAAGACAAGAGATTTAATCCGCCTGTGCCCGCATACACTAACGTATAGTGAGTTAAGAAAGTAAATATCACAAAGAGTACGGCAAAAATCAAAGCAACTTTAAATTCCAACGGGTTGCTACTATCATCCTCTTCTGTTTCAGCAGACTGGCCTTCCGGGCGTTTTTGCCGGGAGTGAATAAACCAGGCTACAATAGCTGCCACCACCGCCATAGTCAACAGATACGGATAAATAGACAGGAAGATTTCTCTACTGAAAATAAGTATCAGTATCATAAAGCGCAGAAACATCATGCTGACAGCCAGCAACATAGCAGCAACATAATCAGTAGCTTCCTGTTCAGAGGCTTTCCGGCTTTTACGGGCAAGTACCGAGATCGTAGCCGTACTGCTGTATAATCCACCAATAATACCGGAAACTAACGTTCCGGATTCATGGAATACATATCTCTTTAATAGATAAGAGAGATAGGAAATGCCGGATACTACTACCGTTGCCAACCAGATAGAATAAGGAGTAAGATTAATATCCGGAATCAGATTCTTATGCGGAAGCATCGGTAATATGATACCGCTGATAGCCAAGAACTTGGCTAACGTAATCATTTCATCATTCTTCATCCGTTGCGCAAACTCCGTAAAAGTATGTTTGAGTTCGGTCAGCAGGAGCACAGTCACAACTACCATGACATAAAACCAGGAAGGTTGGGTAGCTACGATAGGAGCCATACAATAAGTAATCAGGGCAATAATGATGGTAGTTACACCAAAAACATGAAATTGTGATTGCTTTACATAATAGTTTAATCCCAACAGCAATCCCAATACCGCTCCACCTCCCATAAACAGACGCATATCCGTAGGGTCTAAGATATAAAGCAAGTAACCTAGTATACCAATAAAGGTAAAAGTGCGGTCGGTTCCGAAAAGAGTAGTTTCACCCTCACGCTTCAGACTGATTCGACGTTGCGAAAGTCCGATTAATAAAGAAAACAAGGTTACTAAAACAAAAGTAACCAATTCACGCGGCACATAACTGTACAACTGTTTCATATCCATATACTGCTCTCTTTTTTATATAAGAACAAATATACGGTTTATTTGTTAACGCTCACCACGTTTTATACGGTTTTTTCATTAGCTGTGAGTTATAGTAGCGTATGTCGCCCGTTACCTCCTCACCGATAAAGTCGGGCTTTACAAAAGCCTCATCTTCCGATTCCAGCTCTACTTCTGCCACAATAAGTCCTTCATTCTCACCATAAAACTCGTCGACTTCAAATACATGTTTGCCACTACGTACCAAATAACGGGTCTTGTCAATAATCCCCGGTTCGCAAAGCCTCATCAATTCTTCTGCTTCTGATAAGGCCAGCTCCTTTTCCCATTCATAACGACTAGTACCGGAAGCATTAGAAGCTCCCTTTATTGTCAGATAACCTTTATCATCCCGAATACGAACCCGGACAGTACGCCCGCGAGCACTACTGATATACCCCTGCACAATGTGACTTTGCGCAAAAGCCGAAGACTTGAATTCACCGATAACTAAAAATTTACGTTCTATTTCCTGTGCCATGGCACAAAGATAAATTAAAAATTGAAAATTGAGAATTAAAAAATGATAGTTTGACATCTCACATCATGTATCAGAAAACTACAATTCTTAATTCTCAATTTTCAAGTCTCAATTTATTTCAGAATCTCGTCATAAACTCAATCACGATTTTGTCCCGTTCCGATTCTTTTGGAACGCCGGAGTTCTTATAGAAATATTTCTCGAAGTTCAATCGGAGGTCGGCAATGAAAGCTTTGGAAAGACTTAGCGTGATTCCACCCGTCACACGATGTCGGGCATAATCATTTATAATCAGAGCTTTTGTCGTTTCATCCATCTTGCCATCACTATGATCGGTCATCATATCATAGCGAGCCAGGAAAGAGATTTTATTGAACACTTTCTTTAATGGTAAATCGTAATTAATAAAACTATTCACCGCATGAACATCTTTAAATGCTTCGTGGCCGTACATTTTATATAAATATTCCGCCTCAATATGAAAACGGTCATTCTGATAATAGATACCGGCATCGTACATATTAATCCGTACATTTTCCGGTTTTATCATTTGGGTGCTAAGTGTCAGATTCCAGTTCTTATTAGGCAGTAACTGTGCTTTTATGGAGTAATTCAGCGTTTTATGCCATTCTTTCTGATTGGTCAAACCGGAGCCGTTGAATAATCCTCCTTCAAGGATAAAAGGGAAGCCACCTTTATTCGTATAGCCAGCCGTAAAACCAACGTCACGCACATTTCCTACTTGCTTGGCAATGAATGAACGGTTGGCAAAATACTGCTGATGTGGTGAGCGGTGAGCGTCTATTGTGAAAGGAACGCGCATCTGACCAATCGTAAAATTCAGGTCTTTCACCGGAAAAACACGTGCATACGCATCAAGCATCTTGATAGAGCCTTCATCGGAAAGGTCGATTTCCGCTTTATAAGCAACTATCGGATGCACATTTCCCGAAACACTGAAGCGTGCATTACGTACTTCAAAACGGCTTTCACTTGTTTCTGTCTGATATTCGTACTTTCCCCGGATTGTTCCGTGAATCTCCGGCAGATAATCCTTAAACTCCATGGTCTGTTTATCCAGCATCTTACCATCCCCTGCATCTTCTTTTGCCTGTCCAAAGGCCATTGTCGCCAGCAAAAGCATAACGACGGTTGTTCTGATTCTACTCATTTCAGTTGTCTGCTACTAAATTCACGGCAAAAGTACAACTGTGAGGATACACGGAGATGACAAATTAACTACGGGAAAATGACAGAAAAGTTACATTTATATTACAGAGAACACAAATGCATTACAAAACAAAGAGTTCGCCACAAATTACGCAGATTAACACAGATCGGATTTGATATTTATCCTATCAATAACCAAACAATCTGGGTTAACCGTATAATTTGTGGCGAACTTATCAGCCGAAAAAGGAAAATGCGATCAGCATAATCAATGCCAAAATAATTAATGAGACGAACACTATTTTGACAACCTTCTGGGCTTGTTCTTCTTCTTTCTTACTAATTGCTACTTTTTTCTTCACCTTACCCATAATAGTTAGCTTTAAAGTTCAACGCTAACAAAGTAAGTACAAATCTATTAACTTTCCAAAAATAATTCTTGCTAATTTTATTTTTTATGATTCTTGTGAAGAAAACTCCATCAGATAAGCTTTGATAAAGCCATCTATTTTGCCATCCATCACACCGTTCACATCCGAAGTCTGATAGTTGGTACGATGATCTTTCACGCGACGGTCATCAAATACGTAGCTACGGATCTGGGAACCCCACTCGATCTTCTTCTTACCGGCTTCCACTTTCGCCTGTTCTGCCATACGATGCTGCAATTCCTTATCATACAAGATGGAACGTAGTTGACGCATTGCATTCTCACGGTTCTTCGGCTGGTCACGGGTTTCGGTATTTTCAATCAGAATTTCTTCTTCCTCACCGGTATAAGGATCTTTGTATTGATAACGCAAACGGACACCGGATTCTACCTTATTTACATTCTGTCCACCGGCACCACCGCTTCGGAATGTATCCCAAGAGATGTTGGCAGGCAAAATATTTACCTCGATACTGTCATCCACCAGCGGAGTAACGAATACAGAAGCAAAGGAAGTCATACGTTTACCTTGCGCATTGTACGGAGAAACACGAACCAGGCGGTGCACACCGTTCTCTCCCTTCAAATAACCGTATGCAAAATCACCTTCAATATTGATAGTACAGGTTTTGATTCCGGCTTCGTCACCTTCCTGAAGGTTGGCAATGGTAGCTTTATAACCGTTGGTCTCGGCATAACGCAGATACATACGCATCAGCATAGAAGCCCAGTCCTGACTTTCCGTACCACCGGCACCTGAATTGATTTTCAACACACAATCCATCTGGTCGGCTTCGTCACGAAGCATATTTTTGAGTTCGAGTGCCTCTACCGCTTCACTAGCTTTGGCGTAAGCAGCGTCCACATCTTCCTCGGTCACCAGTTCTTCTTTATAGAAATCAAATGCCAGTTCAAGTTCATCTGCCAATGTCTTGAGTTCGTTGTAGCCTTCAATCCACTTTTGCAGGTCTTTCACCAATTTCATTTGAGCTTCGGCCTTCTTCTGGTCATCCCAAAATCCCGGAGCTTGTGTTCTTAATTGCTCTTCTTCGACTTGAATTTTCTTCCCGTCGATGTCAAAGATACCTCCTCAGCGCATCAGTGCGCTCTTTCACGTCTTTAAGTTGTTCAATAGTAATCATTTGATTTACAATTTTATTATTTACAAATTTCAGATATCGGGGACAAAGATAAGCAAAATTCTGCTACCTTTGTTTTTGTTATTAAAATGTTGTCATATTATGAACAAACGATTGAAACTTTCTTGCTTGTCACTCTTCCTGGCATTAGTGATTTGCAGCTGTAGCTCACAAAAGAAGTATAGCTACGAAACAGTGCCCAATGACCCGCTAAAAGCCCGCATTTACACACTGGACAACGGACTAAAGGTTTACCTCACCGTAAACAAGGAAACTCCGCGCATACAAACATTTATCGCAGTAAGAGTGGGCGGGAAGAATGACCCGGCAGAAACGACGGGACTTGCCCATTATTTCGAACATCTCATGTTTAAAGGCACCGACAAGTTTGGCACAAAAGACTACGCGACCGAAAAGCCTCTGCTGGATGCAATCGAACAACAGTTCGAAATTTATCGTAAGACTACGGATGAAGCGGAACGTAAGGCGATCTACCACACCATCGACAGCCTTTCTTACGAAGCTTCCAAGTATGCTATCCCTAATGAATATGACAAATTAATGGCAGCCATCGGATCTACCGGCAGCAATGCTTATACCTGGTATGACCAGACGGTCTATCAGGAAGACATTCCTTCCAACCAGATAGAAAACTGGGCGAAGATTCAGGCAGATCGTTTTGAAAACAATGTAATTCGTGGTTTCCATACTGAATTGGAAGCTGTATATGAAGAGAAAAATATGTCACTCACCCGTGACAACAGCAAAGTACAGGAAGCTATTTTTTCTTCTCTTTTTCCCAAGCATCCTTATGGAACGCAGACTGTGTTAGGTACACAGGAGAACCTAAAGAATCCTTCTATCACGAATATCAAGAACTACTATAAACAATGGTATGTGCCCAACAATATGGCAATCTGTATGTCTGGCGATTTAGACTCGGATGCAACAATTGCATTAATCGATAAATATTTTGGTGGATTGAAACCCAATCCGGAACTCCCGAAACTGGACCTTCCGAAAGAGGCGCCAATCACGCAACCTGTTGTAAAAGAGGTGTTAGGTCCGGATGCCGAAAGCGTTGCATTGGCTTGGAGATTCCCCGGTGTATCCGACAAGGATTTTGAAATCCTGCAAGTCGTTTCGCAAGTATTATACAATGGAAAGGCAGGACTTATCGACCTTGACCTGAACCAGCAACAGAAGGTCTTGAATAGTTACGGTTACCCGATGGGACTGGCAGATTACTCTGCATTGCTGCTAGGAGGACTTCCTAAACAAGGACAAACACTGGAAGAAGTGAAAGACTTGCTACTCAGCGAAATCAAAAAGCTCCGTGCCGGAGAGTTCGACGAGAAAATGCTGGAAGCCAATATCAACAACTTCAAGCTCGGTGAACTGCAAAACATGGAAAGCAACGAAGGACGTGCCGATATGTTTGTCAACTCATTTATCAACGGCACAGACTGGAAAAATGAAGTTACTGCCATCGACCGCATGGCCAAACTGACCAAAGAAGACATCGTAGCGTTCGCCAACAAATACCTGAAAGAAGATAATTATGCCGTTATCTACAAAAAGCAAGGAAAAGACCCGAACGAAAAGAAGATGACGAAACCGGAGATTACTCCTATCATAACCAATCGTGATGTAGCCAGCCCGTTCCTTGTGGAGGTACAGGAAAGCGCAGTCAAACCGATTGAACCAGTGTTTCTCGATTATCAAAAGGATATGAGCCAATTAAAGGCAAAATCGGATATTCCGGTTCTTTACAAACAGAATGTAGCCAATGACCTGTTCCAATTGATTTATGTCTTTGATATGGGAAACAACCATGACAAAGCTTTGGGAACAGCATTCGATTATCTCGAATATCTCGGTACTTCGGACATGACACCGGAAGAACTGAAAAGTGAATTCTATCGCCTGGCTTGTACTTTCTATGTTTCTCCGGGTAACGAACGCACGTATGTCGTACTTTCCGGACTGAATGAGAATATGCCTGCTGCCGTACAATTATTCGAAAAGCTACTGGCAGATGCGCAGGTTAATAAGGAAGCCTATACTAATATGACCAGCGATATACTGAAAGCCCGTTCGGACGCCAAACTGAATCAGGGACAGAACTTCTCCCGTTTGATGAGCTTTGCCATGTACGGTCCCAAATCCCCTGCCACCAATCTACTGACGGAGGCGGAACTGACAAATATGAATCCACAGGAACTGGTAGACCGGATTCACAATCAGAACAGCTACAAGCACCGTATTTTATACTACGGCCCAAGCAGCAGCAAAGATTTACTGGCTACCATCAACCAATATCATCAGGTTCCGGCAACCCTGAAGGATATTCCTGCCGGAAACGAGTATGCTTATCTCGAAACTCCCGTTACTAAAGTTCTAGTAGCTCCTTATGACGCCAAGCAAATATACATGGCACAGATATCCAATCTCGATAAGAAGTATGATCCTGCCATTGAACCTATCCGCGCATTATATGATGAATACTTCGGAGGGGGCATGAACTCTATCGTCTTCCAGGAAATGCGTGAAACACGTGGATTGGCTTATTCCGCCTGGGCTAGCATAATGCCGCCGAGCTACTTGAAGTATCCCTATGTACTACGTACACAGATTGCCACGCAAAACGACAAAATGATTGATGCCGTCACTACATTTAATGACATCATCAATAATATGCCGGAATCCGAAGCTGCTTTCAAACTGGCTAAAGACGGATTAACCAACCGTCTGCGCACCGAACGTATCATCAAAGGTGACATTATCTGGAGTTATATCAATGCACAAGATTTAGGGCAAAACGTAGACCCGCGCATCAAGCTCTACAACGACATACAGAACATGTCGCTAAAAGATATTGTCGATTTCCAAAAGCAATGGGTAAAAGGACGTACGTATGTTTATTGCATCCTGGGAGATAAGAAAGATTTGGAGCTGGATAAATTGAAAGCTGTAGGTCCTATTGAAGAATTGACCCAAGAACAGATTTTCGGATACTAAAAAGGAACGAATAAACTAAGTATGTCTTCTAAATAAGTTTATACTATCAAAATCAAGAAGTTTTTCTTTATAAGGAATTTGTAAAAATGAAAACAATACAAACTAATTAGGGAGATGTACTTATAAATAATAAACGGTGAACAACTCTGCCAATTGCACAGATTTTGTTCACCGTTTTATTGTTTGCAACTTATCGTTTACGGTTTACCGTTTCATATTTAACGTTCACCGTCCATCGCTTATTTCTCATTTTCTTCGTACATCTTTTCAATCTGCTCACTATAATTCTTGGCAACTACCGACCGTTTCAATTTCAACGTATTAGTCAGTTCTCCACGTTCCATACTGAACGGTTCGGGAAGCAGAGTGAAACGTTTGATTTGCTCATAGTGTGCAAACTGCTGTTGGAGTGTATCAATCCGTGCACGAAACAATCCTACAATCTTCGGATGTTTCAACAGTTCCTCCATATCTTTGTATTTAATGCCTTTTTCTTCCGCATACTCTTTCACAAACCCATATACAGGAACAATCAGAGCGGAAACAAACTTACGCTGATCGGCAATAATGGCAATCTGGTCAATATAACGGTCAATAACCAATTTCGTTTCCAAAGCTTGCGGAGCAACATATTTGCCGTTCGATGTTTTGAATAGGTCTTTAATGCGTTCCGTCAGGAAAAGCTGGCCATTTTTAAAGTAACCGGCATCACCTGTATGGAACCAGCCATCGGGTTCAATGGCAGCAGCCGTAGCTTCTGCTTTCTTATAATAACCTTTGGTAATCGTCTTGCCCCGAAGAAGAATTTCATTGTCTTCACCGATTTTCACTTCAATTCCCGGAAGTACAACACCTACTGAACCGATATCATAGCCAACCGGCAATGTACAAGATACAGTGGCCGTCGATTCCGTCAAGCCATATCCTACCACCATATTGATTCCTACCGAATGGACAAATTCATTGATTTCATCGGGGACGGCAGCACCGGCAGTCGGGAAAAAGTTACCGTTCTCAATACCGATTGTTTTTTTCAGTAGAGAGTAGATTGTCTTTTCGTAGAATTTATATTTCAGTTGATTCATCACCGGAGGAGTCTTACCCAAACGCAGATAATCCAGATTATGGATTCTACCTACCCGGATAGCATCCAGCATCAGTGCTTTCTTCAACCCTGTTGTTTCGTTAATTTTCTCCTGTACACCTGCATATACTTTCTCCCAGAAACGGGGAACACTACACATCAGTGTCGGACGAATTTCCTTAATCGTTGTCTGAATATCCGCCGGACGGAGATTGATACAAATCTGCACTCCTTTATGAATACAGAGATAACACCATGCTTTCTCAAACACGTGTGT
>ENA-UEQS01002439-UEQS01002439.1-human-gut-metagenome-genome-assembly--contig:-NODE-2439-length-10162-cov-8.764502_pt1 | contig 10162 bp, 10 predicted proteins | sample MGYA00242953_ERZ507953 | MGnify/ENA primary metagenome ERZ507953 (study PRJEB26167, sample SAMN06115474) | human gut metagenome | host: Homo sapiens | place: China:Jiangsu | collected 2016-07-06...
TCAGAATTTATGATGCCGGACTTACCGAAAACGAGAGGCTGGAGTATACTTTCTATGGTATGTTGCAGCAGTTGCGAGCGATAAAGAAATGTTGTGTGTTTTTCACCACACTGACGGTTATTTCATTGATTATTGGTTTTTTGTTTTGGGTGGGCGTTTTTGCTTATTGATTCCTGTAAGAACAGAAAACAACGGCGCAACAAAGTCAAATGCACCGGTGTTTTTTATATGTGAATGATACTTCCACCCCGTTCCCCCGCCGCCCCCCTATTTCGCAGAAGAAGATACCGAGACAACCCTTGATTTCTGCCTGCCACCTATAAATTACAGAATACAAAATATATTATTGTCACCACGCCAGCGCAATTTGTCTCGCTGTCGGCAATGGTGTTCGTGCTGCCTACGGCTTGCAAAAAACTTGACTTTCAATTGGTTCATCTGCCGCATTTGCAACTGAATTCGACGAAAAATTCATTTTCCGACAAACCAACCCCTTGGCGCGGCGAAGTCTGCATCTGGCGGTACTGTTTACAAACGAAAGAATATGGAATATAATTATTTTAATCCTGCTTCGAGCGGGAAATAAGAAAAAGAGGTGCCCATCATGAAGAAGCTCCTATCCCTTCTGTTGGCGCTGACCATGATTCTCCCCCTGGTGGGCTGCGTGGCGTTCGCAGAGAATGCGGATCCCATCATGATTACCGTCATCGCGACCAGCGACGTGCACGGCAAAGTGCTGCCCATCAACTACGCCACTGGCGAACCTTCTCCGAACGTGGGTCTGTCCATGATCGCTTCCATGATCGAGCAGGTTCGTGCTACGGAAAAGAACGTCATTCTGGTGGATGGCGGCGATACCGTGCAGGGCTCTGCCATGACCTATTACTACTCCTACTTCGCTCCTGAAAAGGACGATCCCATGATGAAGGCGCTGCGCCTGATGGACTACGACATGTGGTGCTTGGGCAATCACGAGTTCAACAACGATCTGCCGATTCTCAAGCGTCAGATTGAGTATGTGATGAGCCCCGACAACGGCGAGGAGCATTCCGTGCCCATGTCCGCCGCCAACTTTGTGGCGAAGGGCACCGAATGGGATTCCTGGATGGGCGTCCCCTACATCGTCAAGGAATTTGAGGGCGTGAAGGTTGGCGTCATCGGCATGGATACGCCCAACATCCCCGCTTGGGAGGTTGAGTCCCACTATGAGGGCATCGACTTCCGCAATCTGGTCCCCACGGTTGAGCACTTCGTGCCGATCCTGCGCGAGCAGGAGGGTTGCGACGTGGTGGTTGTCGTGGCGCACTCCGGCGTGGAAGACGCTGTTTCTACCGATGGCAACAACCCCGCGGACTACGAAAACCAGGTTCGCGCAATGATTAACCTGACCACCGGGATTGACGCGGTTGTGTATGGTCACTTCCATAAGACCGACTACCGTGAAGACATCCTCAATGCCGAGGGCAAGGTTGTGCCCGTGCTGGCAGGTGGCGCCGGTGAAGGCCTGGGCTTCATGAAGCTCGCCTACGACCCGGCGACCAAGACCGTGACCCCTGTGACGGCTGAGAACGGCTACCGCTTCCTGGCGGATCAGGAAGGCCTGGTGGAAAATCAGAAGGTTGCCACGGCGCTGGCTCCCTACAACGAGGAGCTGCAGGCTTATCTGGATCAGCCTCTGGGCACTGCTACCGGCGCTTTCTCCAATGAGAACATCTCCCTGCAGCCCACCGCGCTGATGGATCTGCTGAACAAGGCGCAGCTGTCTGCGGTTCCTGCGCAGCTGTCCATCTGCGCGCCTCTGACCAGCGGCGCCGAGGTTCGCGACCTGATTCCTGCGGGCGACGTTCCGATGCGTTTGCTGTATCAGCTGTACGTGTTTGAAAACTGGCTCTATCGCGTGAACATGACCGGCGAACAGCTGCGGCTGTGGCTGGAGCATGCTACCACCAACTACACCAGTGCGTCGAACCCCGATTACCTTGGCGGTGGCTACTACACCGATGAAATCTACGGTTTGTACTACGAAATCCACTACTATGCGCCTGAAGGAAAGCGCATCCAGAACATGCAGTATCAGGGTCAGCCCGTGGCGCCTGATCAGGTGTTCTCCGTGGTGATGAACAACTACCGCTTCACTGGCGGTGCCGGCTTCATGCAGGCGGCTGGTCTGACTCCTGAGGATTACAGCCTCACGGATATGTACACCGGCGATACGCTGGGCAACGATAACGGTCAGGTGCGTAACATTCTGGCGCAGTACATCCGCGACCAGAAGGAAATCACCCCCACCGTGGAAAGCACTTGGCAGTTCTTCAGAACCAAGGAAGACGCGATCGCTGCCGGCGCGAAGGTTGTGGAATAATTCACTGCCTTTCCGGCACAACGGATGCTGCCCAGGGAGGCTCTGCCGAAGCAGGCAGAGCCTCCCCTGCTTTGGGGAGATCGTGTTCTTTCCGGGTTGAGAAATGAGGACAAGAGCAGCTTCCTCGACAAGATAAACAGTGTGCACGCTTGCTGCCATCGGGGACGATATACTCTCTACTATGTGGAGGAAGGTAAATGACCATGAAGAATAAACCGCTGAAAAAGCAACTCTCAGCGCAGTTTTATCGTCGGAACATCCCTGCTCTCTGCGTCGCTGTCTTTGGCGCATTGGTTGCAGGCACGCTCAATCTGATTCTTTCGTGGATCATGCAGCAGCTTATCGATGCAGCATCCGGTGTTCCTGGTGCGCTTCCCATCGGAACGCTCGCAAAAATCAGCGGAGGGTTTGTGCTGCTTTGCGTAGCGGCGTTTCTGCTGGACTATATTTCGCAGCCCCGCTTTATTGAGAGAGCCATGCGGCAGTATAAAGATTTCGCCTTTCAGAAGCTCACGGAAAAGAGCATTTCATCCTTTCGGGACGAGAGTACGGCTGCCTATCTTTCGGCTCTGACCAACGACGCAGGCAGCATAGAGGCGGATTATCTTGCGCAGCAGCTTTCCCTGATCACAAAAACTGTGACATTCATCGGCGCGCTCGCCATGATGCTGTGGTACTCCCCGGTTATGACCGCCATCGCCATCGGCGTTACGATTTTGCCGCTGGTCGCTTCCCTCCTGACGGGAAATAAACTGCAAGAAGCTGAAAAGCGTGTGTCGGAGCGAAACAAGGACTTTACCGCCGCGCTGCACGACTGCCTCAGCGGATTCTCGGTCGTTAAGAGCTTCAAGGCGGAGAAGGAAGTCTATAAGCTCTTTGCCGAAAGCAACCGGGCTTTGGAGGGGGATAAGTTCAGCAAGCGGAGGATCAAGATCCTCGTGGGTATGATCGGCGCTGTGACGGGCATTTTTGCGCAGCTTGGTGTGTTTCTCATTGGAGCGTACCTCGCTCTGTCCGGCTATGGGTTGACCCCCGGTGTTCTGATTATTTTCGTAAACCTGATGAATTTTATGATTCAGCCCATCGCGGAGCTGCCGGGGCTGCTGGCAAGCCGCAAGGCGGCGCTGGGGCTGATCGACAAGCTGGCGACGGCGCTGGAAAAGAATCCTACCTCTGGCGGCAGCGCGACGCTTTCCCGGCTGGAGAAGGGCATTCGTCTCGAACAGGTGTCGTTCAGCTATGACGGAGAAAAGGATGTGCTGCACGAGTTCTCCGCCGAGTTTAAGGTCGGCAAAGCCTATGCCATTGTAGGCGGCAGTGGCAGCGGAAAATCAACGCTGCTTCATCTGTTGATGGCGGGGAGCAGGGAATATGCTGGAAGCATCTTGCTCGACGGAACGGAGCTTCGCAGTATCGCCCCGGAATCGCTGTATGAAACGATTTCAGCCATACAACAGAATGTATTCGTGTTCAATGCCTCCATAAAGGATAATGTTTCCATGTTCCGCAGTTTCCCACGGCAGGAGCTTGACGAGGCGATGCGCCGCGCCCATCTAACGGGGCTGATCGCGGAACGGGGAGAAGACTATCTCTGCGGCGAGGGCGGCAGCGGGCTGTCCGGCGGCGAAAAGCAGCGCATATCCATTGCCCGAAGCCTGCTGAAAAAATCCTCCGTCCTTCTGGCTGACGAGGTAACGGCTTCGCTGGACGCACAAACGGCCTATCAGGTCACAAGCGATATTCTTGACCTGCATGGTATGACCCGCATCATCGTGACGCATACGCTGGAGGAATCCCTGCTCCACCGCTATGACGGCATCCTCGTCCTGAAGGACGGACGCATCGCCGAGGCGGGCAGCTTCGACGAGCTTATGGAGAAGAAAGGGTATTTCTTTGCGCTGTTCACTGTGGCGCAGTAAAAAGGAAGCAAATTCGATTGTTAAGGCATCACCTCATTTGTGCGGTTGTGCCTTGAAGAAATCAAAATAAACTTGCTCATATTCTCTCAAAGCGCAATCGACGAAAATCGGTTGCGCTTTTTGCGTTCAAGAATCCAATTCAATCCCGTTCCCCTTTAGCCCCTGCACGAACTCCTCCGGTAGCGGCGCGGTGAACGTCATCCTTTCCCCCGTCCGTGGGTGCGTGAAAGAAAGCGTGTACGCGTGGAGCATCAGCCGGGGGACTTTTGCGCCTTTTCCTGACCCGTAAATCGGGTCGCCGCAGACCGGATGCCCGATGGACTTCATGTGCACGCGGATTTGGTGCGTCCGCCCGGTCAGAATGTGGACGTCCAGCAGCGTCACGTTCCGCCCGCGCGCAAGCACCGTCCAGTCCGTAATCGACGGGCGGCCTTCGGGGTCAATTGCCATTTTCTTGCGGTCTTTCTTGCTCCGCGCGATGGGATGGTCGATGCGCCCGCTGTCCTCCCGCAGATTTCCTTCAACCAGCGCGCGGTAGTGCTTCTCCATCTGCCGCTCCTGCAACTGGCGGCTGAGGGCAAGCTGGCTCTGGTCATTCTTTGCCACGAGCAGCAGACCGCTGGTGTCCTTGTCCAGCCGGTGGACGATGCCGGGGCGCAGTTCGCCGCCGATACCGCTCAAGTGGTCAAGGTGGTGCAGGAGCGCGTTGACGAGCGTGCCGTCCTCGTTGCCGGCGGCGGGGTGAACGACCATGCCGCAGGGCTTCAGGACGACGGCGAGGTCGTCATCCTGATAGAAAATTGTGAGCGGGATTTCCTGCGCGGCGGGCACGGCGGGCTTCGGCGCGGGAATTGTCAGGATAACAATCTGACCCTGTTTTGCCTTTGCGCCGGATTTCGTCTCGACTTTCCCGTCCACCGTGACGTTTCCGTCCGCCATCAGCGCCGCCACCCGCGAGCGAGTCAGCCCGGCGGCTTCGGACAGGGCAACATCCAGCCGACGGCCGTCGCCGGGGATGGAGATAGTGCGCGATTCGAGTGCGTCAGGCATCATTTGCGTCATGATTGATTTTCCTCCAATCTTCCGTGCGGAACACGATGCAGTACGCCATCAGCACCGTGCCGACGACGAGCGCAGCGTCCGCAATATTGAACACTGCGAAGGGGAACAGGGTGATATCCAGCATATCGACGACATAGCCCAGCGCCAAGCGGTCGTAGGCGTTGCCAAGCGCGCCGCCGATCATCAGCGCCGCCGCGGTTCTGCTCCATCCGCTGAGCTGATAGCGGCGGAGGACGAGCCATCCGGCGATAACCGCGATGACGGACACCACGCCCAGCATCCACGACTGTCCGCTGAACAGGCTGAACGCCATGCCTGTGTTTTCGGCATAAATCCAGCGGAGAACGCCGGGAATGAGGGTGCGCTCATCCGGCAGCGCGACGGCGAGGGCTTTGGTGAAGCGGTCAAGCGCGAGGATCAGGAGGATGAGCAGGAGAGGCAGCAGCCTTTGGGAAACGGGTTTGCGCATGGTGATGATAGCCCTTTCTGGTGATGATGATTTGGGAAGCGGCGGAATCAGGTCGCGCCCATTGACGCGACAATGAGGAAATGGCGGATAGAGCAGCTTGGGGCGCTTCTGCGGACGCGCGAAGTTACGGGCGGGGACGCTTCTTAGCTGCCACTGCCCTTGCCTTCCACGAGGTTCAGCAGCTGGGTCAGGAAATCCCCGATAATCGGCAGATTCCTTTGCACCAGTCCTTGCAGCAGCCACACCACCAGCGCACCCAGAAGCGTAAACCCAATCGCTGTCCCTAATCCTCTTGCAATTCCGCCTACAAACTGCATCAGAAGACGCTTCTTCCAGTTCTTCTCATATGCAACAAATTCACTGAGCCGCAGCTGCTCCATCCGCAGCAATTGCTCCTCCATCTTGTTCGCCATCCAGACCGCCCATTCCTTCATTCTTGCACCTCTTTTTTGCGGTTTTCATTTTCTGATAGAATCGCATGATCATGCAGGGGATTTCGCCTCTGCGGAGGTGACAAAGGGGCTTTCTTCGTGCTCCCTTCGGCACTTTAAGCCATAGTGGTGATAATCAGAAGTTTTTGATAGGGGGTGGTTCGATTTTGTTCGGAAAAGTATCTGATTTCCCTGCAAAGCAGAGCTGCCTTTGTTTTTGCTGGTCAGCATTCCCCCGAATGGGGCAAACGATGCAAAGACCAGAAAAAAGGTGGACAAAAAACAAAAAAACACGCGAAAAACGCTTGACATAGCCTATTAGTTATGCTAAACTAACGCTTGCGAATCGCCGGATTAGTTGGAATAAACTATCCGCGAAAGGACTGACACAAGGAGGTCATGGAACATGATGCCGTTGGGCATGGTGGAAATTGGCGAGTCTGGTGTGATTGGCAAAATCACCGGACAGGATGAGGTGCGTCAGCATCTGGCGGAGCTGGGCTTCGTGATGGGCGAAAGAGTGACGGTCGTCAGCAAAATGGGCGGCAATCTGATTTGCGCTGTCAAGGATAGCCGTGTTGCGTTGAGCCAATCCATGGCTATGCGTGTGCTGGTGAACTGAGGAAAAGGAGGCAGAAGGCATGAAAACCCTGAAGGATGTCAAGGTCGGGGAAACCGCGGTGGTTGTCCGCCTGCATGGTGAAGGTGCCGTCAAGCGCCGCATCATGGACATGGGACTGACCCGCGGGACGGAAGTCCATGTGCGCAAGGTTGCGCCGCTGGGCGATCCGATGGAGCTGACCGTGCGCGGCTATGAGCTGAGCGTGCGCAAGGCGGATGCGGAAATGATCGAGGTTCAGTAATTCTGTTTCCCTTACGATAAAACCTGATTTCGCGTCGTTCCAAGCCTTCCACGCGCATACAGTATGGAAGCGCGCTCAACGCAATCGCGAGAAAGGGTCAAGGGACAGAGTCCCTTGCGGAGTCCAGAGGCGGAGTCTCTGGTGGGGTTAGTTAAGACAAATTCGCATAAGGAGGCGCCGAAAATGGCGATTACGATTGCGCTCGCAGGCAACCCGAACTGCGGCAAAACGACCATGTTCAACGCGCTGACGGGTTCTCGTCAGTTCGTCGGCAACTGGCCGGGTGTTACGGTTGAAAAGAAGGAAGGCAAGCTCAAGGGCAATGACGATGTGGTCATTCAGGACTTGCCCGGCATTTACTCCCTGTCTCCCTACACGCTGGAGGAAGTCGTCGCCCGCAACTACCTGGTGAACGACAAGCCTGATGCCATCCTGAATATTGTGGACTCCACCTCCATCGAACGCAACCTTTACCTGACCACGCAGCTGCTTGAACTCGGCACGCCGATGGTCATCGCGATGAACATGATCGACGTGTCCCGCAAGAATGGCGACAAGATCGACATGAAGAAGCTGAGCGCAGCGCTGGGTGTGGAAATCGTCGAGACTTCCGCGCTGAAGGGCGAAGGCAGCGTGAAGGCGGCTGAAAAGGCTGCCGCTGCTGCCAAGAACCGCACGATGGGCGAACATCCGCACGTTTTCACCGGCTCGGTGGAACACGCGCTGGCGCATATTGAAGACCTCATCGGCGGCAAGGTTGAACCTCGCTTCCTGCGCTGGTACGCCGTGAAACTGTTTGAGCGCGACGAGAAGGTTGTTGCGGAACTGAAGCTGTCCGAAGATGTCAAGAAGGGCATTGAGGAAGCCGTCTCCTCCTGCGAAAAGGAAATGGACGACGACGCCGAGTCCATCATCACCAATCAGCGTTACGCCTACATCAACACTTTGATGCAGAACGCGGTGAAGAAGGGCAAGGTAAAGGGCAGCCTGAGCGTTTCGGACAAGATTGACCGCGTGGTGACCAACCGCGTGCTGGCGCTGCCGATTTTCGCGCTCATCATGTTCCTCGTGTATTACATTTCCGTGACGACGATTGGTAGCCTGCTGACGGACTGGACGAATGATGTGTTCGTTGCGGAAATCGTGCAGGGCAACCTTCAGACGTGGCTGGACGGCGTTGGCTGCGCGGGCTGGCTGAGCGGTCTGATTGTTGATGGTATCGTCGGCGGCTGCGGCGCGGTGCTGGGCTTCGTGCCGCAGATGCTGGTGCTGTTCCTCCTGCTGGCTATCCTTGAAGACGTCGGCTACATGGCTCGTATCGCCTTCATCATGGACCGTATCTTCCGTAAGTTCGGTCTGTCCGGCAAGAGCTTCATCCCGATGCTGATTGGTTCTGGCTGCGGCGTTCCCGGCATCATGGCTTCTCGTACCATCGAGAGCGACCGTGACCGCAAGATGACCATCATGACCACGACCTTCATCCCCTGCGGCGCGAAGATGCCGATTATCGGTCTGATTGCCGCGGCGGTCTTCGGCGGCAGCGCGTGGATTGCGACGTCCGCATACTTCATCGGCGTGGCGGCGATTGTTATCTCCGGCATCATGCTGAAGAAGACGAAGATGTTCGCGGGCGACCCGGCTCCCTTCGTCATGGAGCTGCCGGCGTATCACTTCCCGTCTGGCCGCAACGTGTTCCACAGCGTGTGGGAGCGCGGCTGGAGCTTCATCAAGCGCGCTGGCACGGTCATCCTCCTGTCCTCTATCGTGATTTGGTTTGCGAAGACCTACGGCTGGGCGCCCGCGGCGGACGTGCAGCTTGAAGCGCAGCAGACCTACCAGACGGAACTGGCTGATTACAACGCGAAGGCGGAAGCTGGAACGCTGGAAGAAGACGAGGAAGAACCGCAACTTGCGCCCGAAATGGATCGCGCGGCTGGCTCTTGGGGCGCTGTGGCGGATATGGACAACTCCATCCTTGGCAAGATCGGCAACCCGGTCAGCGTGGTGTTCAAGCCGCTGGGCTTCGGCAATATGCCGTCCACGGTCGCTACGGTCATGGGTCTGGTTGCGAAGGAAGAAGTCGTTGGCGTTCTGGGCGTGCTGTATGGCGCGGATGACGCGGCGGACGTTGTTGACGACGAGGACATGACCGAGGAAGAGAAGGCGGAAGCCCTCAGCCCGATTGCGACGGCGTTCAACGAGTCCTCCAACGGTCATGGCCGTCTGGCGGCGTATGCCTTCATGATTTTCAACCTCCTGTGCGCTCCCTGCTTCGCGGCCATCGGCGCGATGAAGCGTGAGTTCAACAATGCCAAGTGGACGCTGGCTGCGGTTGGCTATCAGTGCGTGTTCGCGTACACCATCGCCCTGATTGTCTATCAGCTTGGCCTGCTCTTCAGCGGCGCTGGCTTCACCGTTGCGACGGCGATTGCCATCCTGCTGCTGGCTGGCCTGGTGTATCTGGTCGTTCGTAAGAATCCTTACAACGACAACCACCTCACCCAGAAGGTTTCTGCCTGATTTTCCATCGGGCTTAACCGAGAAAAGCGCCGCTGCATCCGGTGCTTTCTGAGACCCCTCTTGTGAACGCCGGAGGGCTGGCGCGGGTTCTGCATCATCCGCGCTTCCCCTCCGGCATATGTTCTATCGCGCAAAAGCGGTTTTCCTCCATCCGCACAGGCGCAGAAAGGAATGAATCATGGCAACGTGGATTGTTGGCGGCGTACTTCTGGTGATTGTTGGCGCAATCATTTGGAAGATGATCAAGGACAAGAAAAGCGGCAATTCTGCTTGCAGCTGCGGCGGCGACTGCGGCAAATGCAAGGGCTGCCACTGATTTTTCTCAAAACTTGTCAGACAAAAGCGCGCTTCCCGGAAACTTCGGGAGGCGCGTTTTTGATAGGTGGATGTGTTCCGCTGTTCTTTTCCTGTCGCCATCCTATGCAGCGCGCGGCGGATGTGGTATAATACTATTTCCAGATTCACCTGCGCCATCTGCTTGCGCCTTTTCCGCTCTGTCGTCCGGTCGTTCCATTTAGCGTAGCGCTGCTACGCTG
>ENA-UEQS01002444-UEQS01002444.1-human-gut-metagenome-genome-assembly--contig:-NODE-2444-length-10131-cov-6.046748_pt1 | contig 10131 bp, 10 predicted proteins | sample MGYA00242953_ERZ507953 | MGnify/ENA primary metagenome ERZ507953 (study PRJEB26167, sample SAMN06115474) | human gut metagenome | host: Homo sapiens | place: China:Jiangsu | collected 2016-07-06...
TACATTTATACCTCCTTGAAATCGATGCACATCTCAAAAGAACACATCGTCAATGTAGATGATTCTGTCAACAATATTATACTACATTTTATGAAACATGTCAACACAAAAATCTGTAAGCAGATTGCGTGCAAAGCTGTTTTTCTCACAAAACACGAGAAGTTTGACCTTGAATACTACAAGAACGAAACAACACCCTCCCCTCTCCAACTTCCAAAAATTGAACGAAATATCAAAAAATCCTCCTTTTTTCTTGACAAAGAATACTCGATTGTGTTATAATAGGAATATCAAGGATATGTAATATATCCGAAAACAAAGGAGGCATATTATGAAGAAACAATGGAAACGGCTGGCTGCCCTTTCGTCGGCAGTAATCATGGCGGCGGGGACGCTGCTGTACTTCCCGACCGATACCCTGCAAAATATCTCATGGGGGATCACGGCGAGTGCGGAGGAAACAGGTGCAGGGACAGAATCGGGAACGCAGACATGGACAGAAGACAACCTGATCTGGACACTGGACGCTGAGGGCACAATGACCGTCAGCGGCAAAGGGGAGATGACGGATAGTCCTGCATGCAGCAATAGCAACATAAAAAAAGTTGTGATTGAAGATGGCATCACAAGCATCGGAGATTATGCGTTTTTCAGCTGCCCGGTTTCCTGCTGCTTCTGGGCGTTGTCTGCGCTTTGTGTTTCAGAAGAAAGACGGGGTGCGGCAGGGTAAATCAATTATGCGGATCCAAGTACATATAAAAATGTATTTGTCCAATAGGAAAAATTTATAATCCCTGTTAGGGAATTTTGAGAAAGGATAAGCATTCTTTATGGGACTTTATCCGTAAAAGTATGCTATAATAAACAAGGTAATGAGCCACGGAGGGTTGTTTTACAGCGCCTTCATTCCGAACTGTTTTGATGAAGTTTGGAGGGGGACTACCGGGCTAAAGGTTCTGCGGACTGAGAAAAATAACGAATCGTCACCGCGGGCTTTTATATTTTATTTATTTTGGGAGGATGATAGTAATGATCGACATCAATGACAGTGAATTCCTTAGCCGTATCGAGCCTAAAGAACTGCTGGACAAAGTATGCGACGGCAAAACGGCAGCAGCCATGATCCAGCCGGGGGATATCCTGGGGATCAGCGGATTCACACCGTGCGGCTATCCGAAAATCACGATGCATGAACTGGCTGAACGTATGAAGCAGACACCGTTCCAGGTAGATGTCTGGACGGGTGCTTCCACAGGTTCCCAGATCGATACCGAACTGGTGGCAGTAAACGGTATCAGAAACCGTATGCCCTATCAGACAAACGCCAATCTGAGAAAAGCAATCAATGCCGGCCAGATCAACTATTTCGACCTGCATCTCAGCCATGTGGCACAGCAGATCCGTGAAGGTTTCTTCACCAATGTTAAGGGAGAACATGTAACCGGTCCGGATTTTGCGGTCATTGAAGCCTGTAAGATCGTTAACAGAGACGGTGAAATTGGTATCGTACCCACGACCGCTATCGGCAATTCTCCTGTATTCGTATCCCAGGGGAAAAAAGTCATCATTGAAGTCAATACCACCCAGCCGGTAGCGCTGGACGGCATGGCTGATATTTATGAAGTGGCGAATCCGCCGCATCGTGTGCCGATTCCGATCGTTAAAGCCGGTGACCGTATCGGCAAGACCTACATTCCGGTAGATCCGGCAAAGATTGTTGCTATTGTTCCCTGTGATCTGCCCGATGTTACCCGCGCCCTGGCTCCGCTTGATGACGACGCTGAAAAAATGGGCAACAATCTGGTTGATTTCCTGAAGAATGAAGTAAAACAGGGAAGACTTCCGGAAAATCTGCTTCCTCTCCAGTCCGGCGTAGGCAATGTGGCAAACGCGGTAATCAACGGCCTTGTCCATTCCGATTTCAAGAATCTGTCTGTGTATACGGAAGTTATCCAGGACGGCATGTTCGACCTGATTGATGAAGGCAAGATCGATATGATTTCCGGGACATCCCTGTCCCCGTCCCCGGATGGACTGAAACGCTTCCATGCCAATATTGAAAAATACAGCAAGAAGATCATCCTCCGTCCGCAGGAAATTTCCAATAACGGCGAAGTAGCCCGCCGCATCGGTGTAGTAGCCATGAATACCGCTTTGGAAATGGATATTTACGGTCATGTAAACTCCACGCATGTAACCGGTACCAAGTTGATGAACGGTATCGGCGGTTCCGGCGACTTTGCCCGCAACGGTGCTCTATCCTGCTTCTTCTGCCACAGTGTGGCCAAGGGAGGTGCTATCTCTGCCGTTGTTCCGATGTGTTCTCATGTTGATCACACCGAACATGACACCCATGTATTCATTTCTGAACAGGGTGTGGCAGATGTCCGCGGCCTGTCACCGAAGGAAAGAGCAAAGGTAATCATTAATAATGTCGCCCACCCGACTTTCCGTGACCAGCTGATGGATTACTTTGAAAGAGCATGTGCGCTCAACGGCAACAGCCAGACCCCGCATATTCTCTCTGAAGCATTCAGGTTCCATACCAGCCTTGCTGAAACAGGCTCCATGCTTTTTAAAAAATAATTTTCCCATAATATATTCTTTACAAAAAGCATGATTGTTATATAATTGTCTATGGTGATAACTGCTGAGAGCAGAATCATACATGGATCTCGCAAGAGTTCCTCCGCTGTGGTGACAAGACATAATGCGGCATCACAGCAAGAGGCTTTGCGGATCCATACCAATGAAAGCGATTGTCTGCGAAATACAGATGAGAAGAGCCTAAAAGCCGCAATCTGACATTTCTGCCAAGGATGAGACCTTTCCCACTTTTACTTATTTTTTAGGAGGAAGATGAACTTATGGCAAACGAATCCCTGAAAGCCAAACTCGAAGCATACGAAGCTGCTTGCGCTAAATCTTACGCAAAGACTCCGGAAAGAGTTGGTTTAAAACACAATAAGGTGTATACACCTCTTGATATCGAAGGTTTTGATTATGAAAGGGACCTCGGCATCCCGGGCGAATATCCATACACCCGCGGCGTACAGCCGACCATGTACCGCGGCCGTCTCTGGACCATGCGTATGTATGCAGGCTTCGCTACCGCTGAAGAATCCAACAAGCGTTATCGTTACCTGATTGAAAACGGCGGTTCCGGCCTGTCCTGCGCATTTGACCTTCCGACCCAGATCGGCTATGACTCTGATGACAAAATGGCTATCGGCGAAATCGGCAAGGTAGGTGTAGCCATTGATACCCTGAAAGATATGGAAATCCTTTTCGACCATATTGATCTGGGCAAGGTTTCTACATCCATGACCATCAACGCACCGGCATCTGTACTGCTGGCTATGTACATTGCAGTCGCTGAAAAGCAGGGCGTACCGGCTGATCAGCTCCGCGGCACCATCCAGAATGATATTCTGAAAGAATACGCAGCCCGCGGAACCTATATTTTCCCGGTTAAACCGTCTATGCGTCTGATTACCAACATTTTTGAATACTGCTCCAAGAATGTACCGAAGTGGAACACCATTTCCATCTCCGGCTACCATATCCGTGAAGCAGGTTCCACCGCTGCTCAGGAAATCGCTTTCACCATCGCTGATGGTATCGCTTACATCGAAGCGGCTCTGAAAGCAGGCATGAAGATCGACGACTTTGCAGGCCGTCTGTCCTTCTTCTGGAACGCTCACAACAACGTACTTGAAGAAGTTGCTAAATTCCGTGCATCCCGTCGTCTCTGGGCTACGATTCTGAAAGAACGTTTCCATGCTCAGAACCCGAAGTCCATGAAACTGCGTTTCCATACCCAGACAGCCGGCTCCATGCTGACAGCTCAGCAGCCGAACAACAACATCGTTCGTGTCGCTCTCCAGACAGCAGCGGCAGTTATGGGCGGAACACAGTCCCTGCATACCAACTCCCGCGATGAAGCTCTTGCTCTGCCGACCACTGAATCCGTAACCATCGCTCTGCGTACACAGCAGATCGTTGCTTATGAATCCGGTCTGGCTGACGTAGTCGATCCGCTGGGCGGCTCCTATTATGTAGAAGCTATGACCAACGCCATCGAAGCGGAAGCTAAAGAATACATCCGCAAGATTGATGAAATGGGCGGCGCTGTTGAAGCTATCGATAAAGGTTATATCCAGAAAGAAATCCAGGATTCTGCTTATGCTTGGCAGATGGCTGTTGAATCCGGCGAAAGAACAATTGTCGGCGTCAACAAGTTCACTATGGAAGAAGCTCCGGTTGAAGGCCTCCTGAAGGTTGACGCATCCGCCGGCGAATTCCAGAAGAACAAACTGGCTAAAGTTAAGGCAGAACGTGATAACGAAAAGGTTAAGGAAGAACTGGCCAAGCTGGAAGTTGCAGCTGCTGACGAATCCGTCAACTTGATGCCTGTCATCCTTGACTGCGTACGTGCTTACTGCTCTCTCGGCGAAATTTGCGGCGTTCTCCGCAAAGTATTCGGCGAATACAAAGCACATAACACACTTTAATCCTAACTAAAATTCTGGAGGTATATAACTATGGCAGAAAAACGTATCAGAGTACTCGTTGCTAAACCGGGTCTTGATGGACATGATCGCGGTGCAAAAGTAGTTGCCCGCGCACTTCGCGATGCAGGTATGGAAGTTATTTACACAGGTCTTCGCCAGACTGTCGCTCAGATCGTTGAAGCGGCAGATGCGGAAGACGTTAATGTTGTAGCACTGAGCCTTTTGTCCGGCGCTCACAACACCCTGTTCCCGGAAGTAGTAGAAGCACTGAAAGCTAAAGGAATGGAAGATGTTCTCGTTATCGGCGGCGGCGTAATCCCTGCCGGTGACATCCCTGGTTTGAAAAAGGCCGGCGTAAAAGCTATCTTTACACCTGGCACACCAACCAAGGAAATTATCGACTTTATCAAAGCTAACGTATAATTGACATTCTCTTCTATCCAATAGAAGCTCGATAGTTGCACGGGGCTGCATTTGCTGTGGCCCCATGCCGCTATTATTTACTCTTAAAAAGGCGGTGTATCCATGGAATTCTCAATGAAAAATTTTTGGGACGGTTCCAGACGTGCCTTAGCGAGAGCAATAACCATCGTTGAAGACGAACGTGATGGCTGGGAAGATATCATGAAAGAAATCTACCACCATACCGGTCGTGCACAGGTCATCGGCATCACTGGTGCACCTGGTGCGGGTAAGAGCACACTTTCAGACGCGCTGATTAAACAGTACAGAAAACAGGGTAAGAAAGTCGGTATTGTGGCTATCGATCCGACTTCTCCATTCTCCGGCGGTGCTATCCTTGGCGACCGTATCAGAATGAATGACCTCACACTGGACGAAGGTGTATATATCCGCAGTATGGGTACCCGCGGCAGTCTTGGCGGTTTGTCCAGAAAGACTACCGATGCGGTAAAACTGATGGATGCTTTCGGTCTCGATGTCATTTTCATCGAAACAGTAGGCGTAGGGCAGTCAGAAGTAGATATCGTCAAGAATGCGGATACAACACTCGTTGTGCTCGTACCCGGACTGGGTGACGATATTCAGGCTATTAAGGCAGGCATCCTTGAAATTGGGGATGTATTCTGCATTAATAAATGTGATCGTGACGGCGCGGACCGTCTGAATGTTGAAATCGAAATGATGCTTGATTTGGGTGAAGCCCAAAACTGGCGTCCTCCTATTGAAAGGACGATTGCAAACAAGGACGAAGGCGTCGCGGACGTTGTCAAATCTCTTAATTCTCATCGTAAATATCTTGAAGAATCCGGCTTGCTGGAAGAACGCAGACGTGAACGCGCCCGCACTGAGATGGTAGAGATGATTCACGACCGCATTTCCCGTCATGTTATGGAAGATATCGTACAGACGGGTAAATTTGCTGACTACGTAGAACAAGTCTATGAAAGAGAAAATGATCCTTTCACAGTCGTTGATTCTATCGTGGGAAATATATTTAAATAATTCAAAGGAGGAATTATTATGGCATTCAAAGTATTATGTGTAGACCATGTCGGCGTAGCTGTTAATGATCTGGCGCTGATCAAGAAGCAGATGAAAGATCTGCTGAACCTTGAACCATCCCTTCCGGATGAAACGGTAGAAGAACAGCATGTAACGACAAGCTTCTTCAAACCGTCCGCACAGAGCGAAGCATGCGAACTGGAATTCCTGGGTTCCACAACTCCGGACGGCCCGATTGCCCGCTATATCGCTAAGAACGGCGGCAAGAACGGTTTCCAGCATGTAGCTCTCCGCGTAGACAACATTGTCGAAGCGCTTGCTGCACTTCCGGAAGACGCAAAGCTTGACAAGCATTGGAGAGTTGGTGCTGGCGGCTGCCACATCGCATTTATGCACCCGAAAGCTACCGGCCTTCTGCTGGAACTGACCGAACGCCCCGGCGGCCCGTCTTTCTAATAGCATAAGGATCGGTCCCTATGCTATAATAGGGACGTCCCGGTAAGGGACCAATATTTTTGGAGGTGTAAGAATGGCAACTGTTGCAGAAAGAATTGAACTTCTTCACAATAACCTCGCACACGTAGAGGCTATGGGTGGAGAAAAGAAAGTTGAAAAACAGCATGCAAAAGGCAAACTGACAGCCCGCGAAAGACTTGCTCTTCTGTTTGATGAAGGCTCTTTTGTAGAAGTCAATGCGCTTGTTAAGTCCCGCTGCTACAACTTCGGCCAGGAGAAGAAAGATCTCCCCGGCGAAGGTGTCGTTACCGGTTATGGTACTGTAGACGGAAGACTCGTATTCGCATTTGCCCAGGACTTCACGGTAGAAGGCGGCTCCCTTGGTGAAATGCACGCTGCGAAAATTGTTCACGTAAACGAACTGGCTCTTAAAGTCGGTGCTCCTTGCGTAGGCCTGAATGATTCCGGCGGAGCCCGTATCCAGGAAGCAGTAGATGCTCTTTCCGGCTATGGCAAGATTTTCTGGTGCAATACCATTGCATCCGGCGTTATTCCTCAGATTTCCGCAATTATGGGACCGTCTGCAGGCGGCGCCGTATATTCTCCGGCACTGACCGACTTCATCTACATGGTAAAAGGCACCTCTCAGATGTTCCTGACAGGACCGGCAGTAGTTGAATCCGTAACCGGCGAAAAGATTACCGCTGAAGCTCTCGGCGGCGCTATGACCCATAACCGTACATCCGGTGTGGCCCAGTTTGCAGCTGAAAATGACGAAGACTGCATTAAACAGATTCGTTACCTGCTTTCCTTCCTGCCGAGCAACAACATGGAAGACGCGCCGATTGTTGAAACCGGAGATGATCCGACCCGTACAGATGCAAGTCTGGATACCATTATGCCGGAAAACTCCAATGCACCGTACGATATGTATGATGTCATCAAATCCATCGTTGATAACGGCGAGTACTACGACGTAGCTAAGGAATGGGCTAAGAACATCATTACCTGCTTCTGCCGTATGGATGGACAGACTGTCGGCATTATTGCCAACCAGCCAAACTTCATGGCAGGCTGCCTTGACTATAATGCTTCCGATAAAGGAGCCCGTTTCATTCGTTTCTGCGACTGCTTCAATATTCCGGTTCTGAACATTGTCGACGTTCCCGGCTTCCTGCCCGGCAAGCAGCAGGAATATGCAGGTGTAATCCGTCACGGTGCTAAGATGCTGTTCGCATACTGCGAAGCAACCGTACCGAAGATTACCCTGATTCTCCGTAAAGCATACGGTGGTTCTTACATCGCCATGTGCTCCCGTGAACAGGGGGCTGACCAGGTATTTGCATGGCCGACCGCAGAAATCGCCGTTATGGGACCTGCCGGCGCAGCAAATATCATTTTCAAGAAGGATCCGCAGAAAGAACAGCGTACACAGGAGTATGTTGATGAGTTTGCAACTCCTTACAAAGCTGCAGAACGCGGCTATGTAGACGCAGTTATTGATCCGAGAAACTCTCGTCCGGTAGTTATCAATGCTCTGAAGATGCTTGCTTCCAAACATGAAGTACATCCGGCTAAGAAACACGGAAACATTCCGCTGTAATACACGTTTACACATTGATAATATTTGAAAGGATGGGTTTGGATGAATAACGATACAGTTATGTATATCGCGGTAGCAGCTGCCGTTCTGGCAGTCATTGCCCTGATCATGATCTGCCAAGTACGTTCATCTCTCAATCAGTCCGCAGCACCGGCGGCAGCAGCTAAAAAGGCGGCGCCGGCAGCAGCTTCGAGAGCCGCTGATAATGGTGCTGTTGTAGCGGCTATTGCGGCAGCAATCGTTGCTATGGGCGGCGGAGAAATCGTTTCTATCCGCCCGGCAGCAAGACCTGGCTGGACCACAGGCGCCCGCATTGCAGGTGTTTCCGGAAACCAGCAGTTCTAATTGAAAGTTGAAAGTACAAAATTAGGAGGAAGAACAATGAGAAAATTTACCGTAACAGTTAACGGCCAGGATTACGATGTAGTAGTTAAAGACAGCGGCGCAGCAGCAGCCCCCGCAGCAGCGGCACCGGCGGCAGCTCCCGCACCGGCAGCAGCTCCAGCACCGGCAGCAGCTCCGGCTCCGGCACCTGCTCCAGCAGCACCCGCACCGGCAGCAGCACCCGCCGGCGCAGGTGAAGTCGTAGAAGCTCCGATGCCGGGCAAAGTCCTGCGTATCAATAAACACGTTGGTGACGCAGTAGCGGCAGGCGACGAAGTTCTCGTTCTCGAAGCTATGAAGATGGGCAATCCGATCATGGCTCCCTGCGATGGCAAGATTACCGGTATGCCGGTCAGCGAAGGCCAGAGCGTACAGGGCGGCGACACACTCTTTACAGTTGGCTGATTCTAATTACAAAAAGCAGTGCTTCGGCACTGCTTTTTTGCTGTTCAATTTTGTGAACGGGATAATGGACTTCATTAAAGGCAAAAAGAGATTTTTAGAGATTCCCGGATTGCAGATATCATATTAAAGTGCAGGTACTATTCATCTTTGTAAGGAGGTGGGGAGGAATCTGACTATAATGATGAGCAGTATTTCTGCTTACTTGATGAGTATAGAAAATCCGAAACAGTCGGGCATACGGAATAGGTTGTTTTGCATTATGAGATGCCGGAAGAATTTTTTGATTGTGTTTTAAGGGATCCGGTCGTAATAGAATTATGCAATAAGTCATCTGCTAAACTGCTGAATATTGATTTGCATCTGCTTATACAGAAGCTGCATGGAGAGGTGGTATCGAGGCGGTTCCGGATGCCGGACCAAAACGCGGAGCTGTGAGATCAAATCGTTTTTGTATGTCTGTACAGATACAGGATAGCAGTGCTTAAAGTATGCTGATGAGTAGATGAAAGTATTTCTGAAATATTTTTTGCAATGCCCGGCATTTTCTTTTGGGAGTCTATATGCTGTTTGTCTGCAATAAAAAAACAGGAGGATGTTTCTCCTGTTTATAAGGGACTGAGGATCAATAAGGCATTTCCTCGGTGGGATTCTGTTCTTCTTTTGCCATGGAGACGAGGACGCGGAGCATGGTAAGGCTTACATCGCTTACATCCGTATTCTTGTCGAAAGCGGCGAGGATGCCGTAACGGAAGAGGAGTTCCTTATCATCTTTGCTGACCTGATGGGCGGCTATGAGGATGTCGTCCCGGCCGATCATGGCAAGTGTCTGGGAGAGCGCGATCAATTTTTGCTTCATCGCAGGGCTTTTGGATGTGTAGAAGATGAAATGGACGTCATTGTCGGCAGCATTCTGCGCGGAGCTTTCCGGGGAGAGGAGGGGGCTTACATCTACGTCCCAGCCGTGGTCGGCAAATGTCGTGGCGGCAAGTTTTCTTGCCTCTTTATCGTCATCATCTTCAAGCTCCGGCATGAAAAGCCTCGGACGGCGGCCATCCAGTTCTTCGAAGAGGCTGCTCAGTTTCAATGCTTCTTCAGTTCGTCTTTCGTTTTCAGTGTTTGTCATATTTCCGACCTCCTGTTTCCTCCTATAAGATAGGTAAGATATTTTTAATAGTTTGCAACATTAACATCATTATATAGTAGTAATAAATGAAAAATCAATAAATCGGGGGTAAAGATGTGGATAAATATAAAAATTAATTATATTAAATATGAATGTGGTTGATTGACACTTATAATGTAATG
>ENA-UEQS01002449-UEQS01002449.1-human-gut-metagenome-genome-assembly--contig:-NODE-2449-length-10109-cov-12.473684_pt1 | contig 10109 bp, 10 predicted proteins | sample MGYA00242953_ERZ507953 | MGnify/ENA primary metagenome ERZ507953 (study PRJEB26167, sample SAMN06115474) | human gut metagenome | host: Homo sapiens | place: China:Jiangsu | collected 2016-07-06...
CCCTCCCATTATAACAAAAATAAGCATAGCCTCCGAGGCTTCCTATACGCTTCGGGTGCTATGCTTATTTTGTACCAAAGGAAAATAAAATGAGAGAGTGCGGCGGTCGAAGGACCGCCGCACTTCTTTTATATAGGCAGGAGCAAAATTTACACAGTTCGTTCTTGCGGAAAGCGGCGGACCATGCTGTTATGTGACTACACTCACAAGTAAACTTTGAGGAGCGTGATCGATATGCTGCTGCGCGGCAAGCAGGCGAGCGGACTTTTGACGCAGCAGAAGATGCTGCGCGCCGCCGTAAAGCTGTTTTTGGAAAAGAGATATGAGGGCACGACGACCGCGGAGATCGCCCGCGCCGCGGGCATGCCGCCAAGCTCGTTTTTCCGGGCCTTTCCCAGTAAGGAGGCGCTGCTGCTCGAGCTTGACAAGCGGATGTTCAGCGGGCAGTTCACGCTGGCCGAGCAGCACAGCGCGGCACGTGCTCTACGCGGTGGAGACGGCTGTCCAGCTCCACATCGCCGAGCTGACCGAGCCGCTGCGCGAGCTGTACGTGACGGCCTACACGCTGCCGTCAATCTCGGCATACCTGTATCGCAGCACGGCGAAGCGGCTGGAGGGCATCTTCGGGGACGATCTTCCGGACGCGGAGGCCAAGGACTTTTACGAGATGGAGATCGCCTCGACGGGCATGATGCGCTCGTTCGTGGCCGTGCCGTGCGACATGTACTTTACCGTGGAGCGCAAGATCGCGCGCTTTTTGGAGTGCGCGCTTAAGCTCTGCAATGTGCCGCCAGAGCGGCGGCGCGGGCGGAGAACAATTGGGAGAGTTGGACGATATTTGATGGCACCAATTTGAACCTGTCGGACGGTAGTTGCTATTTAGGTGGCAATGTTACTATTAGCGGCGAAATTACAATCAGCGGAGCCGTCACATTTGATTTGAATGGGGATACCTTGACCTGTAATGCTGCAGACGAGGATATGCTTTGTGTGTACGATGGTAAAACACTAACGATAAAGGACAGCGGCACTGACGGCACCATTGATGGTCAAAATAAGAACTGCGGTTTTTCTGTGTCTAGCGGCACACTGATCTTGGAGAGCAGTATCATTGCGAATTGCAGAGATGACGATGGTGATGGCGGTGCTGTGGATATTGGAAAGGACTGCGTATTCACGATGAGAGGTGGTACGATCAGTAATTGCAATGCACAACACGAAGGCGGTGCTATATAGGAAAAGAGGACGGCTAAAGCCGTCCTCTTTTTTCAGCTCTCCATGTGCTTGCCGAGAAAGCCTGCGATGGCCTGCGCGAGCTTGTACTCCGTCTCACCTGCGGCCGACTCGCCCTCGGTGCCGATGAAGACCACGAGCCCGAGTGCGTCGCCCTCGGAGATGATGGGCGCGGCGATGGTCGCGCAGTAGCGGTCGAGCGACTCGGTGACGAACACGCTGCGCTCGCTCGGCACGGCGCGGTAGATACCGCGGTCCTCCATGATCTGCTCGAGCTGCGGGCTGATGCGCTTGCCGATGAGGTCGCGGCGCGCGCTGCCTGCCGCGGCGATGACGCTGTCGCGGTCGGTCACGGCCACGCTCGTGCCGGTCGACTTGCTCAGCGTGTCGCACAGCTGCGCGGCAAACTCATCTACGCCGCCCATGAGCGAATACTTCTTAAAAATGACCTCCCCGTCCTTGCTCGTGTAGATCTCCAACGGGTCGCCGTTACTGATAACATGGACACGGAAAACCTTGTCCTCGCGGCCTTTTGAGGACTGGATCAGCGTGTTTTCGATATTTTCCGTGCCTTCACGAAAATTTGCGGCTTCCTCCGTTTCCGCGGGGAGAGTCCCGCAGTGCAGCAGCGTGTCGATGTCGGTTTTGAGCTTAATTTCTAAATGATCCTCAAAGACGAGGATCTTGTCGATCAGCAGCTCCAGATCGTTCCGCTCCAGCTTGTCCTTTTCCAGAATGTCGTGGAACACGTCGATGGCGGTCTTGGCCACGCGGTTCACCTGAATGATGGTGTTGCGCTTGTCGCTCAGCAGGTTGATCTGGTGGTGGATGCCGTCGATCTTCTTCTGAAGGTCTGCTTCCATCTCGTCATACAGCGCCTCGATGGTGGCCTCCTGCTCGGGCTTTTTCATGATCTCCCGGATGCGCTGGCGCTTCGTCACCTTCAATTCTTCGGTGAGATCGGCCAGCACCTCGGCGAGATTGCCCGCAGACTGTTCCGTTTCCGCCACCTGCTCGGTTTCGCGCTTTAATTCCTCGTTGAGCTGCGTCAGCATGGCGGCAGAGCTGTCCGCCAGCTTGCGCACATAGCTTTTCAGCAGCTCGTCCAGCCGGTCAACCCGGATGTGGTGGCTGGTGCAGCCCTTGAGGCCGCGCCGGTGATACGTGCCGCAGGTGTAGGCGGGGGCCAAATCGCTGCGGCTCATGGCGAACAGCGGACTGCCGCAGTCGCCGCACTGCAAAAAGCCGGAGTACACGTTGTCGTTGATCTTCACGCCGCGATAGTTGCTGCGGCTGCGCTTTTCCCGCAGGGCGCGGGTGATGGCGAAGGTGCGGTAGTCGATGATGGCCTGATGGTGGTTCTCGATGACGATGTGCTCGTCGTCGTTGCGCTTGATCTCCTTGCCGTTGATCTTGGCGCGGGTGTACTTGCCCTGCCGGAGCGTGCCGATATAAAAATCGTTGTCGAGAATGCCCTGCACCGTGGCGATGGCCCATGCGTTCTTGGCCTCCCGCTTCGTCTTTTTGCCCGCCGCCTCCTTGCGCATCCGCTCGGACATACGCGGTGTGGGAACGCCCTGATCGGTGAGATAGTTGGCGATTTTCTTGTAGCCCCAACCGGCGTTGCTGTAGAGGTCAAAAATCCTGCGGACGGTCTCGGCCTCGGTGGGGATGATCTCAAACTGCTTGTCCTCGGTCACGAGATAGCCGTAGGGCGCGGCGCAGATCCACTCGCCGTCGTTCTGCCGCCGCTTCACAACGCTGCGCACCTTGCGGGAGGTGTCCGTGACGGGCATTTCGTTCACAAGGAACTGGAACTGGATCTTCAGCCAGTCGTCGTCATTGGGGAAATCCACGCCATCGCCGATGGAGATGATGCGCACGCCCGCGTCGCGCAGGTCTTCCAGCTCCACCAAACCGCGCGAGTTGCGGCGGGAGAAGCGGGAAAAGTCCTTGATGATGAGAATATCGTACTTGTGGGACATGAGTCCCCGGCGCATCTCCTGATAGCCCTCGCGCTGCTCAAACGTGTAGCCGGAGCGGTCGCGGTCTTCAAAAAACGTCAGCGTGCTTCCGGGGAAGTGGGTCTTTACATAGTCTTCGATGATGGCCTTCTGGTTCTCGATAGAGATGTTCTTCTGCTCCTGCTCATCATCCACAGAAATACGGGCATAGCCCGCAATATCAAAGCGTTCGATCAATTTGGCTCACCGCCTTTTAAGTATTTTGCCATCTCCCGGTCGAAGTCGGAGATGTATGCCGCCCGTGGACGGCAGTTTCCGAGAATTTCTCGGTAGCTGAGCTTGGATTCATTTCCCATTTGCAGTCTTCTCGGCGTGCTCTGCCCATTCCGGCAACCACGCACACATTTTCAACTGGTGACAGTTTGTCACCAGTTCGCTGCCTTCTTCTTTCAGACGCTGTTTCAACTTGTTCCAGTATTTTCGCCCGGTATTGTAGTCGGGGCTGTTTGTCAAAACGCCGACCACATCCACGACGGAGAAGTACCATTCCTCCCGATCCGCATCCCACGCCACGCGGATTTTCTGATCCTCAAAAAGCTGGATCGCGTTGTTGTCCGGTGCTTTCATCTGATCCCCCCGTTCTGCGCAAGTCATACTCTCTTTGTCATGTTACCACTTGCGATAGACTTTGCATTTCTCTTATTGAATAACATTGTACCATACGAATCGAGGATGTGCAACCGGAAAATGATCTGACAAGGAAAAGCGATCCACTTTTTCGCGCGTGTCAGGCATTGCGTTTTTTGTCCACATGTAGTACAATTAAAAAATAAAAATGGTGTAATCCAAACGTTTTTCGGGCGGGAGACAGTAATATACATGGATCGATGAACTTGCGCATTTCTGTATGCCGTAGCGGCAGGAAGAAATGGCGCAGATTTGTCGCGCTTTTAAACGCAGCGAATACGCCCGACTGAAGCAAATTTTGGTGTTCGGTGGGCGAAAACATAGGAGAGGAAAATGGATAAACGACTTTTACTGGCCAGCCCTCATATGTCGGACGAGGGCTATGAACTGGAATATATCCACGACGCGTTTCAGAAGAACTGGATCGCGCCGCTGGGCGAGAACGTCAACGAATTTGAAAAGGCCATGGGCGAATTTATGGGCGAGGGATATCCTGTCGCCCTCTCTGCCGGTACGGCGGCGCTGCACCTTGCGATGATCCTCGCAGGCGTGAAGACAGGCGACACGGTATTTTGCCAGAGCCTGACCTTTTCTGCCTCCGCCAACCCCGTGGCCTACTGCGGCGCGAAGCCGGTGTTTATCGACTCTGAGCGGGAGACGTGGAATATGGACCCCGCCGCTCTGCGCCGTGCCTTTGCGCTGCACGGCACGCCCAAGGCGGTGGTCGTCGTTCACCTGTACGGCAACCCCGCGAAGCTGGACGAAATTACCGCTATTTGCCGCGAGCATGATGTTCCCTTGATTGAGGACGCAGCAGAGGCGTTGGGTTCTACATACAATGGGCAGAAGTGCGGCACCTTTGGTGACTTCGGCGCTCTTTCCTTCAATGGCAATAAGATCATCACCACCTCTGGCGGGGGGATGCTGCTGTGCCGGACGAAGGATGAGGCGAAGCATGCATTGAAGCTCTCCACGCAGGCGCGCGAGAACGCGCCGTGGTACCAGCACGAGGAAATTGGCTACAACTACCGCATGAGCAACATCTGCGCGGGCATTGGGCGCGGACAGATGAAGGTGCTGCCGCTGCGCGTGGAGCAGAAGCGGGCCATTTTCAAACGCTACTGCGAACAGCTCCGCGATTTGCCGCTCTCCATGCAGCCCAAACTCTCCTGCGCGGAATCGAACCGCTGGCTGTCCGTTGCCCTGCTGGACGAGGGCTGCGGCGTGACGCCCGGTGAAATGCTGGCAAAGCTGAACGAGGCTGGCATCGAGGGGCGCTACCTTTGGAAACCCATGCATTTGCAGCCGGTCTTCGCAGGCTATCCCTTTGTCAGCGCCAGCGATGCGCCGGTGGGCGACGATCTCTTTGCGCGCGGCGTATGCCTGCCCAGCGATACGAAGATGGGCATGGACGATGTGGACCGCGTGTGCGATGTGATTCGGGGGATATTCTGATGCAGCACAGGGCCGGGTTTTATGAAAAATATGTCAAGCGCCTGCTGGACATATTGCTGTCCGGGTGCGCGCTGATCGTGCTGTCGCCGCTGCTGCTGGTGACGGCGATTCTTGTGCGCGTGAAGCTGGGCAGCCCTGTGATCTTCTGTCAGGAGCGTCCGGGAAAGGATGAGAAGATCTTCATGCTTCACAAGTTCCGCAGCATGAGTGACGCGCGGGATGAAACCGGTGCGCTGCTGCCGGACAAGGAGCGGTTGACGGGCTTTGGAAAGAAGCTGCGCGCGCTGAGCATCGACGAGCTGCCGGAGCTGTGGGATATCTTCCGCGGAAAGATGAGCATTGTGGGGCCAAGGCCGCTGCTGGTGAAATATCTGCCGCTCTATAACGACGAGCAGCATTACCGCCACGCCGTCCGCCCCGGCCTCACCGGTTGGGCGCAGGTGCATGGCCGCAACCTCGCCTCATGGGAGGAGCGCTTCGCCTACGACGTGGACTATGTGGATCATATCAGCTTCGCGCTGGATGTAAAAATCATTTTCATGACCATCCGCTGCGTTTTTGCCCACGAGGGGATCAGCGCGGAGGGCAGCGCGACAAAAGAGGAGTTTACCGGCCCTAAAGCTTATCTTTGAGAAATAGAGTGGGTGTTCAATATGAAACTGCTATTAACGAGTATAGGCAGACGAGTTGAATTAGTCCAAGCATTCAGGAACGCCGCAGAAAGGCTGAACGAAGACCTGCATGTTGTAGGTGCAGATATGTCCCTAACGGCACCTGCATTGTACTTTTGCGATGAGGCCGTACGTGTTAGCCGAATTCACGACAAAAACTACATTCCTCAGCTTGTTGATATTTGCAAAGAACGGAAAATCGACTGCCTGATTCCTACGATTGATACGGAATTGCTGATTCTGGCACAGAGTAAATCAAAATTTGAGGCAGTTGGAACAAGGGTACTTGTTTCTGATGTCGAAAGGATTGCTTTGTGCCGCGATAAGCGCAAAACGGCAGATTATTTTAAGCAGATCGGGCTAAATACCCCTGTACCTGTTGACAAGGTCGCAGATTATGCAGATGGATTCCCGGCATTTATTAAGCCGCTTGACGGCAGTTCGAGTATAAACGCATACAAAGTCCAGAACAAAGCAGACCTTGCGGCGTATGCAAATCTGATTCCCGACTATATCATTCAACCTTTTATTTCGGGACGCGAGTTTACAATTGATATTTTCTGTGATTTTACTGGAAATCCCATTTTTATTACACCTCGGGAACGATTGGCCGTTCGTTCGGGAGAAGTCCTCAAGACAAAAATATATCAAAACAAGGTCATAATTGACGAGATGAAACACCTTGTGAAAGATTTTAAGCCTTGCGGGCAAATTACGGTTCAGCTTATACACGACGATATATCACAGAAAAATTACTATATTGAAATCAATCCGCGCTTCGGCGGCGGAGCTCCCTTGAGCATGAAAGCCGGGGCGGACAGTGCAGCTGCGTTGATTCGGCTCTTGAAGGGCGAAGCGCTCAGCTACATGGAGTGTGCGGCGCGAAATGGTGCTACATACAGCCGATTCGATCAAAGTGTTTGTATTGACGAAGGAAGTGAAGGCTATGATCGAAGTATGTAGCGTATTAGATGTCGAAAAATATAGTTCAGAGTTTAAAGTAATACTTTTTGACTTAGACGACACGCTTTATAGCGAAAAAGACTATGTAAGAAGTGGATTTAGCCAAGTTGCGAACCTGTTTCCTGAGAGAAACGAAGCAGAAGCAAGGCTGTGGACATTTTTCTTGGAAAACCGGCCGGCAATTGATTGCCTTTTGACCGAAAGGCATATTACAGATGCGAATTTTAAAGAGCGATGCTTGCAAGTATATCGATTCCATCGTCCGCAAATTAGCTTATATCCGGGTGTCCGTGAAATGCTTCTTAGAATGCGGGAACAGAAGAAAAAGCTTGGGCTGATAACAGATGGCCGTCCGGAGGGCCAGCAGGCCAAAATTGATGCGCTCAAAATACGAGACGTATTTGACAAAATTATTGTTACGGACGAATTGGGCGGCACATCGTTTCGAAAACCCAATCCAAAAGCATTTGAACTCATGGCTGAATGGTTTGGTGCCTCATTCGAAAGTATGTGTTATGTCGGAGACAACAAAACAAAAGATTTCGATGCCCCGGAAAAGCTGGGGATGCATTTAATATGGTTTAGGAATCCTGACGGAATCTATAAGCAAGCAAAAAACTAATTCGTTTAGAAACAGACAAAAGCAGCCAAAAGATAGTGGGTGGAAGTAATAATGGCACGAAAACAGATCCTGATTTTATCCAATCACAGCGGCGGGCTTTACGATTTCCGCAAGGACTTGATCTCAGAGCTGAAAAAGTATGCCAGTGTCACAGTTGCTGTTCCGCACAATGACCGTTGGAACGAGCTACTGCATTTGGCTGACTGCGTGATTGAACTTCCCATCGACCGGCGGGGCATGAATCCGCTTCATGACAGCAAGCTCTTTCACCAATACAGAGCGATTCTGAAAGAGGTCAAGCCCGACCTTGTTCTGACCTATACCATCAAGCCCAACATCTACGGCGGCCTTGCCTGCCGGATGGCGCACATCCCCTATGCCGTGAACATTACGGGACTTGGCAGCGCCATCGAAAACGGCGGCTGGCTCAAGAAGTTTGTGCTGGCGCTCTACAAACCGGCGTTGAAGGGTGCAAGGGTCGTTTTTTTTGAGAATACCGGGAATCGGGATACCCTCGCTGCCACCGGCGTTGTACCGAGGGGACGCGACGCGGTGCTGAACGGTGCAGGCGTCAATTTAGAAGATTATCCCTATCAGCCCTACCCACAGGAGGGGCCGGTGCGCTTCCTCTTTGTAGGCCGCGTCATGCATGAAAAAGGTGTGGACGAGCTGTTTGCCGCCGCAAAGCGGATGAAGAAGGAATATGGCGACGGCGTGGAGTTCCACATCGTCGGCTCGTTTGAAGAGGGATATAAGCCCCTCATGGATGAATTGGAGCAGGCCGGTGTGGTCAAGTACCACGGCTATCAGTCGGATATGAAGCGCTTTTACGCCATGGCAAGCTGTGTGGTGCTGCCGTCGTATCATGAGGGCATGTCCAATGTGCTGCTGGAGGCCGCCGCTTCCGGGAGGCCTCTTATCACCAGCGATATCCCCGGCTGCCGCGAGGCGGTGGAGAATGGCGTCAGCGGATATCTGTGCCCAGTGAAGGATGCAGACGCGCTGTATGACGCAATGCGGCGGTTCGTGGAGCTGCCGGAGAGCTGGCGGGGTGAAATGGGCCGCCGTGGCCGGGAGCGCATGCAAGCTTTGTTTTGCAAAAGAATGATTGTAGAAGAAACCATGAAAGAATTAAGGGAAGCTATATATGAAAGAGAACTATAGCCGACTAGTGCACCCCATTCTTTTTAGCATTATTATTCCGGTATATAGGACAGAAAAGTTTTTGCATAAATGTATTGACAGTGTTCTATCGCAAACATATCCAAACTTTGAACTTATATTAGTAGAAGATGGTTCGCCGGACAATTGTCCTCAAATTTGCGAGGAATATGCCAAACGTGATGATCGTATTCGTGTTATACATAAATCGAACGGTGGAGCAGCGAGTGCACGAAATGTTGGTATTCGTGTTGCACATGGCGATTACATTATGTTCATGGATAGTGATGATTATTGGAATAACTCAACTGCGTTGCAATCTATTTCGGAGGCCATAGTTGCATACCAATGTGATGTTCTTTGTACCAATTTATGCAAGACGTACATCGGAGTACAAAATAAAAAAAAATACTTTGCCCCTTCCGCTCCGTTGATCGGCGTAGACGAGGTCCTTTTGGGTGAACGCTATATATCCAGTCCCTGTTCGAAAATCATTAACTCAAAGTTCTTTCTAAATGGCCAGTTGGATTTCATTGAAAATATCGGCTCTGAGGATGTTGACTGGAGTTTAAGAGTCGCGTTGCTATCTAAGAAAATGGTGTACATAGATGTGTCTTTTTATTGCTATTTGCAGCGTGATACATCTTCGTCACATAGCATGACTATTGAAAAATTGCAAGATTTAAAAAGTAACGTTCTGGCATGTATCCAATTGTTATCTTGCCAGAATCAAACCATGCAAAAGCAGTTAATGCCATACGTCGGTTTTCAATATGCGATACTGCTGCTTAACATTGCCTCTCTTGCCGATAAACATCAGGAAGCTATGTTCTTGGATGGGCTTCAAAAGGAATGTCATCTTTTACAGTTTTCTAATTCATCAAAGGTCAAAATGATGAATGCCGCAAATAAGCTTCTTGGATTTCAAGGAATGATGTGTCTCCTTTCCACCTATGTGAAAATCACGAAACGAGGAATCATATGCCAAAGCTAACTATTTTCACACCCGCCTATAATCGAGTGCATACATTGCCGCGCACTTATAAAAGTCTCCTTCGCCAAAGCTGTAAAGACTTTCTTTGGCTAATTGTAGACGATGGCTCTACAGATGGGACAACGGAACTTGTCCATCAATGGCAGACCCAGGATAACGGCTTTGAGATTCAATATATTCACAAAGATAACGGTGGACTTCATACTGCATATAATACTGCGATTGCAGAATTGAGCACAGAGCTTGCAACATGCATTGATTCAGATGACTGGCTGGTAGATGAAGCAGTTGAAAAAATCCTGCTCAAATGGACCAGTGATGGAAATGAGCATTTGGCGGGAATTGAAGCTTTAGACTGC
>ENA-UEQS01002452-UEQS01002452.1-human-gut-metagenome-genome-assembly--contig:-NODE-2452-length-10095-cov-7.690856_pt1 | contig 10095 bp, 10 predicted proteins | sample MGYA00242953_ERZ507953 | MGnify/ENA primary metagenome ERZ507953 (study PRJEB26167, sample SAMN06115474) | human gut metagenome | host: Homo sapiens | place: China:Jiangsu | collected 2016-07-06...
AGTCCAATCATTTTCTTCGGCGACATGTGCGTCGGAGAAAATACTTCTCAGGCTGCAAGTGTGGAATTTGTGCGCCGTGGACGCACAAATTATGCGCGCAGCAGACTGCAGCCTCTTTGTCAAAAAGTAACACTTTTTGACAGTCTCAGCCGCGCAGCAGCGCGAGCTGGTAAAACGCGACGGCGCTCGCCGCGGCCACATTGAGCGAATCGACCCCATGCGTCATGGGGATGCGCACCGTGTAATCGCACGCGGCGATCGTGCGGGCGGCCAGCCCGTCCCCCTCCGTGCCGAGCACGATGGCAAGGCGCGGCACGGCGCGCAGGCGCTTGTCGTCGATGCGCAGCGAATCGTCCCGCAGCGCCATGGCCGCCGTTTGAAAGCCGAGGGCGTGCAGCGTCTGCTGCCAGTCGCCGTCCTCAGGCAGGTACGTCCACGGCACCTGAAAGACCGTGCCCATGCTCACGCGCACGGCGCGGCGGTAGAGCGGGTCGCTGCCCGCCGACGTGAGCAGCACGGCGTCCACGCCGAGCGCCGCCGCCGAGCGGAAGATCGCGCCGATGTTCGTCGGGTTCATCACGTTTTCCAGCACGGCCACGCGCGCAGCGTTGGCGCACAGGACGGCGACCTCCGGCAGCGCCGGGCGGCGCATGGCGCAGAGCATGCCGCGCGTGAGATGAAAGCCTGTCAGCTGCGTGAGCACGCCGAGCTCGGCGGCATAGACCGGGATGTCCGCGGGGCAGCGCGCCAGGATCTCGCGCGCCTTGCCGTCCACGTGGCGGCGCTCCATCAAAAACGACACCGGCACGCACCCCGCGTCGAGCGCGCGGCCGATCACGAGCGGGCTCTCGGCGATGAAGAGGGCGTTTGCCGGGTCGGCGCGGTTGACGAGCTGGTTTTCCGTCAGGCGGGCGTACACGTCCAGCTCCGGCGCGGAAAAGTCCGAAATATCAAAAATCTTTGCCATAGCTGCATCTCTCTTTTCCATAGGGTCAGCCCGATTATAACCGATTTTGCGCGCGGACGCCACCGGTTTTTTTCCGCCGGTGTATGTCCCGCCGCGCCGGTGGGCATACTGGCACTGAGGTGATATTTATGCAGTTGACCCCAAAAGAGGCCAGTTTACTCAAAGATCTCAAAGGGCAGGAGCAGCTGTGCGTGGACAAATATAACCGCCACGCCGCCTGCGCCAATGACCCGCAGCTGAAAAACCTGTTCGAGCAGATCGCGCAGGTCGAGCAGCAGCATCTCGACGCGATCACGCAGATGGAGGGCGGCACCGTCGCCGCCCCGGCAGACTCCGCGACCGTGCCGACGACGTTCACGGCGACCTACAACAACACCGAGACCCCGCAAAAGCAAAACGACTGCTACCTGTGCACGGACGTGCTCGCAATGGAAAAGCACGCCTCGCACCTGTACGACACGTGCGTGTTCGAATTCAATGATGCCAACGCCCGCAGCGTACTCAACGACATTCAAAAGCAGGAGCAGCACCACGGCAAGGTCATCTATGACTATATGAACACCAACGCCATGTACGCCTGACACCATCCGCGCAAAAACGGCGTCCCCGAGGGCTCGGGGACGCCGTTTTTGTCTGCGAAATTTATTTGGTCAGGCCGTAGCTCCCGGCCAGCTTGCGGAACGCCGGGAGCGAGCGCTCGAGCTGGCTGCGCGCCACGCAGTAGGCCAGGCGCGCATAGCCGGGGCAGCCGAAATCATCGCCCGGCACGAGCAGGATGTCATAGTCCATCGCGCGGCGGCAAAACGCCCGGGCGTCCGGCTCCGGCGACTTGAGGAAGAGATAAAACGCGCCGTCCGGCCGCGCGCACGCATAGCCCATGTCCGTGAGCGCGCCGTAGATCAGCTCGCGGTTGGCGGCATAGGCCGCGATGTCCGCCGTCTGGCCGAGGCACTCGGCCACGGCGAGCTGGAACAGCGACGACACGCACACATACCCCAGCGCGCGCCCCGCGCCGAGCACGGCCGCGTGCACGGCGGCGTAATCGTCCATGGCCGGGTGCAGGGCGAGAAAGCCCACGCGCTCGCCGGGCAGGGACAGCGTCTTGCTGTAGGAATAGCAGTAGATCGCGTTCGGATAGATCGCGGGCAGGAACGGCACCTCCACCCCGCCGTAGACCAGCTCGCGGTACGGCTCGTCGGCAATGATATAGATCGGGTGGCCGTACCGGGCCTGTTTTTCGCGCAGGAGCGCTGCCAGCGCCTCGAGCTCCGGGCGCGAGACGACGACACCGGAGGGGTTGTTCGGCGAGTTCAGGATGAGCAGCGCGGTCTTTTCCGTCACGGCGGCCGCGAGCGCATCGAGATCGAGCGCGAACGTGTCCGCCCGGCACGGCACAACGCGCACGCTGCCGCCCGCCGCCTCGGCATAGACGGCGTACTCCGGGAAGTACGGCGCGAACACGATGGCCTCATCCCCCGGACCCATGAGCGCGCGCGTGAGGATGGCCAGCGCGCTCGACGCACCGTCGGTCATGTAAATATCCTGCGCGCGGTACGCCTCGCCGAAGGTGTCCGTCAGGTAGGCCGCGACCTTTTCGCGCACGGACGCCATGCCCGGCGCGGGCGCGTAGGCGTGCAGCTGCGTGGGCGGCACGGTGTGCAGCAGCCGCTCGACCGCCTCCTGCACGCAGTCCGGCGGGTCGATGCTCGGGTTGCCGATGGCGAAGTTATAGACGTTTTCCGGGCCGATCTCGGCCGCGCGGCGCTCGCCGTAGGCCGCGATCTCACGGATGGAAGAGCCGCTCTCGCCCCAGGCGACCATTTGTTTCGAGATCATGCGTTTGCCTCCTCCAGATACTGTTTCAGGTACAAAATGGCCTGACGGTAGCCCTCGAAGCCGAGACCCATGTATGTTTTCACGCACGCCATGCCGGCATAGGAGATCTGGCGGAAAGGCTCCCGGGCACTGACGTCCGACAGGTGCACCTCCACCGCCGGGAGGGCCACGGCCTTGAGCGCGTCGAGAATGGCAACGCTCGTGTGCGTATAGGCAGCGGGGTTGATGACGATGCCGTCGGCCGTGCCGTAGGCCGCCTGAATGGCATCGACGATCGCGCCCTCGTGGTTGGACTGGAACAGGTCGACCTCTACGCCCGCATCGGCGGCGGATGCGCGGATGAAATCCTGCAGCGCGGCAAAGCTCCGGCTGCCGTAAATGGCCGGCTCACGCAGGCCGAGCAGGTTCAGGTTCGGGCCGTTGATGACGAGAAACTTCATGCCAGCACCTCCAGAATTTTGCGCACCGTCTCCTCCGGCGTGCCGTTGTTGTCAATGACCGCGTCGGCGAAGCGGGCGTACAGCGGCGCACGCTGCGCGTAGAGCGCGGCGAGGTCGCTGCGCTGGGAGATGGGGCGGCCGTCCTTCGGCAGCAGCGCGAGGTCGCGCTGAAGCCAGAAAATCGTGCCGTTCTGGTGCAGGAGCGGGTAATTTTCCTCGCGGCAGATGCTGCCGCCGCCGGTCGCAAGCACCGCGCCCGAGCGCTTGCCGAGCTCGGCGAGTGCGGCCGTCTCCCGCGCGCGGAAGGCGTCCTCTCCACCGGCGGAAAAGATGTCCGGGATGGACATGCCCGCCGTCTCGACGACCTGCGCGTCGCTGTCGAGCACCGGGCGGTGCAGCCGCTCGGCAAGCAGCGCCGCGATGGTGCTCTTGCCGCTGCCGGGCATGCCGATGAGGACGATGTTTTCCATCTCCTGCCGCAGCAGGCGGTGGATGCGCAGGATCTCCGCGTCGTCGATCACCGTATCGGTGAACACCTCGCAGCTGCGCTTGGCCTGCGCCACGAGCATATACAGTCCGCCCGCGCACGGGATGCCGAGGCTTTCCGCCTGCAGCAGCAGCGCCGTGCGCGCGGGGTTATAGACGATATCGAGCACGCCCGCGCACTGTGGGAACTGCCGCAGATCGACGGCGGCCCTGCCCGTGTTCGGATACATACCGACCGGCGTGGTGTTGACGATCACGCGCGCGTCGGCGTGGCGGTCGAGATTGTCGTAGTTATCCGGCCCGTGGCGGGAGATGACCGTCACGCGCGCGCCGAGCTGCTCGAGCACGGCCTGAATGGTCGCGGACGCGCCGCCGTTGCCGAGCACGAGCGCCTTTTGCCCCGCGACGTCGATGCCGCTGTGACGCACAAGGTACTCGAAGCCGAAGGCATCGGCATTATCGCCATAGAGCGTGCCGTCCGCCCGGCGGACGAGCACGTTCACGCTGCCGAGCCTGCGCGCGATCGGCGAGAGCTCGGCGCAGTACGGGATGACCGCCTTTTTATACGGGATGGTCACGTTGAGCGCGTCGAAATCGCCGCCGGTCAAAAACGCTGGCAGGTCCTCCGGCGCGACCTCATAGAGCCCGTAGGTATAGTCCGCGAGCTGCGCGTGGATGGCCGGCGAGTAGCTGTGGCCGAGCTTTTCGCCCAGAAGTCCGCACCGCATCATCACACCACCTCTCGGTAGCTGCCGAGGTAGGAGAATTCCTCACACAGGCCCGGCAGCTCGCCCATGAGCTGCTGGAACTGCGGCGAATAGACCGACGTCTCGAGATCGAAGTAGAACATGAACTCAAAGTCGCGCTCCGGCAGCGGACGGCTCTCGAGCTTGTTGAGGTTGATGCCGAGCGCATAAAAGCGCGAGAGCACCTTGTACAGAGAGCCCGGCTTGTGCGGCAGCACCATCATGAGGCTCGTGCGGTCGGCGCCGGGATAGATCTCGAGATCCTTGGCGATGCAGATAAAGCGCGTGTAGTTGTTGCCCTGATCCTGCACGGAGGAGGCCAGGCTCTCGAGCCCGTAGAGTCCAACGCACGCGCGCGACGAGAGCGCCGCGACGTCCGTGCGGTCCGACTCGGCCACGCGCTTGGCAGCCACGGCAGTGTTCTCGCAGCGCACGACCGTCACGCCCGGCAGGCTCTGCAGGAAGCGGCCGCACTGGCTGATGGCCTGCTCGTGCGAGTAGATCTCCTTGATGTCCGAGAGCTTCGTGCCGGGCTTGGCCAGCAGGCAGTGGTCGATCTTCAGGCGCACGCTGCGCACGATGCGGAAGTTGTGCTGCATCATCAGGTCGTACACGGCGTTGACGGAGCCGGCCGTGCTGTTTTCCAGCGGGATGACGCCGTAGCGGCACAGGCCCTTTTCGATGGCGGCAAACACCGCCTCGAACGTGGCGCAGTAAAACACGTTCGGCATCGTGAACAGGCGATCGCACGCGAGCTGGGAATACGCGCCCTCCACGCCCTGACACGCGACGGCCGGGTGCTCCGGAAACAGCTGGGGCGTGCGCGCGATGGCCTGCTCGATCTCGGCAGTCAGCGGACTCGTGACGCCGAGCAGCCGGTTCTGGCAGCTGCGGCTGAGCTCAAAGATGAGCGAGTAGAGCGACACGGCGTATTCGCGCAGGTCCTCCGGCGCAGCGTCCGCGATCTGCTGCAGCTTCGCGCGCTCGCGCCCGGCATCGAGCGCCGGGAGATTGTGCGCCTTCTTGTAGCCCGCGATCTGCGCCGCGACCTCCATGCGCTGGTAAAACAGAGCGAGCAGCTGACTGTCGATGCCGTCGATCTGCTGGCGATAATCACTAAGTTCCATGGTCAAGCTCCTTATTCAAGATCTGTATTTTCCGCCGCGGGAACGGTTTTCAGCGCGGAAAGATCCGTCCAGAAGCGGGGGTAGGATTTGTCGGTACATGCGCAGTCGCGCACCGTGACGGGCGCGGTGCTGCCGCTGGCGGCGGCGGCCGCCGCCATGGCGATGCGGTGGTCGTGCTGCGGGTCGACCGTGCCGCCGGTGAGCACCTTTCGGCCGGTGACGGTCAGGCCGCTGTCGTGCTCTTTCACCTGCGCGCCGAGCGCGCGCAGCATGGCGGCCGTGCTCTCGAGCCGGTCGGACTCCTTGAGCCGCAGGCGGGCGGCGTTGACGATCTGCGTCTGGCCGTCCGCGAGCGCGGCGACGACGCTCAGCACCGGGATCAGGTCCGGGATGGGCGCGGCGTCGATCGTGACGCCGCGCAGCGCGCAGCGCCTTACGGTGACGGCATCCTGTGTCTCGCGCACATCCGCGCCGAAGTGGCGCAGCACATCCAGCACCGCGCGGTCGCCCTGCGACGAGTCGGACGCAAGGCCCGTGACCGTGACGCCGGCGGGGGAGAGCGCGCCCATGCACAGGAAAAACGCGGCGTTCGACCAGTCGCCCTCCACATGGCACTGCGCCGGGAGGCGCGCCGTCTGGCCGCCGGAGATGGTGTACGTCCGCTCCCGCTTTTGCAGGCGGATGCCGGACAGGCGTAGCGCGTCCTCCGTCATGGCGATGTAGCCCGCGGACTCGAGCCGGCCCGTCACGGCGAGCGTGCTCTCCCCCGGCAGGCGCGGCAGCGCCATGAGCAGGCCGGAGATGTACTGCGAGGACACGTCGCCCGGCAGTTCGTAAGCACCAGGCCGCAGCCGGCCGCCGGCGTGCAGCAGCGCGCCGTCGCGCCGGATGGTCATGCCGTGCGCCGTGAGCACCGCGTCGAGGGGGGACAGCGGCCGCTTCGGCAGGCGCCCTTCCATGTGGAAGGTCACGTCCGCGCCGAGCGCGCCCACGACCGGCAGCAGAAAGCGCAGCGTCGAGCCGCTCTCGCCGCAGAAAAGATCTGCGTGCGCGGGCATTTCCCCGGCAATGGGGACGATGCGCAGCGTGCCCGCGCCATCGTCCGTGATGTCCGTGCCGAGGGCGGACAGGCAGCGCGCCGTGGCGGCGATGTCGGCCGAGACGCCGTCGCACCGCAGCGCCACGGGCTGCGCGCCGAGGGCGGCGCAGATGAGCAGGCGATGCGCCTGCGATTTCGAAGCCGGGATGCGCACGCTGCCCGTGCGCGGCCCGGGGGAAACGGTCTGATTCATGCAATGCCTCCGTCCGCGAGCCAGGCGGGGATATCCGCCGCCGGGATCGTCTCGATGCGGCAGCGGCCGATGCGCTCCGGCACGATGAGGTGCAGCTTGCCGTCGGCGATCTTTTTATCCGAGCGCGCGGCGTCCGTGAGCGCGTCACGGGTAAACGCCGTCTCCGTCGGCAGGCCGTACTGCCGCAGGAGCGCGAGGATCTGCGCGCAGGTATCGTCCGTGCAGATGCCGCGTTTGGCGGCCGCGCGCGCGATGATGGCCATGCCGATGGCCACGCCGCAGCCGTGCGGCACGGCGTAGTCGCTGCATTTTTCGACCGCGTGGCCGAACGAGTGGCCGAGGTTCAGCAGCTGGCGGCTGCCGCGGTCAAACTCATCGGCCGCGACGAGGTCACGCTTCATGCCGACACACGTTGCGATGACGTGCTCCACCTGTGCGCTGACCGGCTCTGCGCGCAGCGCGTCAAAAAACGGCTCGCTGCGCAGCACGGCGTATTTGATGACCTCGGCGCAGCCGTTGCGGTATTCCTCCGGCGGGAGGGTGCGCAGCGTGTCCGGGTCGCAGAGCACGAGGCTCGGCTGATAGAAGCAGCCGACCTGATTTTTGCCGCTTGCGAGGTTCACGGCCGTCTTGCCGCCGACGGAGGAGTCCACGGCGGCCAGCAGCGTCGTCGGCACCTGCACGAACGGGATGCCGCGCTGATACGTCGCGGCGGCAAAGCCCGCGAGGTCGCCGGTCACGCCGCCGCCGAGCGCGACGATGAGGTCGCTGCGGCTCAGGCGGTGCGCAGCCAGAAAGTTCAGCAGCGCCGCATAGGTGGCGAGCGTCTTGCAGTGCTCGCCGCCGGGATAGGTGAACGTCACGGCGCGAAAGCCCGCGCGCGTGAGCGACGCCGCGAGCCGCCCGGCATACAGGCCCGCCACGGTCTCGCCCGCGACGATGGCCGCCGTGCGGCCCGTGCCGAGCACGCGCGCGATCTGCGCGCCGGCGTCGTCGAGCAGGCCCGGCTGCACCAGCACGTCATAGTCGCGCGAGGCAGTCACGTGGATGGTCGTCATCGGCCGTCTACCTCCTCCTTGCGCCGGCGGCCCTCATCGAGCAGGCGCGTGAGCGCGGGCAGGTCGTCGCGCGCCATCGCGTCGCGGTACTCGCCCAGGTGCGTCATGAACATGTCCAGCTCATGGAGCAGATTGTCCTTGTTTTCCAGAAAGAGCTCGGCCCACATCTCGGGGCTCAGCCACGCGACACGGGTCATGTCCTTGTAGCTGCCGGCGGAAAAGCCCTTGTGCTGCGACGCCGTGGGGCTCTTGATATATGCGTTCGAGACCACATGCGCCATCTGCGAGGTGAAGGCGATCATCTCGTCGTGCGCCTCCGCCGTCGTGAAGGAAAAGCGCGCAAAGCCCGCGGGCTGGAGCAGCTGCTTGACGTGGTCGAAGAGCAGCACATCGTCAAAGTCCGGCGGCACGATGACCATCGGCGCGCCGTGGTACATGGTCGCCTTCGCGTTCTTGAAGCCGGAATACTGCGTGCCGGCCATCGGGTGGCCGCCGAGGAACGTGACGCCGTGTTCCTTTGCGATCGGGAAGCACGCGGCGCAGATGGTGCGCTTCGTGCCGCCGCAGTCGAGCACGACGGGGTGCGCTCCGATGTGCGGGGCCATGCGGCGAAACCACTCGATGGTCGCCTCCGGGTAGAGCGCGATGAGCACAAGATCGCACGCGGCGATGTTGTCCTCCGTGAGCTCGGCGTCCACTGCGCCGCTCATGACGGCGAAATCAAGCACGCTGCGGCTGCGGTTCCAGGCGAGCACGGTCGCGCCCGCTTCGTGATACGCCTTGGCAAAAGAACCGCCGATCAGGCCCAGGCCAACGATGCCGACCGTCATTTCGCGATCACCTCACGGATGCTGCGCACCTTTTTGGCGAGGTCGTCGTAGACCTCCGGGCGCAGGGACTGCGCGCCGTCGCACAGGGCGTGCATGGGGTCGTTGTGCACCTCGATGATGAGGCCGTCCGCGCCGCAGGCCGTTGCGGCGAGCGCCATCGGCTCGACCAGGCGGGCGATGCCGGTCGCATGGCTCGGGTCGACGATGATGGGCAGGTGCGTCAGCTCCTTGAGCATGGGCACGGCCGCGAGGTCGAGCGTGTTGCGGGTGTAATCGTCGAACGTGCGGATGCCGCGCTCGCAGAGGATGACCTGCTCGTTGCCGCCGGCCATGATGTACTCGGCGCTCATGAGCAGCTCCTTGAGCGTGCTGGCAAGGCCGCGCTTGAGCAGGATGGGCTTGCGCAGCTTGCCGAGCTCGCGCAGGAGGTCGAAGTTCTGCATGTTGCGCGCGCCGACCTGAATGATATCCACATCCTCGAACAGCGGCAGGTGCTCAACGCCCATGATCTCCGTCACGATCGGCAGGCCGGTGGCCGCGCGCGCCGTTTTGAGCAGCTCGATGCCGGTGGCCTTCAGGCCCTGAAAGTCGTAGGGCGAGGTGCGGGGCTTGAACGCGCCGCCGCGCAGGATGTTCGCGCCGGAGGCCTTGACGGCCTTTGCGACCGCGACGATCTGCTCCTCGGACTCGACGGAGCACGGCCCCGCGATCATGACGAAGTTGCCGCCGCCGATCTTCACGCCGCCGACCTCGACGACGGTGTCCTCCGGGTGGAACTTGCGGTTGCAGCACTTGAAGGGCTCGGTCACGCGCTTGACGCTGTCGACGATGCCGAGGCTGCCGATCAGGTCCATGTCCACGCGGGTCGTGTCGCCGACTAGGCCGAGCACGGTCTGGTATTCTCCCTCGGAAATGTGGATGGTCAGGCCCTGACCCTTGAGCCAGTCGATGAGCTGCTCACGCTTTGCTGCTTCCACGCCATGTTTGAGTACGACGATCATGATGATTACCTCCGATGTATTTACCTGAATTTTTGTTTTTGTTTTTCAAAAGAAAAATGCGGCACAGGCTCAACCTGTGCCGCATGAAACATTCTCGGGATCCGAGCTATTTTTTGCATCACAAATCAGCCTTACTATATTGTCATAGTAAAGTAATAAGCGTATGCAAAAAAGTAGGTACGGTTCATGATATTTGCTCCGATTCTGATGAAAAATCCTGATGGTTCGAGTATAAAAACTTCGCGCGCAAATGTCAACCGCAAATTTTCACAAATTCCGCATTTTTTTGCGCCCCGGCGTGCAGCAGATGCC
>ENA-UEQS01002464-UEQS01002464.1-human-gut-metagenome-genome-assembly--contig:-NODE-2464-length-10069-cov-5.558947_pt1 | contig 10069 bp, 3 predicted proteins | sample MGYA00242953_ERZ507953 | MGnify/ENA primary metagenome ERZ507953 (study PRJEB26167, sample SAMN06115474) | human gut metagenome | host: Homo sapiens | place: China:Jiangsu | collected 2016-07-06...
TCATTCTGAACGGTGGCAAGAATGCTGTTCAAGAAAAACGGGAAACAGGACAGTGACACAGAGTGAAGAATCTATGACTCTGATGACATCTTACCACTTTCCTCACCACGGTAACAGATCCTTCGCTATCGCTTCAGGATGACGTCTTATGGTCTTCTTCATCACAGCAGCAAGTCTTCGACATCGCTTCGGGGTGACGCTTATCGTCAGTCGTCATTCTGAACGGTGGCAAGAATGCTGTTCAAGAAAAACGGGAAACAGGACAGTGACACAGAGTGAAGAATCTATGACTCTGATGACATCTTACCACTTTCCTCACCACGGTAACAGATCCTTCGCTATCGCTTCAGGATGACGTCTTATGGTCTTCTTCATCACAGCAGCAAGTCTTCGACATCGCTTCGGGGTGACGCTTATCGTCAGTCGTCATTCTGAACGGTGGCAAGAATGCTGTTCAAGAAAAACGGGAAACAGGACAGTGACACAGAGTGAAGAATCTATGATTCTGATGACATCTTACCGCTTTCCTCACCACAGGTACAGAGCCTTCACATTCGCTTCGGATGACGTCTGACTGTCAGCTTATCCTCACTCATACAAAAATACGGTACCCATCACATCTGACGAGTACCGTATTTTATGCTTCTTAAGTTATTTCCTTACCCTTGCTTTCCGTTACGCTTTCGGGGAAATATGAGAACCGTACACATCGCGGTAATCATTTTTCGCCTTATCGTCTTCGCTGTTGACGCGGACACGTTCTACCTTGTTTCTGTCATTGTCCTTGCCGGAAATGCGGTCGACACGGATACGATCCAGACGGATCTGGCGGAGTTCCGGTTCGAACTCATTCATGGCTCTGTCCATATTGTCGTCCACCGGCGCGCCATTCTTCAATGCACGATAGAACATCGCCGCAAATTCATAGCGGGTCATGGAACGGTCACCCTTGAACTCACCGTCCGGATAACCTTCGATAATACCGTTTCCTGCCAATGTAGCCACATATTCATAAGCCCAGTGGTTTTCCGGCAAATAGGGGAAGTCATTCTTTTTACCCATATCCAGGATACCGAGAATGGAATTCATCTTCTGCTCCATGGTATCCAGGCGCTTCTTCAAGTCCTTGTTCTCATCACGGAGATCGACGATTTCTTTTGCCATGGCTACTTTGGATGTGGATACATGGTTGCCCTGTCCCAGCTTCACGCTGACTCCGGCATTCACCAAGTTTTCACCGGCACCGAAGGAACCGCCTACACTAAACATGGTATCTTCATTAGGGCGGTAGAATGCGCCTACCGATACGGCATGAGCGTCTTTGTAGTTGCCGTAGCCGGCTGCGAAATCCCACTTATCATCCGGGTCGAAATCAAGGGGATGAAGGGCTGCCAATGCTGCAGCGCCCGCTCCTACACGGTTCACACGGGTTCCCAGTTCGCCTACTTTATTGGTTACATTTTTGATATCCTGCGAAGACGCAATGCCGGAAACGGAATAAGTGCTGCCGTCATTACGGGTGAAGTTCAACGTATCCCCGCTGAGTGAAGCAGATGATGTATAGCTGTCCTGCAATCCGGTAACGGTTGCTGTCGTTCCATCACTGTTTGTCAGCGTAGCAGTGCCTGTACCGTTCGAGGCATAGGTCACCGTGCCGCCGGTTACTACCGTATCCTTGGCATTGATCGTGTATATAGCATGTCCATCCCCAGGATCTGCCGTCTTATTCACCGACGTAATATTCGTCCCGGCCCTTACTTCTGTGGAAGCAGCCGCTACGATGGATGTTTTTGCTTTCCTCAGCTGCGCTACATTGACAGCATCAGTATCATTTGTGCCGGCTGCAACTCCGGTAATCTGGCGGGTGATACCTTTGGACGTATCGCCTACGGAAACAGCTGCTTGCGTAGATTTCCATACCGAAGATGTATCCGTGTGGAATTCGTACCTGTTCCGGGATCATAGCCCGCAACGCCTTTATCCACGGACGCCACAGAACCTGCACCAAGCGCTACACCGCCTTCTTTAGTCACGTTGGCTTCACTGCCGATGGCTACAGCATTCTTGACACTGGTACTGGTACCGGCTTGAGACGAACCGATGACAACGCTGCCGTCGGCACCTGTCAGTGTTCTCTTATCCCCAAAGACAACAGCGCCATTTGTATTGGTCACATTATTTTCAGAACCGATGACGGAGACGTGATTGATATTAGTCGCTGTATTATTATAACCGGTGATCGAGTTGTAGGTACTCGGACTGCCGCTGGTACCGGTCACGGTATTGTTAACGCCAATAATGGATGTTTTCTGGGTATAATCCGCTTTGTTGCCACCGCCAATAGCTAAAGTGGCACCGCCACTTTTAGAACCTGTAATCGCAGTTCTCAATTTATCAGCAAATTCTTTTGCAGAAGAACCACTATCAGATGGTGCAGAAATATTGGTGATGGAATTGGTAATTTCATTGCCGGCACCGTAAATGAGAGATCCATTGGAATTAAAGGTGCGGTTTGCCACACCGGTAACAGTATTAGCGATACCAGCATAACGATTATTTGATGTTTTCGATTCAATACTATTCAAAGAACCTGTAATGGTGGCTCCTAAATTCTTTACCGGATTTGCCAGTCGTCCACCGTTATACTCGCTGGAAATAATATTATAGACACCGGTACTTGTCGTAAAAGCGCCATTGCTGAAACTGTTGGCACCGATGGTGGTGGCATAGACATTCAACGCGTCTGTCCGCGTAGAAGCGCTGTCTACCGTGGTATCCCCCAGTGCGCCTTTGTAATTATGTGAACCGATCATCGTACTACCGGTACGGGCAAAAGTATTATCACCGATAGCAACACTGCCTACGACCTTCGTCGGATCAGCCGGTATTCTTGCTAAAGATAACCAACTTCCGCTAAATGTTGTCTGTCCAAAGGCAAAGCTGGCTTCTCCGCCGCCAGCCATATTTTCTACTTTTGCATTTTTGCCAATGGCAATGCTGCCGCCTTGGCTGGCATAGTTATTGATATTGGCTCCGTTACCTATTGCAACATCACCGGTTGCAGCACTAGCACCATTAGAATAACCAATGCCAGCTCCTTGCCCAATTGCTACGTTTTCTACTTTCGGAGCGCTACTCCCCGTACCAATAGCAATCCCCGGGCCATTACCTGCCGGGTTGGTCGCCGGTGCGGCATCAGCCGCATAACCACCCATGAGGACTCCCATCCCCACAGTTGCCGCCAAAACGGCTTTCACCGCTTTTCCCGAAGCGCTCTTCGTGTGGCTTCTTGCCACTTCAGAAGTGACGACATAGGCATGTTTTGCCTTACTCCATACAACCTTGTAAATCTTGTTCATACTTTCCTCCCAATTTAAAGAAAATAAAAAATATAAAAGAGCTGTCATGTTTTCCCCTTCGTACTCCGTCTCACCTCTCCCTGTCACACAACCGGTTTCAGATTTTAACAGACAAATTCCGCAGGTTACACAAAACTGCTTTTCTAATAATTAAATATTATAGCAGAGAATTTATCTTGTTTCCACTTTTTTAAAAACTATCACGAATAATTAAGAAACAAGGTTAGTTGTAAAATGAAATCAGACACTAAACCGCAACAGCAAATCGGGCAGTTACACAAGAAAACATTTCATTCCGTATTCTTCATCCCGCTCCCGCAAGTGAGTATCCCCAGAGCTACAGCATCGATGATGATCACAACTTCATGCGCCGCTTAGCGTCTTTGAAATCGGCGCCTTACTAGATCCGCAGGGCAAGACACTTCATTTATTTTCGAAATCGTTCATCTGCTTTCTTTATAGAAAATAGAAAAATCATGCCTCCTGAATTCTATCGCATATTCATGGAGGCATGATTTCATACTACACGGAAATTATTTTACAGGATTATCTGTTGTGAATGACACGTACGCGTTCGATTGTCGGCTGTCCTGCTTTGTTCTGCGCAATCGTGTCCACGCGGAACCGCTCCAATTCAGGTTCAAATTCCTTGAGCATTCTGGCAGGTACTTCGAATCCTCTCTGCATCGCACGGTATACGATAGCACCGAATTCATAACGTGTCATCATACGGTCGCCGCCAAAGTTTCCGTCAGGATACCCTTCAAGGATACCATTCCCCGCAAGGGTGGCGATATATTCGTAAGCCCAGTGGTTCTCCGGTACATCAGGGAAGAGCTTGATCTTCATCGGATCCAACGCCTGTCCCTGAACGACCTGGCCAAGCGCGCTGCGCAGCTGTTCCACTTCCTTGCGGAGATCTTTGATTTCTTTCGCCATTGCCACTTTTGATGTGGATACATGGTTGCCCTGTCCCAGTTTCAAACTGACGCCGGCATTCACCATATTCTCTCCGCCGCCAAAGGAACCTCCCACACTAAACATGGTATCCTCATTCGGACGGTAGAATACGCCGATAGCCCCCGCATTGGCATTTCTGTAATGTCCATAACCGGCTGCCACATCCCATTTATCATCGGGATCGAAGTCCAGCGGATGGAGGGATGCCAAGGCGGCTGCCCCAGCACCAACTTTGTTCACGCGGTCCCCCAGCTTGCTGATGCTCTGGTTTGTCTGGAACAGCTGGGAACCGTTCACCGCGTCTTTGCTGGTCGGGCTAATATCGCCGGGCGCCACATTGGTGATCTTCTTATCTCCCGCATCTACACCGTTTTTGGTGATAGAAGGCCCGTTATTGATAGTCAGTCCGTTATCATTAATCGTAGTATCTCCCGTCTTGACGGTCGTGGCATTGACAGTCTTGGCATTCACCGTATCGGAATTTACCGTAGTGATATTTCCTGTCTCGGCAGTAACTGTCTTTGTCGTCACAGTTTCCAAACCTTTCAGGTCTTTGGCCATGCGGACTTTCAGGTTGTTATTGCCGTCGGATACGACGCCAAGGTTGTCTTCTGTCGTCAGTTTGTTTGTGTCTGTAATCCCTCCGACTACGTTCACCTGTTCGTTCAGTTTCTTCTTGATGACCGCTCCTGTATCACCGCCATACTTCATGCCATCATTTAAGGTAGCCACCTCTTCTTTGCTTCCGTCCGGTTTCTCGTATACGATACGGGTCGTGGTCGTCCCCGGCGCGCCGTCTACTCCAGGCTTGCCGTCACGAGTAACGGAAATATTTGTTGTTACGCCGTCGTTACCATTAATACCGATTTTACCGTTTTTACCATCTTTACCTGTAGCAACAATAGTTTCGCTTTTCAGGTTCTTGTCCAAGCCAACAATCATTTCACCGTTGCTATTCACCATGGTCTTGATGTTGGAAGAATCATATTCCGTATCCGCCTTCGCACCGGTGCCCTTGATGGTCATGGTACTGTTTAGTTTTTTAGCTACGGTACCGGTATTTCCTGCGAACTTAAGCCCATCGTCCAGTGTAGCGACGTCATGTTTATCACCATTCTTTTCTTCGATGATCAGACGTGTGATATTCGTTTCGTCAACGCCGGGTTTACCATCACCACCTTTAATGGTAAGTCCGTTAGCGCCGTCCTTGCCATTCAAACCGATGGAGCCATCTTTGCCGTTGATGACCACAGCAGAGCCATCTTTACCGTTGACTCCAATGGATCCGTCTTTGCCGTTCGCGCCTTTTTCACCAAGATTGATGTTATCTTTCACATTGACTTTATACGGATTCGCTGCTGTTCCGTCGCCTTCAACGGTGGTATTCTTTCCATCTACCAGCTTGGTCGCATTGGCTGCGATCTCGTCTTTCAGCTGATCTACATTGACCGCATCTGTACCAGCCGTGCCTTTTGCTACATTATGGATTTGGTTGCCGCCATTATTCAGGCCATCCGCGGTTAAAGAAACATTCGTCTTGCCGGTTCCCGGTGTTTTCGGCGTAATGGTGATACCGCCGGCGGTTACCTCCGTCTTGTTCCCGGCACTGTCTGTCATGGTCGTACCGGCTCCGTTGGTTACTGTCGTATTTCCTGCCGCGTCTTTTGTCGTCACGCTGTTGACATTAATATCATCTTTTAATGCCACTTTGACCTTGCCGCCCTCGACTTTGGTCGTGATATTCTTTCCGTCGCCTACGACTTCCACATCGCTGCCAAGATCTTTATGCACTTTTTGTCCATCTTCCGCCTGGATACCGAAACCCTTTTGAATAAGACCGGAAGACTGGTCCTTCAGCTGGCTGACATTGACCGCATCCGTATCGGCTGTGCCTTTTTCTACATTATGGATCTGGTTGCCGCCATTATTCAGGCCGTCCGCGGTTAAAGAAACATTCGTCTTGCCGGTTCCCGGTGTTTTCGGCGTAATGGCGACACCTCCGGCGGTGACTTCCGTCTTATTTCCGGTGCTGTCGGTCACAGTCGTACCGGCTCCGTTAGTTACTGTCGTATTTCCTGCCGCGTCTTTTGTCGTTACGCTGGTCAGATCTTTCAGCTCTTTAGCAAGTTTGACGTTGAACTTATTATTCGCCGCATCGGCTACCACGCCGATATTGTTATCACTCAGTTTGCTGCCGTCAGCGCCGCCCAAGATGGACATCGCCTGGTCAGATCCCCGTTTAACCACATTGACGTCTGCCGCGCTTGTCGCGCCGATAGTGGAATTGTCTCCGCCAAAACGGAGCGGGCGGGTCATGGTATAGAGCTGGCTGCCATTAACCGCATCCGTACTCTGCGGAGCAACCAATCCGGCCGCCACGTTCTGAATACGGCGTTCCCTGCCTTTAGCTCCTACCGTGACGACACCTGCCGGTGTGCCCCCTGCATAGGCATAGGTACCATCACTGTTATAAACCGCCATACCTTTTGTGGACACGCTGTCTGCCACATAAGCGGAGCCGCTCCCCAGATATACGGAATTCCCCATGGTAGCATTCACGTTGCTGCCCAGTATCTGGGTATTGGACAACCCCTGCGCATTACTTGATGCATCTACTGTATTATTATTCCCGACGATCTGGACATCCGTAAGATTCTTTGTATTATTTTTTGCCTTTACCGTATTCTTGGAACCGGTAATCGTGATACCGGACATCTTGCCGGCATCATCCTGTGTCGTCGTATCCGCATCGCCGCTGACTGTATTATTATTCCCCGTCAGCATAATATCCGTCAGTTCTGTTGCCGTTTCTTTTTTGACGATGTTACTGTTTCCGGTTACTCTGTTATTCTCACCGTCCAACGTATTTTCATTTCCAAACACACCGGAATTGACCGCCGTGATATTTGAACCATTGCTTGCTACCGGAGTTGTGGGAGCACTGTTCCGTGCGCCGATGACATATGTCCCTGCCCCATTGACAGTGTTAGCCGTACCGATTGCGCCGGAAGATTCTCCTGTAGCACTTGCCGTTGTACCTATAGCCAAAGCATCATTCGCCAATGCGTGTGCCTGATCACCCAAAGCTACTGCGCTCCGGCTGTTACTCTTGGCTTCACTGCCTATTGCTACCGCTTTATCATCAGAGGCTCCGGCGGCATAACCGATGGCCACCGCCTTATCCACACTGGTTCCGCCATTCTTTATGGTGGTGACGGCACGGGTACCCATGGCAATAGAATGATTCCCTTCCGACTGTGCTCCTGCACCAATGGCCATATTGTATTTATAACCGGAAGCCGCCACAGTCTGCGTAATGGTAGGTGTACCGCCATTTATTTCCTCATAGCCGGTTCCCAGGGCGATGCTGCCTTCTCCCTGTGCCTCCACATTATTCCCAATAGCCGCGCTGCGTTTTTCCAACGCTTTGGCGCCGACGCCTGCTGCCATAGAATCTTCGCCGGCAGCCCCGTCATTATTGTAATTATTCGCATTTGTGGACTTCACAGAGTAATAATGAGTCTTTGCCTGATCCACTGTTTCATTCAACTGATTAACATTAACCGCATCTGTTCCCGATGTACCTTTAGCCACATTGTGAATCACGGTTCCTTTGTTATTGGTATTCTTTAAAGTGATACTCTCTCCCTGCCCGGTAGTTACAGTATCATAGTAAACTCCTGTAGCCGTCGTACTGGTGATACTGGCATTCACCTGCCGAACCGTTTCATCGATGGATTTCTTCAGCTGTGCCACGGTAACGGCATCCTGATCCTGCGCGCCATCCGCCACATTCGTAATACGGCGCAATGCTGCCGCCGTACCGACTGAAACACCTGTGGAAGGAGCAGCAGTCCCTGTCAGATAGCCAGTACCGCTGATCATGGCCGCGCTGGCTTCCGAACCATTACCGATGGCAATGTTCCCGCCGGAAGCCTTTGCCCCTTGTCCCAGCGCCATGCTGGCCGCGTCTTCTGCCAATGCATTAAACCCGGCAGCTATGGATCCATTTCCTGCTGCCTGCGCATGAAAACCAAGCGCCAACGCGTCATCAGCGGCTTTCGTATCACTGCCGACTGCTGTCGCCTGGAGGCGGGACACCAGGGTAGCATTCTTATTGGCATTATATCCGATGGATACATTTTTCCCAATAGAAGGGTTACCGGCAGTACCTATATTCGTCCCTGCCTCTACACCAATGGCAATATTATAATTGCTGGATACATTTCCGCCCGCCTTGGTGCCGATGGCAATATCATGCTGTCCATCCACATTTTGTCCGGCTTCGTCACCAATAGACACATGCGAGCCCTTCGTTCCCAATACATCACCAATCATGCCCTTACCGGCACCAATACCGACAGACACAGATCTGCCGGCTGCCGCGCCGGCCTCATCACCAACAGCAACAGAACTGGAACCGGCTGTCTGACTGGCATTCCCAATAGCGACCGCATTTTTTCCTTTTGCTTCCGTTCCCTGACCAACAGATACGGCATTTTCTCCTTCGGCCACAGCAGAAGTACCGGCTGCCAGACTGTTCTTACCTTTAGCAGCCGCTTCTTTGCCGATCGCCGTTGCGGCTTCCTTACCGGCCTGGGCACTTTCGCCGACAGCAATCGCACTGTGGCTGTTTTTGGCAACAAAAGCACCGTGCCCGATAGCTGTCGCATTATCAGAAGACACCGTCTTTGCCGCTGTTCCAATCGCCATACTGTTGTTATTAACTATACGATTGCCGCCATCATTTTGAACAACCGCTCCATCTCCCAACGCAATAGAAGAATTACCACGGGCATTGGCCTTATTCCCGACAGACACACTATTCTTGCCGCCGCCGACAAGTACGACCGTGCTGTCTCCATCCGGTGTCATACCGCTGACAGCACCGTTAATTGCCCCATGGCCGATGGCCACGCCATTTACTGCATTAGAAACGTTTCTGGAAGCATGCCCTACCGACACGGAATCTTCGGCTTCTGCTTTGGCCTCTACCCCCATTGCCATCGCATTATCTTTGGTGGCTCTGGCCTGCGTCCCTACCGCGACAGCATCCGAGCCAACAGCTGAAGCATCTGCCCCCGTGGAATTGGCACGGAAATACTTAATCCCCGGTTTTGTAGCATCAAGTCCCAGGCTATTTGTCAGTGCTGTGAGCGTGTTGATTTTTAATGTATTATTGCTGATATTGCCGGCGTTTGTGCTGATATTGGTAGCATTCGTACTGATATGGGTAGCATTATTGTTGATATTACCGGTGTTGGTATTCACCTGCGTACTTAATGTAGCCAAATCACCCGTCGTGGCCAGCCCGGTCGTTGATATGGTAATCGTCTTGGTTGCCGGATCCTTAGTTACAGTGACATGGGTACTGCCGTTCAATGTATCCCCATCATTGACTGTAGCCGCCTCACTGCCGACAAAACCGCCAAAGCCCAGCATCGCCGTTAAAACCGCAGCCAGCGCAGATTTATATGCTTTATTTCCCTTATTTTTGCTGCTGCTGACGGCAATTTCTGGAACTACCACATAACTGTTCTTCACTTTGCTCCAAATGACTTTGTAAATTTTGTTCATATAACCCTTCCTCTCTACATACCCAAAAAATATAATGCTATATCAAAAATTTATTTATATGATCCGGCAGATCTCCTACACCTCCTTCTATACTTCTCATCATATTTACCAGCCTTTATAAAAACACAAGATTTTTCACTGATGAATATTTATCTACCGGTTCAGTGCCATTT
>ENA-UEQS01002466-UEQS01002466.1-human-gut-metagenome-genome-assembly--contig:-NODE-2466-length-10065-cov-14.678815_pt1 | contig 10065 bp, 7 predicted proteins | sample MGYA00242953_ERZ507953 | MGnify/ENA primary metagenome ERZ507953 (study PRJEB26167, sample SAMN06115474) | human gut metagenome | host: Homo sapiens | place: China:Jiangsu | collected 2016-07-06...
ATCCGATCTGCCATTTTCTATTAAGATCGTTGAGTCTGTCATTATCAAGCTGCGCCTCATTTTCATTGCATTTCCAAAAACACTCCACAATCCTTTACTCAAAAACGGCACTGTTTTTCTTTCAGTGCCGTTTTCTGTTTCAAAAGTCAAGGCGGAAGGAAATGCGCCCTTCTTTCCATGATACGTCTATGGTTCCGTCGAGGAGCTTCACGATGTCGGCAGCCATAGAGAGGCCTACGCCGTATCCTTTGATCTGGCTGCTGTGGGAGATGTCGTGGCGGTAGAAGCGTTCAAAGAATTTCGTGTAGTCTATATCTTCTCCTTCTGCAAAATCGTTGGAAATTATTATCGCAAAACCTTTTTCTTTTTTCTCTGTCGTGACTTCCACTTGCACGCGTCCTTTTTCGTCGCAGTATTTCACGGCGTTATCCAGAAGGATGCCGAGGATCTGTCCGAAGAGTTTTTCTTCTGACCGGACGTGGACGCCGGGCGGTATATGGGTTTCGAGCGTCTTCCCCCATTCAGCCGCCACCTGTCGGAAGTCACCTGCGATGGTTTCCGTGACTTGGGAAATATCCACATCTTCCAGTTTCAGGTTTTCTTTTTCTATTTCCCCGACCCGGGCGAGGGCAACAAGGTCGTTGATAAGGTTCGTCAGGCGTTTCGTCTGTTTGATAATATTCCCTGTCCATTCGCTCTTTCCGCTGACGAGTTCGAGCGCTTCCGTATTCGCCGAAATGATCGCCACCGGTGTTTTCAGCTCGTGGCTGGCGTTTGTGATGAACCGTTTCTGGTTTTCCATATTTCTCACGAAGGGCTTGATGGCCTTGCTGGAGAGGAAGGTGATGATGAGGAAGAAGAGGATGATGCAGAAGAGACCGAGCGCCACGGAGTAGCTGAATATGGAGGAGAGGGCGAGGATGTCCCGGGTACAGTCGAAAAAGACGACGAGGGTGTCACCGCTGGCGGTCTGTGTGATTTTATAGTTATAATAGGCCCTGTCTTTAAGGAAGAAATCTTCCGATTTCCCTGTCTGGAGAACCCGTACAGCGAGGTTGAAGGCTTCTTTGGCGTTGAATGCGGCGATGTGGTTGACGTTAATGACCTTCGCTTCCTTTTTGTTCGCGTCAAAGAGAATGGAGAAATATCTCGCCTGATAGGAGAATTCAGGTGTTTCTTCCGCCCAGTTCCCGAATTCGAAGAGTCCTTTCTCCTGCGGTGCGAGGTCGGATGGGATAGTGCCGCCGTTCTGAGAAATGATGTCGGTGATGGACGATATTTCATGGTGTACCCTGACGTAAAGGGAGCCATTGATCAGTCCGACGGCAAGGACGATGATAGCCACGACGGAGGCGGTGGCCATCCATATAAATTTGCGGTGGAGCCTGCGTATCATATCCATAGGAGTACCTTCTGTTTCTGTATGTCAATTCTGTATGTCAATCAGCGGGAGACGATCTGGAGGCGGAAGTCGCTGTTTTTCTCTCCTGCTATCCGTATATTTCCATGAACGGCCTCGATTTTTTCTCTGAGGTAGGAAATATACATCCAGACGATGCCGATATCCATGTCCGCTTCATCACTCCAGACATAGCGGAAAAGCTCGTCGGTAGAAATAGTTTTCCCTTCGTTCATCATAAGGTAAGAAAGGAGCTTCGTTTCCTTGCTCGACAGGCGGACGGAACTGGTGCAGGAAAGTTCTTGCTCCGCCACATCCAGCTCAACATCGCCTTTTTTCAGTTTAGTCGGCGTGAATTCACCCATGCGCCTTGTCATGGAACGGATGCGGGCGAGCAGTTCCCCCATGGCGAACGGTTTAGCGAGGTAGTCGTCCGCGCCTGCGTCAAGGCCCATGATGCGGTCTTCTACCTCCGATTTAGCGGTCAGCATGATGACCGGCGTCATATCACCGCTGTCACGGATACGTTTCAGCGCTTCAATACCGTCTATTTTCGGCATCATGATATCGAAAATCATACAACTGTAGGAGTTCTCCCTCGCCTTTTCCGTAGCGGCGAGCCCGTCATAGACGGCGTCCACCTCGTAGCCGAAATGTTTCAGCACCGCCGCAAGGGCATCTGACATAGCCTTTTCGTCTTCTGCTATCAATATTTTCATTCTGTTCCACCTTCTTCACGGATAAGTTTACGAATCGTCTGCATGGAAATATCGCAGGACGCCAGTTCATCGGCACAGCGTTTCAGCTCCTGCTCAATGAGCGGCGCATTCCTGATATGGTGCTTATATTTCATTTCATGCTCCAGACTCGCCCACGAATCCATAGCGATGGTGCGGAGCTGTATTTCCACAAAAAAATGACCCGGATTATCTCCGCGAACGTCCTCATACGGCGCCTCAACCGACAGGATCATATGGTAGCTGCGGTACCCATTTGATTTCACATCCAGTATATAATCCTTTTCTTTCACCACGGTGATTCCCGGCAAGTTTTTAATTCGTGAAATATTTTTGTAAATATCGTCGATAAAGCGGCAAACAACACGGAACCCGATGGCATCCCGCACCTCGCAGAGCGCCGAATAAGGGGTAAGCGGCAATCCCCGCGCCTCCAGCTTCGCCTGCATGCTCTTCTCCGATTTCAGCCGGTAACGCAGATGCTCATAAATCAACTCCCCCGAATCATCCTTATGTGCCTTCGCATACCGCTCCATGGAAGCCGCCATCATCCGCATGACCGCCTCTAAAGAATCCTTGTACTGTCCATATATATCCATATGATAAACCTCTTTTACATAAGTATGCCTAAATTATAGCACAGGAAAAACGGCCCCTGACAAAAAAGCCCCCCACTTCGCCACATACGCCCTGCAACATCAGCCGCGCAACACAAAAAGCCGACCCCCATCAGACGTCAGCCATAAAAAAAGAACTATGAAATATATAACCTGCCTATACGGCAGATAACCCGGAAGTCCCTGCAGTCTTTCACATTCAAGCTTTCTAAGCTGCCTATACGGCAGATAACTGTAAAAAATAAAAAGATATTGCGATACTGTCTGGCCGTATCCTTTTTTCTTTATTTTATCCCAAATTTATCTTCTTTTGCAAACATATAGGTTTTATCGCATTCCCCAGTGTCCATAAAAATTTGAGTTAAAATTTAGTATTCAATACTTCCTCTATCCTCCGTCATACCTTACCGCTCCTTTCGTCTAGGTATGGCGTTTCAAACGCTTTTATAGTGTCGCTTCGCTCTCTTAAAAATGGCTCACTTCCTTTCTTTTGAATAAAAGGGCTCACCCAAACCCTATTCTTACCGGCAGAATTCCTTTTATAAAACCGGTTCACAATAAATACCTTATGAAGCAAAAGGTAATCAGAAAGCCTCCTTCGCTCCTGCTCGTATTATTAAGTAAGTCAAGCAAAGTACTTGATCATATGCTTCGGAAGGGGTATACGGCATACTCTGAATGACATCTTACGGCTTTTCTCACCACGGGTATAGATCCTTCACATTCGTTCAGGATGACGATTAACATTTCCCTCATTATGACGCCTTATCGTTCCCCTCATCATGACACTCTCTCCTTCAATCGTCATTCTGAATGGAGACAAGAATGCTTTGTAAGAAAGCAGGAAAGCGGAAATATGACACGGAGTGAAGAATCTATGACTCGGATGACATCTCTCACGGATTCTTCCGGGCACCTTTATCCTACTCCCTTCAAATTTATGCATGCAAAAAGGACTCACATCTCTGCAAGTCCTTTCCCTTTATCAGCAGCTTCCTATCTCCCCTCTGCGTAGCCGTTTCACTATCTTTTGCGCGTCCCTTCGCTCCTTCAAAAGATGTTCTCCGCCTATCCCGGGCAACCCGTCCGGATAGGAAGCCCCGGCATATGAAAAAGACACCTACATTTGTAAGTGTCTTTTCCTTTATCAGCAGCTTCCTATCCTCCCGGGCCGCTTCCGGCCAAGTACTTTCGGCGTTTGTGAGCTTAACTTCCGTGTTCGGCATGGATACGGGTGATCCTCACAGCTATCGCCACTGTTTCTCTGAGAGCCTGTTCTCTCAAAACCATATAGAAGAAGTCCTGAAGTTATTCGCTTGTCTCGGTGTTTCTAAGTTAAGACCTCGACCTATTAGTTTTATGTCGCTCCAAGCCTTGCGGCTCTTCCACTCATAACCTATCTACCTCATCGTCTGTAAGGGGTCTTACTCATTGCTGATGAGAAGTCTCATCTTGAGGTTGGCTTCGCGCTTAGATGCTTTCAGCGTTTATCCTTCCCGGATGCGGCTTTCCAGCCGTGCCACTGGCGTGACAACTGGGACACCGTTGATCCGTCCACTCCGGTCCTCTCGTACTAGGAGCAGCTCCTCTCAAACTTCTTGCGCCCGCGATGGATATGAACCAAACTGTCTCACGACGTTTTGAACCCAGCTCGCGTACCACTTTAATGGGCGAACAGCCCAACCCTTGGGACCTACTCCAGCCCCAGGATGTGATGAGCCGACATCGAGGTGCCAAACCTCCCCGTCGATATGAACTCTTGGGAGAGATTAGCCTGTTATCCCCAGGGTAGCTTTTATCCGTTGAGCGATGGCCTTTCCACCCAGTACCACCGGATCACTAAGCCCGACTTTCGTCCCTGCTCGACTTGTTGGTCTCGCAGTCAAGCTCCCTTCTGCCTTTGCACTCTTCGGCCGGTTTCTGTCCGGCCTGAGGGAACCTTTGGGCGCCTCCGTTACTCTTTCGGAGGCGACCGCCCCAGTCAAACCGCCTGCCTGAGAGGGTCCGCAGGGTCGTTACTCCTCGCGTTAGAATCTCAGCAACAGAAGGGTGGTATCCCAACATCGGCTCCGCACCGCCCTAAGGCAATGCTTCGGCGCCTCCCACCTATCCTGTGCATCTGTCACCGGGATTCAATCTCAAGCTGCAGTGAAGCTCCATGGGGTCTTTCTGTCCAGTCGCGGGTAACCTGCATCTTCACAGGTATTTCAATTTCACCGGGCCCCTCGTTGAGACAGTGCCCAAATCATTACGCCTTTCATGCGGGTCGGAACTTACCCGACAAGGAATTTCGCTACCTTAGGACCGTTATAGTTACGGCCGCCGTTCACCGGGGCTTCAGTTCGATGCTTCGCTTTCGCTAACTTCTCTCCTTAACCTTCCGGCACCGGGCAGGCGTCAGCACCTATACTTCAGCTTTCGCTTTCGCAGGCACCTGTGTTTTTGGTAAACAGTTGCTTGGGCCTCTTTTCTGCCGCCCCTTTTAGCTCTGAGCGTTTCTGCTCTTCACTGACCGGGGGCCATCCTTCTCCCTAGGTTACGGATGCAATTTGCCGAGTTCCTTAACGAGGGTTTTCCCGCGCACCTTAGGATTCTCTCCCCGCCTACCTGTGTCGGTTTACGGTACGGGCGGATCTTGTCTCGCTAGAAGTTTTTCTTGGCAGTGTGGGATTCATGAGTTCGTCAAAGTTTCCTTTAACTCCCCATCATGTCTCTGCTTTTAGCCGCAGGGGTTTTCCTCTGCGGCAACATACGCACTTGGACGCGCTCTTCCAGCCGCGCGATCATGTGCCCTCCTGCGTCGCTCCTTCGCTCAATCGACTTGATCCGGTACAGGAATTTCAACCTGTTGTCCATCGCCTACGCTTTCCGCCTCGGCTTAGGTCCCGACTTACCCTGAGTCGACGATCGTTGCTCAGGAACCCTCGGGCTTTCGGTGGAAAGGATTCTCACCTTTCTTTTCGATACTCATACCGGCATTCTCACTTCTTATTCGTCCACATGTCCTTCCGGTCATGCTTCTTCCTTATAAGAACGCTCCCCTACCCATGATATTGCTATCATGCCATAGCTTCGGTTCCGTGCTTGAGCCCCGGACATTTTCGGCGCAGCGTCTCTCGACCAGTGAGCTATTACGCACTCTTTAAATGGTGGCTGCTTCTGAGCCAACATCCTGGTTGTTTATGAAATGCCACATCCTTCGCCACTTAGCACGGCATTGGGGACCTTAGCTGATGGTCTGGGCTGTTTCCCTTTTGACTACGGCCCTTATTAGTCGCAGTCTGACTCCCAGGTATGATTGCAGCCATTCGGAGTTTGACTGGGTTTGGTAACCGGGTAGGTCCCTCTCCTGATCAGTGCTCTACCGCCTGCAATCTTTTCCCTGAGGCTAGCCCTAAAGCTATTTCGGGGAGAACCAGCTATCTCCACGTTCGATTGGAATTTCACCCCTACCCACACCTCATCCTAACCCTTTTCAACGGATATAGGTTCGGTCCTCCACACATTTTTACCTGTGTTTCAACCTGGACATGGGTAGATCACTGTGGTTTCGGGTCTACGCTTCCTGACTTGCGCCCTCTTAAGACTCGCTTTCGCTTCGGCTCCGCATTTCCTGCTTAACCTTGCCAGGCTTCGTAACTCGCCGGTTCATTCTTCAATAGGCACGCCGTCGACCTTATTATTAAGCGGTCTCCGACTGCTTGTAAACATACGGTTTCAGGTTCTCTTTCATTCCCCTCCCGGGGTGCTTTTCACCTTTCCCTCATGGTACTATGCGCTATCGGTCGATATCTGTGTTTTGCCTTGGAGGGTGGTCCCCCCTGTTTCCCACGGGATTTCTCGTGTCCCGCGGTACTCTGGTGCCATCTCCGCGTTTCTCTTTTTCGCCTACCAGGCTTTCACTGTCTTTGGCACTGTTTCCCAACAGTTTCGGCTAAAGTTCTTCGCGGGTCTGATGGTCCTCAACCCCGGTAAAGTTTCCTTCACCGGTTTGGGCTTCTTCCCTGTTCGCTCGCCGCTACTTGGGGTATCTCGTTTGATTTCTTTTCCTCGGGCTACTTAGATGTTTCAGTTCGCCCGGTTCCCTTCTCATGCTCTTGGGCATGGATGGCTGTGCATCATCACAGCCGGATTTCTCCATTCGGATGTCTGCGGGTCGCCGATTATTTGCATCTCTCCGCAGCTTTTCGCAGCTTGTCACGTCCTTCGTCGGCAGATATCGCCAAGGCATCCACCGTATGCTCTTAGTATCTTAACTTACGTTTTTTTACCTTGACCTTTGTTTCTTTTTCCCGGGGAAAGGGTTCCCTCTCTCCGGGTTTCCTTCAGTACGCCAGAAAATTTTTCTCTTTCGTGAAATTTTTTCTTTCGTTTCTTCTTCTATACAGTTTTCAAAGAACAGTTGAGAGTTATGGTTCTCTCAAAACCGAACAGTACTTCGAGATTTCCGATGTCCGACCTACACGTTCTTAAGGTTTCCCTTAAGTGTGTCTCCTTAGAAAGGAGGTGATCCAGCCGCACCTTCCGATACGGCTACCTTGTTACGACTTCACTCCAATCATCAGCTCCGCCTTCGACGGCTGGCTCCTTGCGGTTACCTCACCGGCTTCGGGTGTTTCTGACTCTCATAGTGTGACGGGCGGTGTGTACAAGGCCCGGGAACGTATTCACCGCGGTATGCTGACCCGCGATTACTAGCGATTCCTGCTTCACGCAGGCGGGTTGCAGCCTGCGATCTGAACTGGGGGTGTGTTTTTGAGCTTTGCTCTCCCTCGCGGGTTCGCTTCTCTTTGTTGACACCCATTGTAGTACGTGTGTAGCCCAGGTCATAAGGGGCATGATGACTTGACGTCGTCCCCGCCTTCCTCCGCGTTGTCCGCGGCGGTCTCATTTGAGTCCCCACCTTTACGTGCTGGTAACAAATGATAGGGGTTGCGCTCGTTGCGGGACTTAACCCAACATCTCACGACACGAGCTGACGACAGCCGTGCACCACCTGTTTTCTCGTCTTCCGAAGAAGAACTCCGCATTTCTGCAGATCGCGATCAATGTCAAGACCTGGTAAGGTTCTTCGCGTTGCGTCGAATTAAACCACATACTCCACCGCTTGTGCGGGCCCCCGTCAATTCCTTTGAGTTTTAATCTTGCGATCGTACTTCCCAGGCGGGATACTTATTGCGTTAACTCCGGCACAGGAGGGGTCGATACCTCCTACACCTAGTATCCATCGTTTACGGCGTGGACTACCAGGGTATCTAATCCTGTTTGCTCCCCACGCTTTCGCGCCTCAGCGTCAGTTTTCGTCCAGAAAGTCGCCTTCGCCACCGGTGTTCTTCCTAATCTCTACGCATTTCACCGCTACACTAGGAATTCCACTTTCCTCTCCGATACTCCAGCTTCCCAGTTTCCTTCCCATCACGGGGTTAAGCCCCGCACTTTTAAGAGGGACTTGGGAAGCCGCCTGCGCGCGCTTTACGCCCAATAATTCCGGACAACGCTTGCCACCTACGTATTACCGCGGCTGCTGGCACGTAGTTAGCCGTGGCTTGCTTTTCCGGTACCGTCAATGCAGTTTGTTCTTCGCACTCTGCCTTTTCGTCCCGGATCACAGAGTTTTACAACCCGAAGGCCGTCATCACTCACGCGGCGTTGCTCCGTCAGGCTTTCGCCCATTGCGGAAGATTCCCCACTGCTGCCTCCCGTAGGAGTCTGGACCGTGTCTCAGTTCCAGTGTGGCCGTTCATCCTCTCAGACCGGCTACTGATCGTCGCCTTGGTGGGCCGTTACCCCTCCAACCAGCTAATCAGACGCAAACCCCTCTTCAGGCGATAGCTTACAGGTAGAGGCCACCTTTTCTTCCATGGGCCATGCGGCTCTTGGAACTTATTCGGTATTAGCAGTCGTTTCCGTCTGTTGTCCCCATCCTGAAGGCAGGTTGTTTACGTGTTACTCACCCGTTTGCCACTCAATTCCGGAAAGAGCAAGCTCTTTCCCTCTTTTCGTTCGACTTGCATGTGTTAAGCACGCCGCCAGCGTTCGTCCTGAGCCAGGATCAAACTCTCCATGATAGATTGTTTGTTTCGGCTCGATTTTTTCTTGCCTTTCTTACTCAAATTCTTTGCGGTTTCTTTTTTTCTTGAAACTCGCACATCGGCTTTTTTCTCGCTGTACTGTTCAGTTTTCAAAGAACCATCGCTCTAAGCGACTTCATTACTTTAGCATGAACTTCGCTTCCTGTCAAGCATTCTTTTGAATCCTTTTGAAAAAATGGAACCAGACGCCGCAAGAATATGTCCTTGTCAGCAAAATGAATTATAGCAAGTCTTTTTTCTTTCGTCAAACACTCATTTTTTCGATTTCATTATTTCTTCCTCTGCTGCCCGCATGGATTTTCCTCCGCTTTCATAAAAGCGATAAAAAGATTCTATTTCTTGATTCATTTCATCAGATTAAGAATATACTTATAAGGTAAACAAGGCTCCTTATTTCAATGAACACATATTGTGTATTTACTTAGGTTATATTTTTACATAAAAGGACTGTCTTTTTTATGTGTACACGGTGTATTTTCATTTTTTCGCGACTTCTTTTTCCATATCGTTTATAATAGGAGCAAGGAGGTATTTTATGAAAAAGATATTATGTACTCTTGCCGCTGCGATAATTACCACAGGAACAGCTTATGCCAACTGGCAGGAAGGATCCACTTCCAGCCTGGCGGTTTCCGGAGGTGAAGCGGCCATCCAAATTAACCTTTCTACGGAGCAGCGTCTAGGCATTAATCTGAACGCGGTAAATAACGGAAAGGCGGATGCTGTCTTTTCAACAGCAATCAATGAATCCAATCTGATTCTTTCCGATCTCCCTGTCGCGTTGTATGGAGAAAACGGAAGAAAAGATGCTTCCGTCTCCATAACTCAGTTTGTGCAAACAGATAACGGAAAGCGTTTTTATGTCTTCCAGACGGGCGACATTAAAGGGCTCCGCATCGTATCCTACCAAAAAGGGGAATTTACTCTTGCCTTCGACGGTTCTTCCCTTACGGGAGAAGAGGGCGACGGAACACTGGAGATCACAAAGAAGGATCTTCTTCTCCATGTTGATCCGCCGGCAGGCGGCAGCCATTCATCGGCAGGCGGTTCAGTTTATGTCCTTACTTTTAATAAGGCAACCGGTATGTTTACTGCTGCAATGCGTTAATCAGCATTATAAAAGGATATGTCTCCGGGATGTTCCCAAGGCATATCCTTTTCAATTTACTTTTTCGCTTTTGATGTTTTTCCCGTTTTTTCTTCTTTGGCTGTTTTTTGCT
>ENA-UEQS01002477-UEQS01002477.1-human-gut-metagenome-genome-assembly--contig:-NODE-2477-length-10042-cov-8.567185_pt1 | contig 10042 bp, 10 predicted proteins | sample MGYA00242953_ERZ507953 | MGnify/ENA primary metagenome ERZ507953 (study PRJEB26167, sample SAMN06115474) | human gut metagenome | host: Homo sapiens | place: China:Jiangsu | collected 2016-07-06...
CTGGCTCTGGCTCTGGCTCTGGCTCTGGCTCTGGCTCTGGCTCTGGCTCTGGCTCTGGCTCTGGCTCTGGCTCTGGCTCTGGCATCTGTTCATCTGCCCCGCCGTTTTCACCACCCGGGCCCGCAAAAGTTTCCGCTATCTGTTTATCTCCGTCTGTCACTAAAACTCCCGCTTCGGCCTCCCTGTCGGCTTGACCTGTATCTTCCGTCGCAAACGGTTCAGCAGCAGGCGTCTCTGTCGTTAAGGAAAGCTCTTCGGGTTGCTGTGCTTCCGCAATTTCAAATTCAGCTTCCGCAGAAACTTCCGAAACCGTTTTCTCGTCATTTAAATGCAAATCAGGCTCCGGCGTTCCGAATAACATTTTTTCAAAATCATCATCCGCCAAATCCGTTACGTCCGGCAAAGGTGAATCGTCATCTAAAATATCATCCAGACTGAATTCGCCGGTTTCGGCTTTCAGAAAATCATCATCAAACGAAACTGCCGCTGTCGTCTCTTTTTCCGCCGCAGGAACTGCTGCTGCGTCCGTCTCAAAATGCGGCTCGGAAATTTTTTCTCCGGCATCTTCTCCCGGCAAACCGATTTCAAAACGAGGTTCCTCAATAATCTCCCCGCTTTCATCTGCCGCGGAAACCGGTTCATAAACCACATGCGGCTCAACCGGCGCATTTTCCTGCGCCGCATCTTCTCTGAAAAACTGCGGAATATCCTCCTCCGCCCCCGTGTCGGAAGAAATCTCCACCGCCGGAACGTCGGCTTCCGCGGTTGCTGTCATCTTCTCACCCGAAGACAAATCTGCCCCGTTTCCGGAAACGACTGCCGCTGCCTCACCTGCGGGAACCTCCACATATTCATACTCATATTCCGCTCCTTCCGGCAATTCTTCGCCTTCAGCCAGTTCGATATATTCGTATTCATATTCCTCATCGGCCGGATTCGTCGGCTGATTTGCTGTTTCTTCGACCATAACTGTCCTCTCTAAAACTTAAACTTGCAAACAATTATAATCTGATTCTCTTAAAATCGTTTTAACAACGAAAAAAGCACCGAAATAAAATCCGGTGCTTTTTCCTTTGGGTAGCTCGCAAATTCTCACCACTGAGGTTTAGCCCAACCAGGCCATGAATTTACGAATTTGCGTGCTATAAGGGAATAGAAATGAGTACCCTCAAGCCTCCTATAGGACTGTCCAGGAGCTCAATCGTGCCTCCGTGGGATGTTATGACATCTTTGGCAATCGACAAACCCAAGCCGACGCCGCCGGTTTCTTTATTGCGCGATTCGTCAAGGCGATAAAAGGCCTTAAACACTTCTTCGCGCTTATCCGCCGGGATACCGGGACCGTCATCGTCAACCACAATTTCCATTTTGCGGTTGTTGCTCTCCAAGTCAACCGACACGGTTTTGCCGTACTTGAAAGCATTGCCGATGATATTGGTCATTGCCCGTTTCAAAGCCTGTTCCCGCCCCTGAATGGCACTGACCTGGTCATTGGTCTTATAACGGATCATTGCATTTTGGTTGCGGAATTTGTTCAACACGCTCAAAATCAACTCGTTCATATCAACGAAAGCCGCTTTTTCACCGCCCTCGCCGCTGACAAAAGAGAGATAGCCGTCAAGCATCTTTTCCATTTCGTCAATGTCGGCCAGCAAATCCTTCTGCTCCTGCGGATCCGGCAGCATTGTCGCCTGCAGTTTCATGCGCGTCAGCGGCGTGCGCAAATCATGCGATACCCCGGCCAGCATCTGCGTACGTTCGCTGATTTGACGCTGAATGCGCTCCTTCATTTTAATAAAGGCAATCGCCGCTTTCCGAACTTCGGAAGAACCGTACGGTTTGAAATCCTTGTTGTCAATGCCTTTACCGAAATCTTCGGCCACCTGAGCCAGTTCGGCAATCGAACGAACCTGTATGCGCAAAAACAGCACGGCAACCAAAAACAGCAACATTGACGTGCCAATCATCCAGGCGACAAAACCGAAAATCGAAGTCGAGAAAATATTTTTGGAAGAAGTCTCAAACTTAAACAAACGTTTCGGCGTGTCAACAAACACCGTCAAATTGCGGTCGCCGTCCTTGCCCATATAAATACTGGTCAGATAATCGGGAAACTTGCGGCGCAGATCGCTTTCCAGAAAACCGGTAACCAGTTCGTTGTTGCGGCTGACTTTATTGATAATCCGATGTTTGTCTTTGTTCAGATAAACACTGACGCTCATATCCAGGGTTTCATCGGTCACCTTTTTGATTTCCTGCAGCTTATCGGGAGATTTTTCAATCAGCTGCATCACAAAAGACATATCGGAAGTCAGGTTATTCGACAAACGTCTGCCGACCCGGCCCCAGCTGCCGTCAAAAAAGGCGACAATCGAAACCACCTGAACCACAATCAAAGGAATAAAAATCAATAACATCGTGCGGAAAAATAAAGTCTTCGGCAAAAGCTTATACTTTAAAAAGCGCAAAGTGTTATCGATTTTTTCGGGAAATTTCACTCGCATTTATTCACTCCTAAAATCAATAACTGCACTCATCTTATAATCATTCGCCGGCAAATTCCAGCAAAATAATCATTCCTCCAAAAACGAAAAGTTACAAAGTACTACAAAAGATTGACAAGCGCACCCATTTCTCTTATTGTCATGTCAAGAGCTCAAAACTCTTCTACAAGAATTAATAAAGCCCGCTTATGTGGGAGTCCGTCCGAATATATTGAATAGGCGGGTAGTTGCTTGTAGACTATTTTGAGCTCCCACACTCAATTATTAAATTCAAAAAAATTTACAAGGACAAATCATGAAAAGAAAAGAGACTGACATTTTAAACCGCTTCTACAAAGACTGCGGTATGGAATTATTCAAACTCAGAACCGAACACAAGTTAAACCTGATTAAATTGAGCCATAAAACATTAATCCCCGCGGCCAAACTTGATTTGATTGAAAGAGGCGAATGCCGCGAGCCTTGGACATTGTGTAAACTTGTCGCTTTCTACGGCAAATTAATCCACATAAAACTAACCGAATAACATAGCACAACGAAAAAACTTGGATAGCGAGTCGAGTAATAAGATTTTGCCCGCCCGGCAAATCTGTATTAACCGACCGCTAAACAAGTCTTTTACCCTTGTTATTCGGGAAGCAGCATATACCCCTTTCCGCGCACGGTTTGCAGATAACGCGGATTTTTGGAATCTCTTTCAATTTTTTTACGCAGCCGGGTAATCTGCACGTCAATTGAGCGCGGACTTTGCCCGGCCCCCAAAATTTCCGCCAGTTTTTCGCGTGAAAAAACCTGCCCGGCTTTCTGCCCGAGAACTGACAGCAGCAGCTGTTCAACCGGGGTAATATGAATAATCTGATTTTGCTTGGTGGAAAGCTCTTTCTTCTCCATGTCATACAGACACAGTCCCAAATCCAGAACTTGGTTTTCAAGTGCGTTTTCTTTCGGTGCCCGTTTCAAAATATTTCTGATTCGCAAAACCAGCTCTTTCGGTTCAAACGGTTTGGCCAGATAATCATCCGCACCGGTCTCCAACCCGGCAATCCGGTCTGCCGTTTCGCCCATTGCCGTCAGCAAAATCACCGGAACCATACTTTCCTGCCGCAGCGTCCCCAAAAAATCAAGCCCGCTTTCGTTCGGCATCATAATATCGACAATCAGCAAATCAAATTTATATTCGCTCAGGCGCTCACGGGCTTCGGCCGCATCTTTGGCCACCGAAACATAAAAATCGTTCTCACGCAGAAAACGCTGCAGCAGGGAACGCAGACGGGTGTCATCGTCCACCACCAGAATATGAGCTTTATCCGTCTCCATTTCCCTGCTCCGCGGTATTATTTTCCGGATTTGGCAGCCGCTTTGGCGGCGCTTCTCTTGGCCGGCGTTTTTTTGGCAGCCGGTTTTCCGGCTTTTTTAACTTTCAGCGGCTTTTTCGCCAAAACTTTTTTGGCATGCATTTTTTTGATGCCGGTCTTGGCTTTTTCAACCACCGCCTTAATTTCTTCAACCGCTTCCTTAACATCGGCCAGCTTCGGATTTTTTGCCGCTTCCACCGACTTTACATAATCCAGACTTTTCTGAAAATACTGATAGCCGGTTACAAAGGTCAGCACAGCGGCAACCCACAGCAAAATAACGCCCAGATTATGGAACATATAACCGACCAGAATCATCGACAGCGCCGTCATCTGAAAACCGGTTTTCCATTTGGCCAAACGTGTTACCGGCATACCGACATGAACTTCCGCCAAAAACTCGCGCAGACCGGAAACCAGAATTTCGCGGCAGAGAATGATGATGACCGGAATAAAGTTCACCGGATGAACCATATTGTCCGCCAGAATAACAATCAAAGCCGAAGCCACCAGCAACTTGTCGGCAATCGGATCCAGCAGCCGCCCGAATGCGGAAGTCTCGTTGCGGGAACGCGCCAGATAACCGTCAAAATAATCGGTAATTGACGCAACGATAAACAGAACCGCAGCCAGCATGGACCAAACGGCAGTATGAATATAAATAGACAGGAAGATTACCGGAATCACTAAAATACGCGAAATGGTAAGTAAATTTGGCAGACTGTACACTTTCCAACCTCTTTGAATATGATTAAACTTTTGAATTATCCTAAGGCAGAATTTTCATTTATGGAAGTAATTATATATCTTTTCCGCCGTTTTTTTGCTGATACCGCCGACTTTTTCAATATCTTTGATACCGGCCTGAGAAATTTCCTCCACCGAACCGAAATAATTCAGCAAATCTCTTTTCCGCTTGGCGCCGATTCCTTCCACCTCGTCCAAACGCGATTTGGTAATCGACTTGGCCCGTTTCTTCCGATGCGTTCCGATAGCAAAACGGTGCGATTCGTCACGCAGATTCTGCAAATAAAACGCTATCGGCGACTGAAAAGGCAAGGCAAAACTTTCTTTGCCCAGCTGATGATAAAATTCTTTGCCGGCATTGCGCTCCGGCCCCTTGGAAATAGCGATGATCGAAATCCCCGTCAAATCAAAATCTTTTAAAGCTTCGTGCACCGCATGCAGTTGCCCCAGGCCGCCGTCCAGCAAAATAACGTCAGGACGGTTCTCCGGTGCCATCCGGTTGAAACGACGGGTCAGAACCTCCTTCATCATCGCAAAGTCGTCATTGGTAATTTCCGAATTTTTGATGTTAAAAGTGCGATAGCTTTTCTTGTCAAACCCTTCCGGCGTCGCAACCACCATCGCCCCGATAGCGTAGCTGCCCTGAATATGCGAGTTGTCATAAATTTCAATCCGCTGCGGCAGCCGCGGCAAATCAAACACCCGCTGCATTTCTTCCAGATTGCTTTTAACCGAGGCTTCCATTGCCATTTTCCGGTCAATCGAGGCATAGGCATTGTCTAAAACATTGCTCAGCAGCTTGGCCTTTGCCCCTTTCTGATAAGTATTGATATGCGTTCCCAGCGCCTCTTCCAAAAACTCGCCGTTTTCCAACGGCTGCGAAACAATAACCTCTTTCGGCGGAATATGCTCGCTGTAAAAACTGCCTAAAAAAGCTTCCAGAATTTCGCCGTCTTCCGCTCCCTGCGTCTGCTTGGGAAAATAAGGCACATTGCCGCAGTTCTGCCCCGAGCGGATAAAAAAGACCTGAATGCACACCACGTCATTCTTGCGCGCAATCGCCACAATATCGCATGAACTGATAGTGGCATATTCAACCATCGTCCCCGTCTGTACATTCGTCAAAGCGCGGATACGGTCACGAAAAACCAAAGCCTGTTCATAATCCTGCCGGTCACTGGCCTCCTGCATCTTTTCCGAAAGTTCGGCTTGAATTTTGGTATTTTTCCCGTCCAGAAAATCCACCGCTTCCCGCACCAGTTTATGGTAATCTTCCTTGGATATCCGTCCCACGCACGGTGCGGAACACCGTTTAATCTGATACATCAGACAGGGGCGCTCGCGGTTTTTAAACACGTTGTCGCGGCAGGAACGCAGCAAAAAAGCCTTCTGCACCGTGTCTAACACATTATTGACCGCCAGCACGCTGGCAAAAGGACCGAAATATTTGCTCTTGTCATTGCGCTTGCCGCGATATTTGCGCAGAGACGGAAATTCGGATTCGACGTCTATCACCAAATGCGGAAACGTCTTGTCGTCTTTCAGCAGGATATTATAACGAGGTTCCAGCCGTTTAATCAGCTCATTTTCCATCAACAGGGCCTTGGCCTCGTTTTCAACGATAATAAACTCCATCCGCCTGATTTCCGAAACCATTCTCTGCAAACGATAGGGCAGTTTGTCAATATGCGAATAGGCAACGATTCTTTTCTTGATGTTTTTTGCTTTGCCGACATACAGCACTTTTTCGTCGGCACCGATCATCCGGTACACACCGGGCTTTTCCGGCGCTACCTTAATGTGTTTCTTTAAGATTTCCAGTCCTTGTCTGATATCGGTAATCACGTTTCATCCTCTTTTGCTTTATTTGCATTATATAGCAATTTTTTTAATGAACCGTTAGTGATTCTGTGCTATAATAAACAAATGTAAAGGATGAAATCCTGATTAAGGAGAAAAAACATGGCAGAATTAGGCGCCCTCAGTCAATATGCACTCTCCGTGCAGCAAATGCAGATGTCCGTCATCAAAACTCAGATGGAAATGCAGCAGCAGGTTGTCGAGCTTCTGATGGAAAGCAGTGAGCGCATGGTCTCTCTTTCCGCCACCCACGGCCATAACGTTGACGTTTCAATTTAACGCCTCTGACGTCTTCCGCAAAAAACGAACAAAACACAAGGGCTCCCAAACGGGAGCCCTGACTGATTAAATCCATAAATAAATACAAATATTAAGAAAATAAAAAATAAAAAAATAAATTCCTCTCAACAACCATAGACTGCACCGTATCTTAACCGGCAAACAAGCAAATAACAGATACGAGATAATGTATAAATGCAGTAATGTTGAAAAGAAATAGCGTTCAATATCTGCCAGCATTTGTTCAATATCTTGTTGAGAAATAGATCTCAGCACATCACCCCACGAACTTGAGGTCAACCCCAATGCCAAAAGGTGCACCAAAACAATCCCACAAAAGAATAAAAATATCTGAACAAAACGATGAATAACTGCTTTGTTTAATTTTATCATTTCATTTCCCCAATACCTGATAAAACAAAAGCTGCAAAATATGCAGCTCTGAAGATACACTTATAGCTAAGTGGCTTTTTCAATATAACACCCCCCAAAGTAAAGCATAAAAGACATAAAATAAACAAACAAAAATCACTGTTTCAGCTGAGCTTCAAAATTATCAATCGAATGATAATCTTCACCGTCATCGCCGCCGAAACTGATTAAACTGATAAAAGACATCACCAGCAACGAACTGATAACCACTTTCAGAAAAGAGAAAACGGAATTAACCGACGTCGCCTGATAATCAATCGAAACACCGCCTCGCAGATAAGCCGGCCGCCAGACAAAGTTATACAACACGCTGACAACCGCCGCCAGACCGTAAAAGCGATAATCAAAATAAATTGCGGTAATCTGTTCGCTGTTCAGACCGAAATAGAAAGCGCTTCCGGTCACAATTCCCAACAGAACCATCGGATCCAGCAACAGGCCGGACGCCAGAAGAGCTTGCAGGCCTTTCAGCATTCAGGCTTCCTTTCCCCAAACCCGACGGCTCAGAATATTGGAATCATTTTTATAAGGATTAGGCCAAATACAACGGGCACGCGCTGTCTGCACCAACTCACCGTTACGAAATTGAGAAGTTGCCAGCAAAGCCAGGTTTCCTTTGCGGACATGCGAAGAACCGAAAGAATTGACGGCTTTGTTTTTATACCAGTCCAAATTTTCCTGAGCACTTTTTTGCATAGCAGCCTCCCGTTTTGAATACATCAATTGTTTCTACCTTATCCCAATAAAGTAAACAAAAGTTTAAAATGCTGATTATCCCTCTGTTATACCAGCTTTTTCGTTTCAAATCCGGCCGCTTTTTCCAACACGGACGAAACTTCGTCATTCACCTTTTCAGCCAGATTGCGGTCATCGCTCCAAACCCAGACCTGAATTTTCGGCTCGGTTCCCGATTTGCGTACCAAAACCTTGCCTTTACCGGCAACCGTCTGCTCCGCCTGGTGAATGGCCGCCTGAAATTCCGGCAGCTCAAATGCTGCCAGCATCACCTCTTTCGTTGCAAATTTGCTGTCGGCACGAAGACGCAGCATCGGTTCAAACAAAGGAAACAGTTCGCTCATTTTTTTGCCGCTCTTGAGCAACCCCTGCGCCAAAACCAGTGCCGCCGTCATGGCGTCGCCGGTTTTGCCGTAATCAGACAAAACCATATGTCCGGATTCCTCACCGCCGACATTGGCTCCGTGTTTTTTCATCTCCTCAATAACATAGCGCTCGCCCACAGCCGAACGGACACATTGAATGCCGCAGCCGTTCAAAAATCTGTCTAAGGCCGGGTTGGACACAATTGTCGCTACCACGGTATTACCGCGAAGTTTTCCTTCCTCTTTCAAACATTTTCCCAGAAAAGCAATAATCTGGTCACCGTCCAAACGGTTGCCCTGTTCATCACAAACGATAATCCGGTCACCGTCGCCGTCAACCGCTATACCCAGCTGAGCATGTGCATTTTTAACCGTCTCAATCATCTTTTCCGTATGCTGGGAACCACAGTTCAAGTTAATGTTTTTGCCGTTCGGTTCATTGCCGATAACAATAATCCCCGCTCCCAGAGACTTAAACACTTCCGGCAGAATTTTTGAAAAGACGCCGTTGGCACAGTCCAAAACAACCCGCAGCCCTTTAAGCGGCGTTTCGCCGTTTGCGGCCTTCAATGCCTTGTCAACATACCCGGCCGCAGCATCGGGAACCGCCTCTGAAACGCCGATTTCATCAGGATTAAGTTTAAAATCGTCGGCCGCAATCGCCGCTTCAATCCGGGCCGTTTCCGCATCGGAAAACTTATCCCCATCGGCATTAATCAGTTTAATTCCGTTGTCCTGATAAGGGTTATGGGAAGCGGTAATCATCACCGTCATGTCAACACCCAGCGACGGCGTCAGCATGGTCGCCGCCGGCGTCGGAACAACACCGAGTTTCAGTACCGTAACACCGGCGGCATTAAACCCGGCCGTCAATGCGGCCTCAAGCATTTCACCGGAAATCCGCGTATCCCTGGCAACGGCAGCCCGCCGTGTTTTGCGGCAAATCAACTGCCCTGCGGCCATACCGAGTTTCAGCGCAAATTCCGCCGTCATCGGATAAACATTAGCCACACCGCGCACACCATCCGTACCAAATAATTTATTTCCCATGTCAAACTCCTCAACCTGATAAAACATAAAAATCATCATAGTCGCCGAGTCGAAAAGTACAAGCCCTAATCGGCAGATATCAACTTCAACAGATGTGACCGAATGTTACAGATTAACAATCAGCAACGATTCTTTTATCCTCATCTCAAGAGCTAGAAACTCTGCTACAAGAATCCCACCAATGTGGGAGTCCGTCCGAATATAAAGCTAAAGAAATTTGGCTTTTTTGCAAACTGCTGGCTTTTTATAACAAACTCATCAAAATAGAACTGGTGGAATAAGCGTACTCACCGCGGGGATAATTAACACATATCATCACAAGGTTTGCGGTAAAGAGATTTTATCAAAGCGGTGTTTCGTCACGATGTTCCCTGTAATGGCAAAAATAACTGTCATGCCTACGCAAGGAACACGTGTATCAGGCATCTAAAAAAATAATGTCATAGCGAGCTTTGTGAGACATAGCGAAGTAATTTTAAGCGACGTTCAAAACCGCTGATTTAGGCTATTATATGAGGGAAATAATAGAAATTTAGGGAGAAAAAAACGCCGCGTACAAATTAAGTACGTGAGTATTTTTTCTCCCCGACAATTTCGTATCAGCTACTCATAGAATAGTCTAGATTTCGGGAATGGAAGACTGCACTTCCCATCCACCACCATCGGCTTCCCGGTCGTGCTTCAGGCTTTATTTCGGGCCAGTTTTGTGCTTGTA
>ENA-UEQS01002487-UEQS01002487.1-human-gut-metagenome-genome-assembly--contig:-NODE-2487-length-10004-cov-5.974715_pt1 | contig 10004 bp, 9 predicted proteins | sample MGYA00242953_ERZ507953 | MGnify/ENA primary metagenome ERZ507953 (study PRJEB26167, sample SAMN06115474) | human gut metagenome | host: Homo sapiens | place: China:Jiangsu | collected 2016-07-06...
GGAGCGCCCGCCCCGCCGCCGTCCGTGTGCCTTGAAAGGCCGCTGCCGGGCGTGGCCTCCGCGAGGCCGCTTTTGTTTTCCCCTTTTCCCGATTCCCCATCCCCCTTCCGAAACAGTCGGAGAGGGGGATGGGACAGCCCGGAAGGAAGTGCTTAAAAATCTCTTCCTGTCAAAAAAATCCAGAATGTCCGTCTGATTATGCCGCTTTCGAACCGTCTCGTACCTTCCCCGCCAGCCAAGCTCTGCGGAGGGAAGGGGAGCGGAAAGGGAGAGGGGCCTCTTAGGTTCCTTCCCTCCCCGGTTTGCCTACTTCGCTATGTCGGCCTTGAACAAGAATTCGCGGGAGGCGGAACGGTACTTGAGCATCATGGGATCGGGCACGGGGTCGAGCCCCTGCATACCCTGCGGCATTTCGGGGGTTACGGCGGCGATGGCGTAGGGAAGCTGATGATCGCCGCAGGCTTCAAAGACCATGCGGGCCGCTTCACCGGCTTCGTCGCGGTTCGGCCAACGGGCGCCCTCGGGACCGGAGAGCGGGGTGGCGAGGAAACGGATTTCGTGGTCGGGGAACGCTTTCACCAGTTCGATGGTCTTGGCGAGTTCGTCCTTGGTGGGCGCGGAACCGTAAAGGGCTTCGTAGACGGATGCTGGGCCGGGGATGTTGAGCTGTACTTTGGCCAGCGCGTTCAGGCCGATGAGGCGTTCGAGCAGGGCGGGATTCCGTCCGTCCGTCTGTATGCAGACCGTGAGGCCGCCCTTGGCGAGCTGTTGCACCAGTTCGACGAAGTGATCTTCCTCAGCCGCCGGGCACTGGGAAAGGTAGAGGCCGGAAATCCAGCCGTGCAGCAGGTCGCTGCGCGTGACCGCGCCTTCGAGGGCGTGCCCGGACAGCAGGTAGGCGATGACTTCCCCGGAGCCCTGCTTGATGACCGTGCCGTCGTCGAACAGCGGAAACTCCACGCCTTCGGGGTTGCGGTAGATGGCCTTGCGGTTGGCGCGGTAGAAGGTGTTGAATGTCTGGGCATCAGCCTTGAAATCCACGGTTTCGTAAGCGATCTGATGTTCGGCGAGAAAGCCTTTGACGATTTTGCACCGCAGGCAGTCGGGTGCGGTATACAGGGTGATGCTCATCTGTGCGCTCCTGTGATGCCGGAAAGCCGGCAGAAAGGGTTGCTTTGCAAACGGCGGTTTGCCGCCGGGTATGGACGAAAAAAGAGGCGGAATCCATCGGAACGGGGTTCCTCTGAATTTCTGCCTCTACCTATACCCGGATCCGGGACAGAAAATTGTTACCGTTGTTACTTTTTTCGCAAAAAGTTCGAAAAAAATCGGCTCCGGGGAGGAAATCAGCCCCACTCCGCCTCTTCTTGTTCTTCCAGCAGTTTTTCAAGCTGATCGAGCTCGCTCAGTTCGATTTCATGGCGTGAGAACCGCACCAGAATCCCGAGCTCGCGCAGCTGCTGCAGGCAGCGGAACAGGGAAACGCGGTGGATGTCCAGCACTGAAGCCAGTTCGAGCTGGGTCATGTCCAGAGGAAATGCCTTGGCGTTGTTATGGCTGCGGGAGAGCTGGCGCAAAAAGCGGCAGACGCGGGCCAGCGGCGTGCCGTGCTTGATCAGGAAACTTACGCTGAACAGGTTGGAAAATTTGGTGGCCGTACCCCGGAGCATGTTCAGGATGAGATGGGGGTATTGGCGGGCGAATTCGGCGTCATGGATCAGCGAGCTGGGGAAACGGTACGCTTCGGTCCTCTCCAGCACCCGGAAACAAGCCATCGTCGTCTCGTCCCCGGTGATCACGCTCGTCTCGTTGAAGATGCAGCCCTTGCCGAAAAACATGACGACATGATCTTCCCCTGCCGCGTTGGTGTAGGTGAGCCGCACGCGTCCCTTATCTATAAAATAGAAGCAATCGGTGGTGGCCTGATGATTGTAATGGGAACGCGGAAAAACGAGATGCGTCCCCATGTGCACAATTTCCCGCCAAGGCTCATGCAGACCGCTGTGGGAGATGATAGCAATGTGCTGTTGCGGCATTTGGATTTCTGCGGTCATAGAATCACCTCTTTCTCAATGATGGATGGGCGGAAATGTTCTTATACTTTTTATGTGAATTGTTGCACAGGTTACATTTCTGTTTTCTCATCCGTCATAAGGTGCTTTTGCGGATAAAGGAACCCCTCTGTGAAAGCCCATAGACGAAAGGCGTCAATCGTTCAAGTCTGTTCGGGAATGAGGACAGCCTTGACGTATCTCCGAAGTTTCATTTCATTTTGTTCTGCCTGGGGCGCAAGCACCGGCGTCCGGGCGCATTCCATACATAGGGCAGGAGCATCTGATGAGCGCGACGATTTTCCCCACTGGCGTTACTATCTACAATCCCGAAAAATGCTGGAGTGGTTATACCATTCTTCAGGCCGCCGAACGCGGCGCCCTCCTTATCGACATGAACGGCAATGAAGTCCGCATGTGGGAAGGCTTGCAGGGCTTTCCGAACAAAATGCTGCCCGGCGGCTACGTGATGGGGAGCCTTGGTGAACGCAATCCCAAGTATGGCCTTCAGGACCAGACCGACCTTGTGCAGGTGGACTGGGACGGCAATATCGTGTGGAAGTTCGACAAGGCTGAATACATCGAAGATCCGGGCGAGGAACCCCAATGGATGGCCCGCCAGCACCATGACTACCAGCGCGAAGGCAACACCGTGGGCTACTATGTGCCCGGTTCCGATCCCAAAACCAACAGCGGCAACACGCTGATCCTCGCGCACAAGAACGTCCACGTGCCCGCCATTTCCGACAAGATGCTGCTTGACGACGTGATCTACGAAGTGGATTGGGACGGCGACATCGTGTGGGAATGGAAGGTATCGGATCATTTTGAGGAGCTGGGCTTCGACGCCATCGCCCGCAACCTCATGTACCGCGACCCCAACTATTACACCGGGTTCGGGAACAGCCACATCGCGGGCGACTGGGTGCACACCAACTCCATGTCCGTGCTCGGCCCTAACAAATGGTACGACGCTGGCGACAAGCGCTTCCACCCCGACAACATCATCATCGACTGCCGCGACGCCAACATCATCCTGATCATCGAAAAGGCCACCGGCAACATTGTATGGAAGATCGGCCCGTATTTCGATCAGACCCCCGAACTGCGCAAGCTCGGCTGGATCATCGGCCAGCACCATGCCCACATGATCCCGCGCGGCCTGCCCGGCGAAGGCAACATCCTTATTTACGACAACGGCGGCTGGGCCGGCTATTACGCCCCGAACCCGGGTTCCCCCACCGGCATCCGCGGCGCCTTGCGCGACTACTCCCGCGTGCTGGAAATCGATCCCGTCACGCTGGAAATCGTGTGGCAGATGACGCCGAAAGAAGCCGGATACCTGATGCCGCTTGACGCCAACCGTTTCTATAGCCCGTTCATCAGCGGTATGCAGCGGCTGCCCAACGGCAACACCATGATCACCGAAGGTTCCCACGGCCGCATCTTCGAGGTGACCCCCGAACACGAGCTGGTGTGGGAATACGTGTGCCCCTACTGGGGGACGGCCCTGCCCATGAACATGGTGTACCGTTCCTACCGTCTGCCCTACGAATGGGTGCCGCAGCTTGAAAAGCCCGCCGAATCGCCCATCGAACGCCTCGACGTATCCACGTTCCGCGTGCCCGGCGCCGCCGCCCCGGGCGTGAAGAGCGCCGTAAAGATCAAGGAAGCCAAGGGGTACTTCGGCCTGTCCGCCATGTGCGTGGCTGCCGATATCGAAGAATAAGCGCATTACTAAGGATGGTTGAGGGCGGTTCTGGTTGAGAAAGGCATTTTTCCAATCCGGGCCGCCTTTTTGGTACGCCCCCGTCTTCGGCGGGGGGATCTTTCCGTCCGTTTGGGGGACGGAGCCCTGCTATTTGAGGAAGCGAGGGAAACGCATGAAGAGGCTGTGCTTACTTTGTTTGACGTTGGGGATGCTCTGTGGGGCGGCGGCGACCGCCGGAGCCGTCGAGATCAAGGCCAAAGGCACATGGGAGATTTTGTCCGAATGGAGCAACGTCGCTCCGCTGAACGGGCCGAATGATCGGTTCGCCACCTTGCAGCGCCTGCGTACGCAGGTGGAAATCATTTCTTCGAATGCCCTCAAGGGCGTCGTGTTCTTTGAAATCGTGTTCACCTGTACGGCGCTGCGGATGATGTCGATGGGATCGTGCACGGGGGACTGACGCCAAGAATATCGAAGTCCGCTATTCGTACGTCGACTGGCAGGTTCCGAACACGGATCTGCGCGTCCGCATGGGCCTCCAGCCGATCATCCTCCCCGGATTCGTGGCGTCGGGATTCAGCCCGGTATTCGGTCATGACGTGGCCGGCATCATGTTGTCGCAGAAGTGGTCCGACGAGGTCGGGACGACGTTCTTCTGGGCCCGGCCTTTCAACGGCAACTTCGGCGGCTGGAACGGCAACGGCTCGCAGGCCAACGGGACGCCGCGGGATACCCCCGGCGACGCCATGGACCTGCTCAGCCTGATCGTGCCCATCAAAACGGACGTGATGAAGGTTTCGCCTTGGGGCATGTTCGGCTTTATGGGCACCAAGAGCCTCATGGGGAACATCAAGGGCGGCGATCCGGCGACATGGGCTCCCCGGGCCGGTCTGTATCCCATTCTCGGCAGCGGCTACACGTTTGAGACGTTCCCCTTCCGCCGGAATACGGAAACCCACGAAAACGCGTGGTGGCTCGGCATCACCGCCGAAACGAATTCTTTTTCGCCGCTCACCGTCGCCGGGGATTTCGCCTATGGCAGTGTGAAGATGGGGGAAATCCCGGGGTATGAGGGCTTTGCCGACGGCCCCGGCACGTTCAAGCTGGATCGTGCGGGCTGGTATGCCGCCGTGCGCGCGGATTACGCCCTTAATTGGGCCACTCCCGGCATCATCGCGTGGTACGGCAGCGGCGACGACGGCAATCCGTACAACGGTTCCGAGCGCCTGCCTCAGTACAACACGCCGTGGGCGGTGAGCGCGCTCGGCTTCGGCGGCGGCTGGACCGATATCGCCACATGGAAGGTGCTCGGGCACAACCCCGGCGGCCTTTGGGGCGTGGTCCTGCATCTCAAGGACATCTCGCTCATGGAAGATCTGAAGCACACCCTGCGTGCCGGGTACTACCACGGCACCAACAACTCCGCGATGCCCAAGGCCGCGAACATGGCCTCGTATCCTTCCCGCATCGACGGCCCGTTCGCCTATCTCACCACGTCCGACGACGCGTGGGAATTGAACGCGGACACCCGCTACAAGATTTATGAAAATCTGGAACTCGCCGTCGAGGCCGCGTATGTGCGCCTCAACCTGGATGAGGGAACGTGGGGAAAGAAGATCGTCAATGAAGTGGATAAGGATTCCTATCGCGTGAGCATTGGACTGAAGTATTCGTTCTAGTGTGTCCCGTTTATGGGGAAAAGGCCGGTGGGAGACTGCCGGTCTTTTTTTGTTAAAGGGGGCATGGAAATTTTTTCCCCAGGCTGGCGGAACGCCCGGAACCGCTCCCCCCATCCGGTGAAACGTATCCGTGGGGGAAGAAGCCTTCAGGGGGTGCCTATTGCCGATGCTGTTCGCCCCATTCGCACAGGGCGTCCAGTATCGGGATCAGGGATTGCCCCCGTTCGGAGAGGCTGTATTCAACCTTGGGGGGTATCTGCGGGTATTCTTTGCGGCTGACGAGGCCATCCGCTTCCAGTTCCTTGAGGGATAGGCTCAGGGTCTTGTGGGAGATCGTGCCGATGAACCGTTTCAGCTCGTTATAGCGAACGACCTTGAATTCCGAGAGGCAGTACAAAATCGTCATTTTGTATTTGCCGCTGATCAATGAGAGCGTGTACCCGAACCCCGTTTCATCCAGCTTGGCACTGGTGATGCATTCCAGACTCATTTACGCTTTCCTTTGGGTGAGCATCTCACATAAATGTGCGTACTTCATCTTTTGAGTACACTTCAGTATACCCTGGAGGCAAGTACCACTCTGCGGAATATTGTAATCCGATCCGCCAAACCATAGGAGGCAATCATGGCCAAGAAAATCGTCATTCTGAACGGGAGTCCCCGTCCCAGCGGCAACACGGCCGCACTGATTGAAGCGTTTACGAAAGGCGCGGAGCAGGCCGGAAACGGAGTCGTGCGCTTCGACGTGTGCAAGATGAACATCCATCCCTGCCTCGGCTGTTGCGGCGGCGGGAAGAATCCGGAAAGCCCCTGCGTCCAGAAGGACGACATGGACGCGATTTATCCGCACTACAAGGACGCCGACCTCGTCGTTCTGGCGTCTCCCATGTACTACTGGAGCCTCAGCGGCCAGTTGAAGTGCGCCTTCGACCGGTTGTTCGCCGTCGCGGAACTTTCGCCGAGTTACGCGAACCCCGTCAAGGACTGCGTCCTGCTGATGGCCGCCGAGGGAGACACGGAAAGCAACTTCGAGCCGGTGCGCCACTATTATCACGCGTTGCTGGAGCGCCTCGGCTGGAAGGATTGCGGCATCGTCTATGCTGGCGGCAACATGCACGTCGGGGACATCGCCGGAAAGCCGCAACTGGAGGAGGCCGAAGCTTTGGGAGCGTCCATCCGTTAGCTCGCAGGCAAGACGCAGCGCTAGAGCTTCAGCAAATCCCAAAAAGGGAATCCGCCCAGTGGAGGATTCCCTTTTTGTATCCGGCATTGCCGGATCCCGGAATGAGAAAAGGGAACCTACTTTCGTAGGTTCCCTTGGGGTAATTCTCTTTTATGTGTTGGTCGGGATGAAAGGATTTGAACCTTCGACCCCTTGAACCCCATTCAAGTGCGCTCCCAGACTGCGCTACATCCCGGCACGCAGATGGAGATACCTTTCTCATGCCCCGCTGTCAACAAATTTTCGCGGGAAAAACGATCTTTTTTGTACGCAGTGATGTTTTGGCATTCATTTCGGCAATCTGGGATTGTCCCGCAGTATCGCCTCTGTTCCTACAGGTGGGCGTCGTACCAGTCACCCGCAAGGCGCAAGCCCTGACGGACATCGTATTCGGGCTCATAGCCCAGCAGCGTGCGCGCACGGGTGATGTCCGCCAGGGAATGGCGTACGTCTCCCGCCCGGAAATCACGGTAGGCCGGTTTGGCTTCCGCCGCTTCGGGCTTGTGGCGGACGACCTCGTCACGGATAAGCCGGAAAAGCTCGTTGAGCGTGGTCCGCTGGCCGAAGGCCACATTGTAGACGAGGTCCCGGGCGTCTTCCGCAGCATAGGATGCCAGCAGGTTCGCCTGCACCACATTGTCGATATAGCAGAAATCACGGGACGTTTCGCCGTCCCCGTTGACGTATACGGTATCCCCCTTCGTCAGGGCGGCGAACCATTGAGGTATTACCGCCGCATACGCGCCGTACGGGTCCTGACGCTGGCCGAACACGTTGAAGTAGCGCAGGCCGATGGTCTTGAAGCCATAACTGCGCGCGAAAACCTCGGCGTAGAGCTCGTTCACGTACTTGGTCACGGCGTAGGGCGAGAGGGGCTTGCCGATGCGGTCTTCCTGTTTGGGCAGGTTGGGCTCGTCGCCGTAGGTGGAGCTCGAAGCCGCATAGACGAAACTCTTCACCTCGCAATCGCGGGCCGCGACGAGCATGTTGAGGAACCCGTCAATGTTGCAGCCGTTGGTCATGATCGGGTTTTCGATGGAGCGGGGCACAGAGCCGAGCGCCGCTTCGTGCAGGACGTGCTCGACGCCCTGGCAGGCCTGAAGGCAGGTTTCGACGTCGCGGATGTCTCCTTCTATGAAACGGAACCGCTCCCACTGCTCCGGGGTGACCAGTTCTCGTACCATGTCCAGATTGTGCTGATACCCGGTGAGGAAGTTGTCGAGGCCCACGACGCGCTGCCCGTGTGACAGCAGCGTCTGCAACAGGTTGGAACCTATGAAGCCCGCCACGCCGGTGACGAGCCATGTGCTCGGTTCTTGTTCGATCCGCTGAAGAAGTTCGGTGTAGTTGGACATCAATGGCTCCAAAGGAAAGGGTTCGGGGCATGACCCCCTGAAGCCGGAAGTGTAGCCGCGCCGCCCTCCACTGTAAAGTATGGTCCTCCGCCGGTATTTTGTCTTTCAGGGCACTCCGTGATAGGCTTCCTACGTTCATGGTTTCTTTTGAGAGCTTTCATTTCCTTTTTGCCCACTCTATGAGGACGGCTGTGAGTACGTATCAAACTTTTTCCACTGACGAGAAACCGCTTTCCATCTTGGATGTACGGGATGCCAAAAACCGGCGGAAGCTGGCTATGGTCACCGCGTACGATACGCCGTCGGCCCGTATTGTGGATCGGGCCGGGGTCGATATGGTGCTGGTGGGCGATTCCCTCGGTATGGTCATGCTCGGGCGCAAAGACACCCTGTCGGTCTCCTTGGATGAAATGATCCATCATTGCCGCGCGGTTGTGCAGGGAATACATCACGCCCTCGTCGTTGCGGACATGCCGTTTATGACGTATGAACCCGGGCCTGATACAGCGCTTTCCAACGCGGCGCGCCTTGTCCGGGAAAGCGGCGTCAGGGCCGTAAAGCTCGAAGGCGCTTTCCTGCCTCAGATCCGCGCGCTGGTGGGCGCGGGCATACCCGTCATGGGGCACATCGGCCTGACGCCTCAGCGGTCCGCGCAGCTTGGCGGCTTCAAGGTGCAGGGCAAGCGCGCCGAAGCAGCACGGCAGTTGCTTGATGAGGCGGCGGCGCTCGAAGACGCCGGGTGTTTCGCCATTGTGCTTGAGGCCATTCCCGCACCTCTCGCGGCGGCGATTACGGCCCGGGTTTCCGTTCCCACCATCGGCATAGGGGCGGGGGCCGACTGCGACGGTCAGGTGCTCGTCCTGCATGACATGCTCGGGCTGTACAGCGAGTTTACGCCGCGTTTCGTCAAGCGGTATGCGGAACTGGGTACCCTGATGGAGCAGGCCGTGCGGGATTATGCCGAAGAGGTCCGCAGCGGGGCGTTCCCCACTCCGGCTCACAGCTTCAGTATGGATGAGGAAGAGCGCGCCCGGTTGGAAGATCGGCTGCGCGAAACCGAGTAACAGTTTTCTCCCTGTTATGGAGATGGAAAAGACGATGCAGATCATTCATTCTCCGGAAGCGTTGCATTCCGTGTGTGCCGAGTGGCGGCGTCAGGGGCTGAAAACGGCCCTTGTGCCCACGATGGGGTATTACCACGCCGGGCACGCCAGCCTGATTTCCTATGCCCGCTCGGTGGCCGACAAGGTGATCGTCAGCCTTTTCGTCAATCCGACGCAGTTCGGCCCCAACGAGGATCTGGAAGCGTACCCGCGCGATTTTGAGAAAGACTCCGCGCTGGTCCGCGAGCTGGGCGGGGACGTACTCTATGCCCCCGAGCCGGAAAACATGTACGCGCCCGATCACGCCACATGGGTGGAAGTGCCCGCACTTGCCAACACCTTGTGCGGCCTCAGCCGCCCCATCCACTTCCGGGGCGTGTGCACGGTGGTCTTGAAACTGTTCATGCTGGCCCAGCCCAGCCTTGCCGTATTCGGCGAGAAGGATTGGCAGCAGCTCGCCATCATCAAGAAAATGGTTTCCGATCTGAATGTGCCTGTGGAAGTCGTCGGGCGGCCCATCGTGCGTGAAGCCGACGGGCTGGCCCTCAGCTCCCGCAATGTTTACCTGACGCCCGAAGAGCGCGCCCAAGCCCCGCAGATCCGCAAGTCGCTCGAAATGGCCGCCGGTCTCGCCGCCGGGGGGGAACGCGACGCCGCCAGAATCATTGAGGCCGTCCGTGGCTATCTGGCCGAGCATCTCCCTACAGGTGAGGAGGATTACATCTCCATCGTCGATCCCGCCGTCCTGACCAAGGTAGATCGTATCGAGGACATGGCTCTGTGCGCGCTTGCCATTCGTCTTGGCAAGGCGAGGCTGATTGACAATATTTTGTTGAAGGTTGGGGAGTGAAGATGAATCGGGGGAGGGGAGAGGAAACCTTTC
>ENA-UEQS01002494-UEQS01002494.1-human-gut-metagenome-genome-assembly--contig:-NODE-2494-length-9977-cov-9.126061_pt1 | contig 9977 bp, 8 predicted proteins | sample MGYA00242953_ERZ507953 | MGnify/ENA primary metagenome ERZ507953 (study PRJEB26167, sample SAMN06115474) | human gut metagenome | host: Homo sapiens | place: China:Jiangsu | collected 2016-07-06 | study...
ACGCTTTGGGGAGGTAGCGAAGAAGAAATGAAAAAGTTAGAATCATCTTTAAAGAATATGTTGCTGGTACTTACGGGGGTGACTGCCATTTCCGTAGCATTGCTGGCTTACGTGAATGAACTGACAAAAGGTCCTATTGCCGAAGCGAATGCGAAGACATTGAACAAGGCCTTGAAACAGGTTCTTCCGGAATTTACTAATAACCCGGTAGGCGAAAGCGACACGATCTTCAGCGAGAAAGACGGAAAGAAAGTGGTGGACTTCATCGTTTATCCGGCAAAAAAAGGAGAGGAATGGGTCGGTTCGGCTGTTGAGTCCAAAGCTATGGGATTCGGTGGCGAACTGAAAGTGCTGGTCGGCTTTGATGCAAAAGGCAAGATTTACAATTACTCTTTGCTGGCCCATACCGAGACTCCGGGATTGGGCTCGAAAGCTGACAAATGGTTTGGAGCCTATGACGCTACCAAAGGCGAAAAGGCGGTGACGCACGAAATGAGCAAAAAGTCTATCATAGGCATGAGTCCGGGCGAAGGTGAACTGAAAGTCTCTAAGGACGGAGGCCAGGTAGACGCTATTACCGCTTCCACTATCACGTCGCGCGCTTTCCTGAACGCTATCAACAAGGCTTACGAGGCCTATAAGACGGGAGAAGTAGATACTGTTTCGGGAGCTTCGCAGAAAAATGAACCTGCCACTGCTCCGGAAACTGAAACGGTGAAGCAAGATTCTATTAATTAAGAAAGGAGGAGATTAAGATATGAATAATTTTAAAGTAATGATGAACGGGATTATCAAAGAGAATCCTACGTTTGTGCTCCTGCTTGGTATGTGTCCTACATTGGGTACAACTTCATCGGCTATCAATGGTATGGGTATGGGACTGGCCACTATGTTTGTGTTGATTTGCTCGAACGTGGTAATTTCTTCCATCAAGAATCTGATTCCGGATATGGTACGTATCCCATCGTTCATTGTAGTCATTGCGTCTTTCGTAACATTGCTCCAGATGGTGATGCAGGCTTACGTGCCGGATTTGTATGCCACACTGGGGCTTTTCATCCCGTTGATCGTAGTAAACTGTATCGTGCTGGGACGTGCTGAAGCATTCGCCGCGAAGAATAATCCGGTGGCTTCCATGTTCGACGGTCTTGGTATGGGACTTGGTTTTACGATAGCCTTGACTCTGCTGGGAGCTGTCCGCGAATTCTTGGGAACAGGCAAGATTTTCAATCTGACAATCATGCCGGAAGAGTACGGAATGTTGGTGTTTGTATTGGCTCCGGGTGCTTTCATCGCTTTAGGATACCTTATTGCGTTGATCAACAGCTTGAAGAAAGCCTAATTCAATTAAATAAGAGAAGAATATGGAATATATATTGATTTTTATTTCGGCAATCTTTGTAAACAACATCGTGTTGTCGCAGTTCTTGGGCATTTGTCCGTTCCTGGGCGTATCCAAGAAAGTGGAAACTGCGATGGGTATGAGCGCTGCGGTTGCTTTCGTGCTGACCATCGCTACCATTGTCACTTTCCTGATTCAGAAATTTGTTCTGAATGTTTTCGATCTGGGATATTTGCAGACAATCACTTTTATTCTGGTGATCGCCGGACTGGTGCAGATGGTGGAAATCATTCTGAAGAAAGTCTCTCCGGCTCTGTACCAGGCGTTGGGTGTATTTTTGCCATTGATCACAACCAACTGCTGTATCTTGGGTGTGGCTATTCTGGTGATTCAGAAAGACTATGATTTGCTGACAGGCGTTGTATATGCGTTCTCAACAGCTCTCGGATTCGGACTGGCGCTGGTGCTTTTTGCAGGATTGCGCGAGCAGATGAGTCTGGTGAAAATCCCGAAGGGAATGCAAGGCACTCCGATTGCTTTGATCACCGCCGGTTTGCTGGCTATGGCATTCATGGGATTCTCCGGCGTGGTATAAGATTTACAGTTGATAATTAAATATGAATTGGGAGCTCGGCTGTGTGGGGACATACAGATAATGAGTTCCCAATTCTTTTATAAATAAAATGGTTACGGAATATTGCATTCTCATTTTATTTCCATACATTTGTAGCTCAAACAATAATAGACCGAAGAACTAACCATATAAGTAAAGAATATGAAAGAAAGAATTTTAGTGACAGGGGGAACGGGATATATTGGTTCCCATACTGTTGTAGAGCTGCAAAACAGTGGGTATGAAGTAATCATCATCGATAATTTATCAAATTCCAGTGCTGATGTTGTCGACAATATAGAAAAAGTTTCCGGTATCCGTCCGGCTTTCGAAAAGTTGGATTGTCTTGATTTTGAAGGTCTTGACGCCGTATTCACAAAATATAAAGGAATTAAAGCTATCATCCACTTTGCTGCAAGCAAGGCGGTAGGTGAATCGGTGGAGAAACCGTTGCTTTATTATCGTAATAATCTGGTTTCTTTGATCAACCTTCTCGAACTGATGCCGAAACACGGAGTGGAAGGTATTGTATTCTCTTCTTCTTGTACGGTGTATGGACAGCCGGATGAATTGCCGGTGACAGAAAAGGCGCCGATTAAGAAAGCGGAATCACCATACGGAAATACAAAACAGATTAATGAAGAGATTATCCGTGATACGGTAGCCTCCGGTGCTCCGATCAATGCAATCATGTTGCGTTATTTCAATCCGATAGGCGCGCATCCTACCGCATTGCTGGGTGAGTTGCCGAACGGTGTTCCCCAGAACCTGATTCCTTATCTGACTCAGACAGCTATCGGCATTCGCGAGAAGTTGAGTGTGTTCGGTGACGATTATGATACGCCCGACGGTTCTTGCATCCGTGACTTTATCAATGTTGTTGACTTGGCTAAGGCGCACGTGATTGCTATCCGCCGTATCTTGGAGAAGGCGCAGAAAGAAAAAGTGGAAGTATTCAATATCGGTACGGGACGTGGTGTCTCTGTATTGGAATTGATTCAAGGCTTCGAAAAGGCTACCGGTGTGAAGTTGAACTATCAGATCGTCGGCCGTCGTGCGGGAGATATTGAAAAAGTTTGGGCAAATCCTGATTTCGCTAATTCCGAATTGGGATGGAAAGCTGTGGAAACTTTGGAAGATACTTTGCGCTCTGCCTGGAACTGGCAGTTGAAACTTCGTGAAAGAGGTATTCAGTAAATAGCATTTTTTTGTTTTATCATCTGATAACTCGAACAAATCAATGTAGATTTGTTTAATTTGATGTGATCGACCTGAAGCTGTTCGCGGGTATGTGAATATACAAGAGCAGTACTTATACCTCTTTGGTATAGACAGGCAGATTGCACAGTAGTTTTGTCGTGTTTTATTTTGTGTTTGTGTTGTGACGGTACTACGACGTGAGTCGTGGTACCGTTTTTATTTAAGTGTTCCTGTGAAGCAGAACGTATCTGTTCCCCAATCAATTTCCGGTAACAGTACATCGGGTGTGAACAGTCCGAAAACTGAAGAACCGGAACCGCTCATGGATGCGTAGATCGCTCCGTGATGATAGAGCTCTTTTTTTATATCTCCGATGATGGGATGTTGCGGGAATACGCTGGCTTCGAAATCATTGATCAGGGTGTCTTTCCACTCTGTAACCGGGCGTCGGATGACCTCTTTGACAGGATATTCCGGATGATGAGGGCGGATGTTTGCAAAAGCTTCCCGAGTGGATACGAACACATCTGGTTTGATAATCATGATTTGGTAGCCGCTTAATGAAAGCTCGACCGGAGAAAAGATATTACCGATTCCTTCGGCAAAGGTCGGTCTGTTTTTGATAAAGAAAGCACAGTCTGCTCCCAAAGTGGCGGCGTATACCTCCAATTGTTCTTCAGATACCCCTAACTGATAATGATCATTGAGCAACTTCAGCATGAAAGCTGCATCGGATGATCCTCCACCCAGTCCGGCTCCGGAAGGAATGTGTTTATATAGATGGATCTCTACAGGAGGAAGATGGAACTCCTTATCCATCAACAGATAGGCTTTTACCACCAGATTATCTTCTGGCTTGCCCGCTATTTCCATTCCGTGTTGGTAAAGGGTGAATTTCCGGTCAGTGTCGGGAGAAGTACGGATTTCCAGCGCATCTTCCAAAGCCACCGGATAGAACACTGTTTCCAGATTATGGTATCCGTCGGGGCGTTTTTCCGTAATGGAAAGCCCCAAGTTTATTTTGATATTGGGAAAAGCAATCATAATCAATTAAAAATTAAAGATTAAAAATTAAAGAAAAAGCGACACAGGGGACAAAGTTAGTAAAAACTTCATTTTTCCTTATCTATTCTTCGTGATTATGTTCTATCTTTGTCCTCCCGACCGGAAGAAATCTGTTATGAATGAATATGTCCAGTCGTAACTTTTAGTTTTTAATCTTTAATTTTTAATTGAATTAATGGCCGAACAGAGAAGAAACACCCGCAATACGAAGTCTGCTAAAGTGCAACCGGTAAATGATTATGGACGTATTCAGCCGCAGGCACCTGAGCTGGAAGAAGCAGTATTGGGGGCTTTGATGATTGAGAAGGACGCTTATTCGTTGGTGAGTGAAATTCTTCGTCCCGAATCTTTTTATGAACACCGGCATCAACTGATCTATGCCGCTATCACCGATCTTGCCGTAAATCAGAAGCCGGTGGATATTCTGACAGTAAAGGAACAGCTTAGCAAACGCGGAGAGCTGGAAGAGGTCGGAGGTCCGTTCTATATTACTCAGTTGAGTAGCAAAGTGGCCTCTTCGGCGCATATTGAATATCATGCACGCATCATAGCACAGAAATCATTGGCGCGCGAGTTGATTACTTTTACCAGTAACATTCAAAGTAAGGCGTTTGATGAAACGCTGGATGTGGACGATCTGATGCAGGAAGCCGAAGGAAAGCTTTTTGAGATTTCGCAGCAGAACATGAAGAAGGACTACACGCAGATCAATCCGGTGATTGACGAAGCGTATAAGCTGATTCAGAAGGCAGCGGCACGAACGGACGGATTGAGTGGACTTGAAAGCGGTTTTACGAAGCTGGACAAGATGACTTCCGGTTGGCAGAACTCCGACCTTATTATTATTGCCGCCCGTCCTGCGATGGGTAAGACAGCTTTCGTTCTTTCTATGGCGAAGAATATAGCCGTCGATTATCGTAACCCGGTAGCGTTGTTTTCTCTTGAAATGAGTAATGTCCAGTTGGTGAATCGTCTGATTACGAATGTCTGCGAGATTCCGAGTGAGAAAATTAAAAGCGGACAGTTGGCGAATTATGAATGGCAGCAATTGGATTATAAACTGAAGGATTTGCTGGATGCACCGCTGTATGTGGATGATACTCCCTCTCTGTCGGTGTTTGAGCTTCGTACGAAAGCCCGTCGTCTGGTGCGTGAACATGGGGTGAAAATCATTATTATTGACTACTTGCAGTTGATGAATGCTAGTGGAATGGCGTTCGGAAGCCGTCAGGAGGAGGTCAGTACCATTTCACGTTCACTGAAGGGATTGGCGAAGGAGCTGAACATCCCGATTGTCGCATTGTCGCAGTTGAATCGTGGTGTGGAGAGCCGTGAAGGAATTGATGGCAAACGTCCGCAGTTGAGCGACCTTCGTGAATCGGGAGCCATCGAGCAGGATGCCGATATGGTATGTTTTATCCACCGTCCGGAATATTACAAAATTTACCAGGATGATCGTGGTAATGACCTTCGCGGTATGGCGGAGATTGTGATAGCCAAGCATCGTAACGGTGCGGTGGGTGAAGTGCTGCTCCGATTCAAAGGTGAGTTTACCCGTTTCTCAAATCCGGAGGATGACATGGTGATTCCTATGCCGGGTGAGCCTGCCGGTGCTATGCTGGGGTCTAAGATGAATGCCGGAGGAGCCGGTTCCGTTCCGCCACCGCCGACACCGGACTTTACTCCGCAGTCGGGTAATCCGTTCGGGGCACCGGTAGGAGGGGATGGACCTTTGCCATTTTAGTTGCGTATTATTTCACCACAGAGGACACTGAGGGCACAGAGGATATCAGAAAGATGAAAAATAAGTGTAAATCCGTAATAAGCAAAGTGTGTATAATTAACTTATAAACTAATTAAACATGAGTGCTTAAATAAAAAGAAAAAACTCTGTGTCCTCAGTGTCCTCTGTGGTGAAATAACCTGCAATTTTTTATCTAACCTTTTCGGTCAACCGAAAAATCTTATTAACTTTGCGAATCTTTTGAGAAACAATAAAAAATTAATTATATGAATATCTCTTATAACTGGCTGAAAGAGTATGTCAACTTCGATTTGACGCCTGATGAAACGGCGGCTGCGTTGACTTCTATCGGCTTGGAAACAGGTGGTGTGGAAGAAGTGCAGACCATTAAAGGTGGTTTGGAGGGACTTGTGATCGGCGAAGTGCTGACCTGTGTGGAACATCCTAATTCGGACCATCTGCACATTACTACTGTCAATCTGGGAGAAGGCGATCCGGTGCAGATCGTTTGTGGAGCTCCGAACGTGGCTGCCGGACAAAAAGTGGTAGTCGCTACATTGGGGACAAAACTCTATGACGGGGACGAATGCTTTACCATCAAAAAATCAAAAATCCGCGGTGTAGAATCTACAGGTATGATTTGTGCTGAAGATGAAATCGGTATCGGTACGGATCATGCAGGTATCATCGTTTTGCCGGAAAATGCTGTCCCGGGTACTCTTGCCAAAGATTATTATAATATCAAGAGCGATTATGTGCTTGAAGTGGATATCACTCCTAACCGTGCGGATGCATGCTCTCACTACGGGGTAGCCCGTGACTTGTATGCTTATCTGATTCAGAACGGTAAGCAGGCAACTCTGCAACGTCCGTCGGTGGATGACTTTAAAGTGGAAAACCATGATTTGGATATTGAAGTAAAGGTTGAAAACAGTGAAGCGTGTCCGCATTATGCCGGTGTTACCGTGAAAGGAGTGACTGTAAAGGAAAGTCCGGAATGGTTGCAGAATAAATTGCGTCTGATCGGTGTGCGTCCTATTAATAATGTAGTGGATGTCACTAATTACATTGTCCATGCTTTCGGACAACCGTTGCATTGCTTTGATGCCGGTAAGATAAAGGGTAATGAAGTTATCGTAAAGACAATGCCCGAAGGAACTCCGTTCGTTACACTGGACGAGGTGGAACGTAAGCTGAGTGACCGCGACCTGATGATTTGCAATAAGGAAGAAGCCATGTGCATTGCGGGCGTATTTGGCGGATTGGATTCCGGTTCTACGGAAGCTACAACGGATGTTTTCATCGAAAGTGCTTATTTCCATCCTACATGGGTGCGTAAGACGGCCCGTCGTCACGGCTTGAATACCGATGCTTCTTTCCGCTTTGAACGCGGCATCGACCCGAATAGTGTGATTTACTGTCTGAAACTGGCTGCCATAATGGTAAAAGAGTTGGCAGGCGGTACTATCTCTTCTGAAATAAAAGATGTATATACTACTCCTGCACAGGATTTCATAGTAGACCTGTCTTACGAGAAAGTACATTCGCTGATTGGTAAAGTGATTCCGGTAGAGACAATCAAGAGCATTGTGACGAGCCTGGAAATGAAGATAACTAATGAGACGGTGGAAGGACTGACACTGGCCGTTCCTCCTTATCGTGTGGATGTGCAGCGTGATTGTGACGTGATTGAGGATATTCTCCGCATCTACGGATACAATAATGTGGAAATTCCGACTACGTTGAAATCCAGTCTGACTACTAAAGGCGAGCATGACAAGTCGAATAAATTGCAGAATCTGGTTGCCGAACAATTGGTGGGCTGTGGATTCAATGAAATATTGAACAACTCATTGACCCGTGCGGCTTATTATGACGGTCTGGAAACTTATCCTTCCAATCGCCTGGTTATGCTGTTGAATCCGCTAAGCGCTGATTTGAACGCTATGCGCCAGACTTTGCTGTTCGGTGGATTGGAAAGCATTGCCCATAATGCCAATCGTAAAAATGCGGATCTGAAATTCTTTGAATTTGGTAATTGCTATTATTTCGACGGGGACAAGAAGAACCCGGAAAAAGCGTTGGCTCCTTATTCGGAAGATTATCATTTGGGTCTGTGGGTTACAGGCAAGAAGGTTTCCAACTCATGGGCGCATCCGGATGAGAACAGTTCGGTATATGAGCTGAAAGCATATGTGGAGAATATCTTGAAACGTTTAGGACTGGATTTGCACAATCTGGTGATAGGCAATCTGTCTGATGATATCTTTGCTGCCGCACTGTCTGTCCATACGAAGGGTGGCAAACGCCTTGCTTCTTTCGGTGTAGTTACTAAGAAGCTGCTGAAAGCGTTCGATATAGACAATGAAGTCTATTTCGCTGACTTGAACTGGAAAGAATTGCTGAAAGCTGTCCGTTCGGCTAAGGTCAGCTACAAGGAGCTTTCCAAGTTCCCGGCTGTACGGCGCGATTTGGCTTTGCTGCTCGACAAGAATGTGCAGTTTGCCGAAATCGAGAAGATCGCTTACGAGACAGAGAAGAAGTTGCTGAAAGAAGTGGAACTCTTCGATGTATATGAAGGCAAGAACCTGGAAGCTGGTAAGAAATCGTATGCGGTCAGCTTCTTGCTTCAAGACGAGAGCCAGACATTGAACGATAAGATGATTGATAAGATCATGTCGAAACTGGTGAAAAACCTGGAAGATAAACTAGGAGCCAAACTTAGATAAGTTTAAAATTTCAATCTAAAAATATAAACCAATGGGAAGAGCATTTGAATATAGAAAAGCTACCAAGCTGAAGAGATGGGGCCACATGGCTAAAACATTTACAAGACTGGGTAAACAAATCGCTATTGCTGTAAAGGCAGGTGGTCCGGAACCCGAAAACAACCCGACACTCCGTTCGGTGATCGCTACTTGTAAGCGTGAAAACATGCCGAAGGATAACATCGAGCGTGCCATCAAGAATGCGATGGGTAAAGACCAGAGTGACTATAAGGGCATGACGTATGAGGGATACGGCCCTCACGGAGTAGCTGTATTCGTAGATACACTTACCGACAACCCTACCCGTACCGTAGCGGACGTGCGTTCCGTTTTCAACAAATTCGGCGGAAACTTGGGTACAATGGGTTCTTTGGCATTTCTTTTCGACCATAAGTGTATTTTCACTTTCAAGAAGAAAGAGGACTTGGATATGGAAGAGCTGATTCTTGACCTGATAGATTATAATGTGGAAGATGAATATGATGAAGATGAGGAAGAAGGAACAATTACGATCTATGGTGATCCTAAGAGCTATGCCGCCATTCAGAAACATTTGGAAGAATGTGGTTTCGAAGATGTCGGTGGAGACTTCACTTATATCCCGAACGATCTGAAAGAGGTTACTCCGGAACAGCGTGAGACATTAGATAAGATGGTGGAACGTTTGGAAGAATTTGACGACGTGCAGACCGTTTATACCAATATGCAACCGGAAGGCGAAGAATAGCAGTTCATGGAATATGTTTATAAGACGAAAGGCACTTGCAGCACCAACATTGAACTGAATGTGGAAGATGGAGTGGTGAAAGAAGTGGCCTTTTTGGGAGGATTCAACGGCAATCTTCAAGGTCTTTCGCGCCTGGTAAAGGGAATGAAGGTGGAGGACGTGATAAGTAAACTTGAAGGAGTACGCTGTGGTGGCAGACCCACTTCGTGTCCGGACCAGTTATGCCGTGCATTGCATGAGATGGGGTATTGATATCATCCGGTCTCAAGTATAAGATAGGAAACGCGGATTAACGCAAATTATCGCAGATTAAATTTAATCTTTGTGTAAGTTTGCGTTGATCCGCGTTTTTTTATGATACTGCTTTGGCTTTTGTATTAGTAGCGTTTTCCTTATTTGTCGGTATTTTGAACCAAAATTGATCTCTACTCGTTATTTATAAGTATATTTGTACTGAATAAACTATTATGCAGCAATGAAGAATCTTTTTCAAGACTTAAAACGCAAAGATCATAAAC
>ENA-UEQS01002498-UEQS01002498.1-human-gut-metagenome-genome-assembly--contig:-NODE-2498-length-9961-cov-7.036726_pt1 | contig 9961 bp, 9 predicted proteins | sample MGYA00242953_ERZ507953 | MGnify/ENA primary metagenome ERZ507953 (study PRJEB26167, sample SAMN06115474) | human gut metagenome | host: Homo sapiens | place: China:Jiangsu | collected 2016-07-06 | study...
TTTTTCGGCTGCTGTCACGCACATACCATTCGTTCATAATGTTCAAAAACGGGGCAAACTCGCTGCTTTCGCGCTTGTCGCTGTCAACTCCGTTTGCTATGGCAATAAAACGGACGCCCCGCTCCTTGAACATGACTTCTGTGTAAAATCCCACTTGCAGATAATCTCTGCCGACACGACTTAAATCCTTTACCAGTACATAGCCGATTTCGCCGCTTTCAATTCCCGCAATCATGCGTTTCCAGTTCGGACGCTCGAAGTTTGCCCCAGACCAGCCGTCATCGGTAAAGTGGACGCAATTCGTAAAGCCATGTTCCCTTGCATAATCTTCAAGCAGCTTCTTTTGATTGATTACGCTGTTGCTGTCGCCTGTGAGGTCGTCGTCGCGGCTCAACCGCTCATATAATGCGGTTATTTTGCCTTTATCGGTTTTCCTTGCTTTCATTAAGACATCTCCTTTCTATGGGCGATTTCTTATCCCCCTTTCATAGCATATAACTTCGGTGTGATGCGGCGGCGGGGTGGTCTTTTCTTCCTCAATGGATGCACGGAGAATCGGCAGTTTCATGCCTTCTGCAAGGTCAGCCGAGATGACGTTTTCCTGCATCTTCTCCTCCTCATTCATCCGTCCGCCAAGGCTTCCGCGGAAGGTGTACCAAATGCGCTTCCATCCCATCCGGGTAATCCTCTTGCCTTTTGCCCCAAATTCATGCGCGCCGCACATCAGTGTAACGGCTGTTTCTTCATACACGAAAGGTTCTTCCAGCGCGCACAGCAGCCGGGTGCAGACGAGGTGAAGCAAGTCGCGTTCGCCTGTCGTCAGGGCATTGATGCGCTGCGCCTGAGCGGGCATTGCGGCGGTTGGAATGATGGCGGGGTGGTCGCTGACTTTGCTGTCATCCACAACCCGTTCGGGATGCGGGTGCAGTTCCAAGGCGGATGCGAACGGCAGCGCACGGCACACGCGGGCAGCCAGTTCCGGCAGTTTCTCCTGCATGTCCTGCGTCAGATACCGGCTGTCCGTGCGCGGGTAGGTCAGCAGCTGCTTCTCGTACAGGCTCTGGGCGTAATCCAGCGTCTGCTGGGCAGTGAAGCCAAACAGCCGGTTGGCATCCTGCTGAAGCGTGGTCAAATCATACAGCAGCGGCGGATGCTCGCTGCGCTGCCTGCGCGCAATCTTCTTCACCACTGCATACGGCGCTTGATTGCAGCATTCCAGCAGAGTGCGCGCTTCGGTCAGGTCATCCATGCGTTCCGACTTTGCGGCAAGCGGGTCAGTTTCCAGCTTCACGGCAAAGAATGGCGTGGGGTGAAAGTCAGCAATCGCCGCTTCCCGCTGCACCAGCATCGCCAGCGCCGGGCTCATGACGCGCCCCGTCGGAAGCGGGCGCCCGTACAGCAGCGAATACAGGCGCGTGGCGTTGATGCCAATCAGCCAATCCGCCTGTGCGCGGCACAGCGCCGCCCGATAAAGATTATCATAGTCGCGCATGGGCTTCATCCGGCAAAGGGCTTGGCGAATCGCACTTTCTTCTGTTGAGGAAATCCAGAGGCGGCACACCTCTTTTCGGCAGTCTGCCATTGCATAGACCAGCCGGAAAATCAGCTCACCTTCGCGTCCTGCATCGGTCGCGCAGACAAGGCTCGTCACGCGGCTGTCATGCATCAGGCGGCGAAGAAGCTCAAACTGCTTTTTCGTCTCCGCAACGACGGTGTACTGCCACTTTTCGGGCAGAATGGGCAAATCGCTGTAACGCCAGCGCTGATAATCGCTGCGGTACGCTTCCGGCATCGCCAGCGCCACCAGATGCCCAATGCACCAGCTGACCATCCTGCCGTTTCCCTCCCAATAGCCGTCTCTTCGCTCGTTTGCGCCGATGACGCTGGCAATGGTGCGCCCCACGCTGGGCTTTTCTGCGATATACAATTCCATGCGTCTCCTCCTTATTCGGCACTTTCGTCGTCGTCATCCAGCATAAAATCGTTGTCTGCCCGATGCCGCGCGCTGTTTCTGCGGTACTTCACCAGCACAAAAGCACCCGCGCCGCCCAGCAGCAGGATACCGCCCAGCGCAAGCACTGCCGTCATTCGGTCGGAGCTGCCTCCCTTTTCCGGCGCAGCCGTTGGCATTGGTACGGTCGTAGGGACAGGCGTTACATAGATGATTTCGGGCGACGGGGTCGGCAGTTCCTCCTTCTCTTCGTCGGACAGCAGCGCCAGCAAATCCCGCTCATCCACCAGATTGAGGAAGTATGTCTCGTACATTTCCGCCGCTTCGTCAATGGGCTTGTCGTAGTCGATAACGAGGTAGAAGGTGCTGCCGTTCTTGCTTTGCAGGGTGATAAACTGTTTGTTGGTCGCAGCGCTGTACAACACATCCAGCGTATGGGCATTGCCGTCCGCCTTGTAGGGCATTCCCGGTCCGATAGGAACGTACTGGATGACTGGTGTCGGGGACGGCGCTTGTGTCGGCGCTGCTGTCGGCGCAGTTTCTTCGCTAACGTAAATCAGCGAGCCGCCCAGCCCGTTCGGACGCTTCGTTGCCGTCGGCTGGATGGTGATTTTCTCCGTAGAATTGGGCTGCCTTGTCGGTTTCGGCGAATTGGTCGGTGCTGCCGTCACCCGCACGGCATCTTCGTAGCAGGGATTATTGAGCAGCACAGGCTCGGAGAAGTTCCCGGCATAGTCGAAAGCGCGGATGGACAGCGTGTCATACCGCGCCAGCGCATCATCCAGCGCAATCCGGATGAGGCTCCCAGCCTGCTCGGTGAAAAGCATGCTGTTGACCTGCACACCTGCCACGCCGGACAGGTCGTCCTGCACTTCTACCTGCAGGGTTGTCCCGCTGATGCTTGCCTGCACGGTCGGTGCGCTTCGGTCAATGACAGCGACGCGGGTGCTTTCTTCAAACGTGTGTCCGTGCGGGTCGGTGATGCGAAAGGTAAACGTACCGTTCTCATGCACCGCGATTTCCGCCTTGCCCTTGTCAAACAGCTGCTCACAGTCCGTCCAGTCGCCGTCGTTCATCCGGTACGCCATTTGGTACCAGCCGAGATTCTGCTCGTCCTTCACATTCACCGTGATGATGGCGCTGTTGCTGCGGTTCCAGCCGCCGGGGGCTGTCAGCACAATGCGGTACGGGGCGCATTCTTCCTGCGCCGGCGCGCTTTCCGCCCGCGCAAGATGCAGGCTCGCCGCCAGCAGCATCAGCAGGCAGAGGACAGCTGTCCATTGTTTCAATTTTCGCTTCATTCATTTTCTCCTTCGGGCAATTGGGGTGCAGCGGGGATTTCAGGGGCATTGTCCTGCGTGCCGAATTTCGCGCGGAGGAAGGTCGAGAGCATTTCCGGCGTCAGCGCATACAGCTCGCAGGTGGCATTGATGGCAGTGCGGTCTGCTTCTTTCACGCGCGCACGCAGTTGATTGACCTCTTCGGTTAATCGGCACAGCTCGTTTTCTTTCCGTTCCAGCAATGCATGGAGCTTGATGCGGTCTGCGGGATAGCGTTTCTTGGGTTCACTCATCCGCCTGCGCTCCCTGCTGGACGGGCAGTCTGCCAAAGGCATAGATTTTCTTCGCCCATTTGTCGCTCTGCAAATCCGCAAAACCAACCGGGTCGCCCGCGTGAAGCATCATGTCATTGCCGACATAAATGCCCACATGGGTGATGCCCTTCACGTCTGCGCCCATCGTTTTCGTGAAGAATACCAAATCGCCGGGGCGCGCCTCGTCTCGGCTGACATCCGTGCAGAGCGAATACAGCCCTTTTGCACCCAGCCGCCCGGTATCATAGACCCCCGACTGGCGGAATACCCAGCACACGAAGCCGGAGCAGTCAAACCCGGTGGACGGCTTGCTGCCGCCGTATACATACGGATAGCCGATGTATTTTTCCGCTTCCACCATCAGCGCCAGAAAGTTTTCGTCCGCCCGGAGCAGCATTTCCGGAATGGTGTAGCGCACCAGCTTGTTTTTCGACTTGACCCCGGCGATTTTCACATTGCTTTTGCCCTCCGAGGTGATGACGGGAATATCTGCCTCTGCTTCCAGCGCAGGATATTCCGTGCTGTCCGCCGTCTCACTGACAATCATCGGGGATACCGCTTCTTCCGCCCGCGCCGGAATCAGCACGGACAGCAGCATCAGCATCGCAATCAGCACCTGCTTGGCAATATCCATTGCTTCCCCTGCGGGAATCGAACGGTTCATGTTTCTCTGCATATTGTTCTCCTTTCAAATGTGGATAAAATAGGTAGGAAAAAGGGAGCCCATGCGCTGGACTCCCCGAAAATTACAGACCGGGCATCCGCCCAAACGAATGAAAGTGACTTTTCCAGTAAACATCGTTCAAATTCGCGTAACCAATGGGACTTCCGCAGTGGATCATCATACCATTGCCGACATAAATGCCGCAGTGCGTAATGCCATCCACGCCGTCGCCCATCGTGCCTTCAAAGAACACCACGTCGCCCGGTTCTGCCTGCGCCACCGGGATATTCCGGCACAAGCTCCGCAGTCCTTTTGCGCCCAGTCTGCCCGTATTGTATACGCCGGAATTGGTGAATACATAGCTGACGAAGCCCGAACAGTCGAAGCTGGTTTCGGGTGACGCGCCGCCCCAGACATATGGATAGCCGATATATTTTTCCGCCTCCGCCATGAGTGCGGCGAAAGTCGGGCTGCTTGCGAGCGTCTCGTCGGGAATGTCGTACAATGTGGGGTCTTTGAGCGGGGCAGCGTAGGGATTGCCGTGGAAAATGCCCTCCATGTTGCCGTGCGTTGCCATGTACAGCGCGTACATGCCCATCGTGTGATGGCTCATGCTGACAACGGGCAGGTGCGACAGATTTTTGTTTTCCAGCCGCACATGACAGACTGTATAAGCATACGGCACGCGAACCGTCACAATCTCCAAGCGTTCTGTTTCCGGGTTGTACCGCTGCTCGGTCTCCGTGCGGTATCGTGTTTCTCTCGTTACGGATTCTGTCACGATGTACTGGAGCTTGAAGTATTTGTCCAGCACCGGCATAGCGGTTTCCAGCGTCCAATCCTGCCCATCGAAGCAGGCGGAGATGATGGCAATCAGCACATAGGGATCGTGCCAAATTTCGTCTGCATCCACCTGCACTTCATCATATTCCGGATGATTGCGGGCATAGTTGCTCATTTCCTCTTTGAGCTGCCTTTCCATGCTGGCATACGCGCTTTCCGCCGCTTTTACGTCCGCTTCCTCCGCCGGATAAGTGCCAATCACGATGGATTCCAGCACCGGCTGCGCCAGCGGTGTACAGGATTGCAGGCTGCTCATCACCGCAAGGAGCAGCGCCGCCAGCGCAAGCACCGCCCAAGCCGTCGGATGGCGGGTGAACGTCTGTCGCAGCCGTTTCTTGATGTTTTCGGCTTTGGGAACTGCATTTTCTGCTGTCTTCGGCGCGGAAGCAATGTGATTGGCTGGACTGCGGGAAGATTTTGCGGCGGCATACTCCTGCCGGATGGCGCGTTTCTGCTGCCAGCGGGCATTGTGCCGCTTGGGGGCTTTCCCCGCGTGTGCCGCCGCCCGGAACGCTTCTTCCTGCATGTCGTCTGCTGTCAGCGCGGCTTGCACAGCGCTGTTCTCATCTTCATTGGCTTCTGCCGCCTGATGATGGAGCTGGACATGGGCTGCATGAATACCTTGGTGAAGCAGCGGCGAATGGCTGCTTTCAGGCTGACCGGCGCGTACTGCCTGCATCTGTTCCTCCTTGCTGAACTGCAAGCGGGATGCGCCGCGATTGCGCCTCTTTTCCATCAGCGCCGCCCTTCCTTATGCTGCATCCGCTGATACGCTTCCTCGCTCCCGCGGTCTGCTTCCGCTGCCGCGCGCAGCAGTGCGTACACCGCCAGCGTCAGTACGGTGCAGAAAATGCAGCTGCCCAGCACCAAACCATATGTCATGGAATGCACCTCCTGTATTTAATGTTCATTCTGCACTGCCTTGTCCGACAGTTTGGTGGTCATCACCTTGTACAGCATGGTGTTCTTCGGGAAATGATCCTGAAATGGAAGAATCACATTGCCGTAAAACAGCAGCCCTTCGCCCTCGCCGCTCTGCGTGACGTAGGAAAGCTGATACGGCGAAATGCCTAACTTCTTCGCCAGAATCTCCCGGTCGCCGGATGCCTGATTCAACATGCAGATGAAGTCGGAGTTTTCCAGAATGTTCTCGACTTCCTGACTTGCCAGCAAATCCTTGACGTTCTGCGTAATGCCCGTCGGGATACCGCCCCACTTGCGGAATCGCTTCCAGATTTCAACGGAATAAGCAGCGGTCTGCTCCTCGCGAAGCAGCAGATGAAACTCATCCATGTAATACCGGGTGGACTTGCCTTCACTGCGGTTTGCCGTCACGCGCCCCCAGACCTGATCCTGCACAATCAGCATACCGAGTTTTTTCAGCTGCTTTCCCAGCTCCTTGATGTCATAGCAGACCATGCGGCTGTTTACATCCACATTCGTGCGGTGGTTGAACACATTCAGCGAGCCCGTCACATAGATTTCAAGCGCCGTTGCCAGCGTCTGCGCTTCCTTCTCCGTCTGCTGACGAAGCGCGTTATACAAATCTTCCAGAATCGGCACGTTTTCCGGCTGCGGGTCATTCAGGTACGGCTGATACACAATGTGGACAGCACGATCAATCACCGTTTTCTCAATGGGCTGCAAACCGTCCCGCCCGCCGACAATCAGCTCGCACAAGGACAGAATGAAATCCGATTTCAGCGACAGCGGGTTGTCATCGTCGCTGTAATTCAGGTTGATTTCCATCGGATTGATGTAATTGCTGCTGGTCGGCGAAATTTGAATGACCTGACCGCCGAACTGCGCAACAAGCGGTGCATATTCACCTTCGGGGTCGCAGATGATGACATCATCGTCCGTGACCAGCATGACATTGCTCATTTCGCGCTTGGCGGAGAAGGATTTGCCTGAACCGGGTGTACCCAGAATCAGCCCGTTGGGATTTTTCAGCTGCTTCCGATCCACCATAATCATGTTGTTGGACAGTGCATTTAAGCCGTAGTACAGCGCTTCTGCACCGTTTTGACACAATTCCTGCGTCGTAAACGGCATAAAGACCGCCGCCGCCGAAGTGGTGAGTCCGCGCTGAATCTGGATTTGGTTCTCGCCCAGCGGCAGGCAGGACACCATGCCATCCTCCTGCTGGTAGTCCAGCGGAATCAGCTGACAGTTGTGCTGCAAGGCAATGCTCTGCGCCTGCTTCACGTTCAAATCCAGCTGATGGTAGTTGTCCGCCGTGTTCATCACCAGCAGTGTCGCCAAGAAGAAGCGCTCGTTGCGGTTCTGCAATTCTTCCAGCAGCTTTTTTGCTTCGCCGCCGTAAGCAGCCAAATCAGACGGCAGAATTTCCATGTCATATCCGGCGCGGACGGCTTTTTTCTGCTCATCAATCTTCATTTGATCCAGCGCCGTGAGCTTATGCTTAATGTCCTTGATGGCTGCGGTCTGGTCAATCGCCTGCAAGTGAAAGCTCACCACAAGAGAGGAATCCATTGCGAGAAACTCCGCCAGACAGCGGTCATTGAGTTCCGACGCGAGGATGGAGAAGAAGCTGACCGCGCTCACTTTGCTGCCCATATCGAAGCGCTGCCGCTCCCCGAATTTGAAGGAAGAGGGAACGATAAAGTCCTTCGTGCGCAGTCCGGTGGGGGCAAGCCATTTCCAGTCGAACAGGAACGGTGTCTGCGCATCCAGATGAAACATATCGTACATCAGCTTCAAGCGCTCTCTGCCATCCATCGGAGCGGCTGCCGCCCCAAGGCGCTTGAAGTGATTGAGCAAATCTGTCTCCATGCGCTCCAGACGCGGCTTTGCCGTCCGGTAGTTTTCCGATTCCACGCCGAAAGTCAGATACTTTCGCTTGCTCAAACCATTGCTGCCCTTGGCAAGCTGGTTTTGCAGCATTTCCGTGTATTCGCGGCGGATTGCGTCGAAGCCGTCCGCCTTGTCGGGAAGCAGAATGCGCTGCTCAACGGCATCCGCATTCGCTGTCAGGTTCAGAAACGAGAGCTGCAAATGCACGCTGCTGTCAAAGGCGTTCAGGAAGTCGCACCAGCCCTCGAAGATGGCGCTTTTATCTTCGTTCTGCGCCAGCTGATAGTTGATGTCCCAGAACTGCACAGTCTTCGTGTAGTAACTTGGGCTGACGCGGCAGATGCCATCCGGCCACATGCGTTCATACGGAATCGTCTCCTGTACGGAATGCGGCGGTTTCTTCCGCTGCTGACGGCTGCGCATGAGTGCCTGCAGCTGCCGTTTCTCAGCCCTTGTCAGCTTGATTTTTTCTTTGTTTGCCACGAAGAATCTTCTGCACCTCCTGCTGATTGCGGATACTCCGCTCAATCGTTTGATAGAAATTGTCGTTCTGCCAGACACGGATGCGCGGACGCACGAATCGCGCCTGAATGAAATGCCGAATCAGCACTTCCAGCGGCTGCCCATGCCGTTCAAACATCGCCAGCAAAAAAAACGGCAGCATAAGCAGCATCATGAGCAGCACCGAAGGGCTGACACCCAGCGCATCCTTCGCCAGAAAGAAGGCGGGAACGCCTATCAGCGCCCCCAGCCCGAAACAGACGACCTGACGCTTCGTCAGGTTGAAAAGAAACTTGGACTTGACGCGCGACAAGTCCTTGGGAATCGAGACATATGCCATTGCCTATTGTTCCTTCCTGCAGCGCATAGGTTTTGTTTCCTGCGCCGCTGTTTTCCACAGTCTTTGCAGTGCCTGTGGATTTCTTGTGGATTGCTTGTGGATGCAGTGTGGATAAACTGTCCCAGAAACCTCTGCCACTGTTTTGGGGATGAGCGGTCAGTGCGCATTGAACACGGATTTCGCGACGCTGCTGGTTTTGAAGAGCGTGAAGCACAGCAGCACCGTGTAGCCGATGCACGTCCACAAGGCGGTGCCGATGTCGCCGCCGGCGCTGATGCCCTGCACGAGTACCGCATAAATCGCGACGCAGACCATGATGAGGAATGCCTGAAAACCCAGTGCAAAGAGCGACCGAAGATAGTTGCTGCCCATCTGCCCCCATTCCCGATTTACCATCGTCGCCATCGGAATCGGCGCAATGGATGTGACCATATACGTTTCAATCATACGCCCATATATGACGATGAAGATGCAGATACTCAGCACCCACGCCAAGATGCCCATCAGCGAGGACTGAAACCACAGCCCGAACAGCGGGCCGATTTCCATTGCCATCAGCGCCTGCTCCATGTCTCCAAGCAGCGCGGCAGCATCCAGCGCGGTATCGCCGATGATGATGCCCGATGCCTGACTGACGACGTTCTGCGCAACATCGAAAACCGCCATCACGATATTCCATGTGTTGGTGACAATCAGCACTGCGGCGAAGGTCTTGAAAATCCACTTGAAGAAAAGGAAGGTGTCAAAGTCGTGCAGGCTGTTTCGGTCAATAAGCATCTGAATCAGTTCTAAGCACATGATGAAGGTCAGAATAATGCCTGCAATCGGCACAACGACGTTTTCCGACAGACTGCGAATCATCTGGAAGATGCCGCCGTGCCATGCCTGCGGCGTTGTGCCGACGACCGCCGCCGCCTCGCCCACGCGGGTGTTGATGGCATCAAACAGTCCGGACAGGTTGCTGATGATGCCGCTGACCAGCAGTCCTTTCAGCCATTCCATAATTTTATCCCAGATGAAATTCAAAGAACATCCCTCCTGCGGAACCCGCTTCCGTTATCCTCCGGAAGCGGGTGAAAGATGGTGCTTTGATCATCCGAACAGACCGGACAGCAGCGGAACAAGGGTGGTGCCAATCAGCGCCACCCCGCCGCCTGCCATCAGCTGTTTTATACCCAATTAGGTGTAAAACTCTGCTCGATGGCGGGCGGCGGCGTACAAAAAATCTATATGGTGTTTTTAAGAGAACCG
>ENA-UEQS01002504-UEQS01002504.1-human-gut-metagenome-genome-assembly--contig:-NODE-2504-length-9950-cov-5.751139_pt1 | contig 9950 bp, 7 predicted proteins | sample MGYA00242953_ERZ507953 | MGnify/ENA primary metagenome ERZ507953 (study PRJEB26167, sample SAMN06115474) | human gut metagenome | host: Homo sapiens | place: China:Jiangsu | collected 2016-07-06 | study...
AGGGAGATTGTCTCCGAGATCAAGGAATTTCCGGGCGTGATGGAGATGGATGGCCAGACAGGCGTCGTCGCCTGCCTGGAAAAAATGGGAGTGAAGCCGCGCGCGGCCTTTTTGGAGCCGAATCCGCAGATCCTGACCTGCATGAGAGAGGACGGAGATCGACGTTATGTCTTGGTCTATGACATGCAGTATACACGACAGACCGTTTCGAAGGTATCGCTCTGCGTAGAGGGAGGCGGAAGACCCTACGAAGCGGACTGCTGGACAGGTGAGATCAGGGAAATTTCCGGGACGGAATACGAGGGCGGCACAGCGGTATCCCTCGCGCTGAATCCCGGAGAGGCGACGATGCTGATCTTTGACAGGACGGAGAAACCGGAGACGCTTCCGGAGGAGACCATATACGCGGAGAGAGAACTGCCGCGCTGGAATCTGCAGGTGGAAAGCTGGACGGCGGGAGAGAAAAGGGAAATCTCGGAAGAACGCCGGGCGGGCATCGTGAGCAGGGAAGTGTACTATGAGACGAAGAAGACGATGATCGATGCCGGGGAGACGGAATTGATCCCATGGAAGGACATTCCGGCCGTAGGTAAGGAGGTATCGGGAATCGGGTATTACAGAACGGTGATCGAACTTCCGGAAGAATGGAGAGAAGGAGATGGAGCGAGGCTGTGTATCGGTTCCACGAACGGTGAGACGGCGGCGGTCTACGTCAACGGGAGAAAAGCGCCGGCGTACAATATCAACAGACGGACGGTGGAAATCGGCAATCTGCTGCGCGCCGGCAGGAATGAACTCGTGGTGGAGGTATCCAGTTCGCTGAACAACTGTCTGAAAGCCGGCGGATACTATGACACCACCTTCCCGAATACCGTGGCCCGGATGATGGGAGCCAACAATGGCAATGGAGCAATGGAAGAGGCTATGGCGGCCGGAATGTCGGCCGGCGAAAATGCGTCGGAAGACGCCGCGCCGGGACCGGATCTTTCCGCGATCGTGGCCCTGATGACGCGTCCGGCGCTGTGGAGGGATTACGGGATGACCGGCAAAGTGTCGGTACTGTTTTATAAGGGAGAAAGATAAATTGCGCGGGCGGCCTGACAAAGGCCGCCCGTTGAATTCTGAGAATGTTTCGGCGCCATCTGACAGAGGACAGCAAAAAATTGTCCTGTTATGGGAAAAAGCCATCCTAAAGAGAAAACGCATGGTCCGATAAAATGAAAATATGGAGGAGGGATTGAGACAGATGGACAGAAGCAAACTGGAGATAACGGAGATCACGGTGGAGTATGCGAAACATCCTCTGGGGGGGCGACAACGATCTGGGAGAGATGGGATTCCATCTTGCCGGACGGCAGTTTTGACGCTTCCGGCATGAATTCTCTGAATCACTATGCCTACGGGACCATCGGCGACTGGCTGTACCGGAAAGTGGCAGGCATCAATCTGATCAGACCGGGATATAAGGAGATTCTGATCAGCCCGACGCTGACCCGCGGCCTGACGGAGGTGGAGGCCCGCTATGAATCCATGTACGGGACGGTGGCAAGCAGAATTTCCTGCCGGGACGGGAAAATCACGGTGGATGTGGAAATTCCGGCCAACACTACGGCGATCCTGGAATTGCCGGAACGGGAGGAGGAGATCCGCGTGGGGTCCGGACGATATCATTTTGAATACGGAACGGTCACCAGGCTGGACCGTTCCCCCGTTTCGATGAATTCCACCGTAGCGGAAATCCTGGAACAGCCGGGAGGAACGGACGCGATCAGATGCTGTATGCCGGAGATATTGGAAGGGCCGATGTCTGCCTATCTGCAAGGCAAAACCCTCAGCGAACTGGCGGCCATGGCGCCCGATTCCGGGAGGAGACTGGAGGAGATTGTTGAGCGGATGAAGGGGGCGCGTTAAAAAACTGGTATTTTCCGGGCAAATGCGGTAGGCTGAAGGAAAGGAGGGATGTGTCATGGAAATGGATGTGATCCGTCAGCTGGAGGAACAGATGAAGATTTTCGGCATCCAGGTCATACGGCTTCGCACCGGGGATCCGGAAGAGACAGAGTTTGATCTGGGGCTGCGCAGAGCGCTGGGGATCCGGCGGGATTCCGGCGCGGATCTGAAGATGATGGCAGATCTGCTGGAGGAAGACACTCTGTATTTTATCAGAGATGTCTTTGGGGTACATTACATCTGCCTGCGTCTTCCGGGTCAGGACGCGGGGGATGAGACCGCGCGTTTCCTCCATATCGGCCCGTATCTGACGGGAGACCGGGAAACGGTGTGGGAGGAGACGGTGAAAAAAAGCGATCTCTCTGTCTGCCAGCGGCAGGAACTGCGGCATTACTATTCTTTTCCGCCTATCATGTGGCCTCCTATGTGAACAGAGTAGCGGAGGCCGGAAAAGCGGTCTACGATCTGCCCATGACGGCAAACTGCTGGCTGGACAAGGGCGAGAAGCCCGGAAAATATCCCTCCGGAGGCCCGGTGGCGAGAATGATGGAGGTGTGGAAGTTTGCGGCGCCGGCCATCGACGTCATCGCGCCGGATATCTATGTGCAGAATTTCTGTGAGATCTGTGATGCCTACACCAAGATGGGAAATCCGCTGTTCATTCCGGAGACTGCGACCCACAGCCATGTGGGGCCGCGCCTGGTTTACACGGTGGGCCACCATCACGCGATCTGCTTTGCGCCTTTCGGCTTTGAGGATATGGGACAGGAATTTTCCGGAACCCAAAGCTACCTCTTTGGCGTGGACACCTCGGATCCGCTGCTCCAGACACCGCAGAATGTGGAGGAGTACCGCTGGTACAATCAGACTCTCGCAGCCATGATGTCCATGCTGGCGGACGCCTACGGCACAGACCGGCTGCAGGCCGTTATTACCGAAGTGCCGGACAAGAATAGGATGATGTTCGGCTCCTATGGATTTATGGTGCTGTTCGATCTGCCGATCATTCAAAGAAAGGACGGCGTGTGTCTGGCGCTGCAGGTGAGCGAGGATACCTTCTATCTGATCGCCAACGCCTGTATGCTGGCGCCGTTTTCCGCTGATCCGGAGAAACCCAATGTGGATCTGCTGGCTCTGGAGGAAGGGTACTTCGAGGACGGCAAGTGGGTTATGACCAGAAGGCTTAACGGAGACGAGTCCGCCTCTATGAATTTCGGCGAGCCTACACTGCTGAAGATCAAGCTGTTCTCCTATAAGTAGAAAAGAGGGCGTAAGAAGTAAAGCGTACAAGGATCCTGCCGGACGATTTGTGGTTGGCAGGGTCCTTTTTTAGAAGAAGTAGAAGAACCGGAAAAAGTCAGCCTGAAACAAAGAAATCTCCGGAATTCGTGAGGAAACCGGAGATTCTGTTGAGAACGCAGGGACGGCGCGCAACCGATGCAGAATCAGCACAGGATCGACGCGCAACCGATACAGATCCAGCCCAGAACCAGCGCGCAGCCGATTCAGGATCGGCGCAGGATTACCGCAGAATCAGATGCCGGGGGAGGCCGTCCACCATCATGGGGGAAAGCTCCGCCTGGATCAGCGGGCGGATATAGTGAATCAGTTCTTCGGTTACGTTCATGCCGTCTTCCGAGATCCAGTTTCGTGGAACTTTCTTTTCCTTATTGGCAATCTTGTGAACGTCCTCGCATCCGGTAATGCAGAGATAGGGATCCTCGGAAATCCGCTCTAAAACGGCAACTTTGCCGGATTCTCCCTCGAAGGCCGCTTTGACAGCGGCTCCGCCGACCTGGAAAGCCTCTGTCACATCCACCCGGGAAGTCATGTACGCGGCGCAGCGCTGCAGGGTGTTCAGTTCGATGGCCCGGGTTTTTACCGCGAGTTTTTCCGCGATCAGGTCCGCCAGGAATTTTCCGACGCCGGACAGCTGCTTGTGCCCGAAAGCATCGACAGCGCCTGCGCTTGTTTCCGAATCGGATTCCGCCAGTTCAAAGACATATTTGCCGTCCGCCGTGGTAATGCCTTCCGAGACGGCGATGACGACAGATTTCTTTTCCTGCAGCAGATCCTTTACCCGGGAGAGGAAGGCATCGGGATCAAAGGGTACCTCCGGAAGACAGATCAGATCCACACCTTCGCAGTCCTCGCCCTTGGCGAGAGCCGCCGCTCCTGTCAGCCATCCGGCGTTTCGTCCCATGATTTCCATAATGGTAACGGAAGGAATGTCGTAGACCAGACCGTCCCGTATGATTTCCTTGGCAGTAGCGGCAATGAATTTGGCGGCGCTGCCGTAGCCCGGCGTGTGGTCGGTGTTCATCAAGTCGTTGTCGATGGTCTTGGGCACGCCCATGAAGCGGATGTCGCTGTCGATGCGGGCACCGTAGTCGGCCAGCTTGCCGATGGTGTCCATGGAGTCGTTGCCGCCGATGTAGAAGAAGTAGCCGATGTTCAGCTTTTCCAGAATGGCAAACAGCTTTTTGTACACGGCTTCGTCCTCGTGCCAGTCGGGCAGCTTGTAGCGGCAGCTGCCCAGGAAGCTGGACGGCGTGCGCTTGAGCAGCTCAATGTCCAAATCGTCCGTCAGCACGGTGGACAGGTCCACCACGCGCTCCTCCAGCAGACCGGCAACACCGTTGCACATACCGTACACGATGTCAGCACCGCGGCTCTTGCAGCTCTCGAACACGCCTGCCAGACTTGCATTGATGACGGAGGTAGGGCCGCCAGACTGACCAACGATTGCATTTTTACCCATGATGATTTCTCCTTTTTTGTTTTTTCTGTTTCGGCTTTTATAAAACGTGCAGGTGCACGAAAACAGACGCGGAAAAGGGGATTACAGGCGGATGTGGCGCGGGGTGCCGTTGACGTACACGGGGGTCACCTCATCCAGAATGAGCGGGCGGGCGTACTCCTCAAAGGCCGCCGTCACCTGCATGCCGTCCGGGGTGATCCAGTCCAGCGGCACCTTCTTTTCCAGGTTGGCCACCTGCTGCACATCCACCGACTTGGCAATGCACTGATAGGGATAGCTGGAAATGCGCTCCAGCGCGATCATGCGGCCGCTCTCGCCCGCAAAGGCCGCTGCCGCCGCGGCACCGCCCACCGCATAGGCCTCGTTCACATCGGTGCGGCTGGCCAGATGGCTGGCGCAGCGCTGCAGGGTAGAGAACTCGATGGCGCGGCTCTTGCAGTTCAGCTTGTCGTGGATCAGCTCGGACAGATACCGGCTGGTGCCGCTGAGCACGGCCTTGTGGCCAAAGGCGTCCAGCTGCCCGGCGGTGGACACCAGATCGCACAGGTAAGTGCCGTCGGCGGTCTTGACACCCTCACTGGCCGCAATGATGACGTTGGGCTTGACCCGCTGCAGCGCGTCCACCTTGGCCAGGAACTTGTCCTGATCAAAGGGGACCTCCGGCAGCAGGATCAGGTCCGGGCCTTCACTGTCGTCGCCGCCGGCCAGGCAGGCCGCACCGGCCAGCCAGCCCGCGTGACGGCCCATGATCTCGGCCACGGTCACGCTGCGGATGTCATACACGGAAGAATCGCGGATGACTTCCTTTAGAATGGTGGCGATGTACTTGGCCGCAGAGCCGTAGCCGGGGGTGTGGTCGGTCAGGCACAGGTCGTTGTCGATGGTCTTGGGCACACCGATGAACCGCACGCTGCTGCCCACCCGGTCGCCGTAGCGGCTGAGCTTGGCGATGGTGTCCATGGAGTCGTTGCCGCCGATGTAGAACACCGCGCAGATGTCGTACTTGTCAAACAGGGTGAACAGCTTGACGAACGGGGTGGAGTCGGTGTCCGGGTCGGGCAGCTTGTAGCGGCAGCTGCCCAGATAGCTGGACGGGGTGCGCTTGAGCAGCTCAATGCTCATGCGGTCGTCCAGCAGGACATTCAACTCGATGAGCTCTTCCTTGAGCAGGCCCTCGATGCCGTACTTCATGCCGTACACCTTGTCGGCACCCAGACTGCAGGCAGCCTTGTACACGCCTGCCAGGCTGGAATTGATGACGGCCGTGGGGCCGCCGCTCTGACCAATGATCACATTTTTGGCCATGAGTACCTCCTTCTTGATCCTTTACCGTGAACGATAGAAAACGCCTGCAAACCGATGTTGTCTGCCGCCCTGCTGCAAAGGAACTGCGGCCCTGCACTGCACACAGACCAAAGGCGGCTGACAAAACAAGTTTGCAAGTGGTACAAAAATGATGCAGCATGTGAATGCGCTTTTTGTAAAATGCGCAAAAACTGCTACGACTCTATTGTAACTGTTTTGCCTGTTGTATGCAAGACCCAATTGGTTGCACAGGCAAAAAAATTATGATAGAATGGGAGCACCTGCATCCGATGCGGCGGGCTGTGTCGGCCGCTGGGGGTAAAAACGAGAAAGCTGGAGCAAAAACCATGGGGATTTCACACGAATATCATTCGACATCGCACCGTGCCCGTCACGGCGGCGTGAGCGGCAAGCTGCGCCTGGCAGGGGTGGTGCTGGCCATTTTGGTGCTGGCCTACGCCATTACCGCCATTCTGGAAAACGGTGCATCGGCCAAGGACGCACAGTCGGAGCCGGCGGCCAGCGGCATTGCACAGGACATTCTGGCACCACTGCCCATGCAGGGCGAAGCGGCAGACAGTGACAGCAGCGGCGACAGCACCGCGCCGGACGGCAGCGGGGACGCACAGGCGGTCACGCTGGAGACCTTTGGCCCGGCCCGGCAGGATGCGGCCGCTGCGGTGGTCAAGGCCTACGACGCCAGCGTCATCCGTCAGCCCAGCTGCGGGCAGGTGGACCTGAACTATTTTGCGGACGCGGCCTTTCTGGGTGACAGCCTGACCGTGGGCTTTTCGGACTACCAGATCAATCTGGGCGGGGCGCTGGTCTGCGGTTACACCGGCGTGGGGCCGGATGCCATCGTGAACCGGACGGCGGTCAAGAGCTCCGTCCGCGGGGAAGAGATCGCACTGGATGTGCTGGCCGCTGCCCAACCCAAAAAGCTGTATATCCTACTGGGCACCAACACCCTCACCACGCTGGGTGCTTCCGACCGGTTCCTGGCCTATTACGGCCAGATGCTGGACATGCTGCGGGAGGCGCTGGGGCCGGACTGCGTGATCTATGTGGAGTCGGTCCCGCCGGTGCGTCCGAAAGCGGCCGCCGAGAAGCCGGGTCTTGCTTCCGATGTGCTGCGCGGGGTGAATGAGCAGCTGGCCCAGCTGGCCGCCAGCAAGGGCTGCGTGTATCTGGACCTGTGGGAGGCCCTGGCCGACGGTGAGGGCAACCTGAAAGAGATGCTGGCAGCGCCGGACGGCGTCCACCTGTCGGCTGGCAACGGCTATGGCACCTGGCTCACCTACCTGCGCAACCATGCAAAGTATTCGGCCAACAATTCCTGGACGATGGGCAGTGTGTACAGCGCTCAGTGACCTTAATACTTTGGGGGCAACCTGGAATTTTATGCTGAACACATGAAGAATGTTGAGTTTTGCATGAACGGACTTCACAAGTGCCTGCCTGGCAGACAAAAAGCACCCGGCGGAAAAACAAACCGCATCCCATTTCCAGAACAGCAGATCTTACGGTCTGACAAATGGGGTGCGGTTCAAACCCGGCGGTTTCGATCTTATATTGTTTTTATTGTTTGCTTGACGGAGTACACTTCAGAGGCCGCAGCGGTCTTTTGCGTTTTGTGGTAAAACTCAGCTCCGGCGCTTGGCCAGTACCGCCGCCCCGCTGGCAGCGGTCAGGACGCCCAGCAGGGCAAGCCCGGCACCCGCCTGCCCGAAGAGATCGCCCACGGCACCCACAAAGGGGCTTGCGGGGATCATCAGGATGCTGTAGGCCATGCTGTCCACACTGATGAGGGTGGCCCGCTGATCACTGGAGATCAGGGCATTGAGACGCTGGTCGGCATGGAGCAGCCAGACTTCCAGCACGCCCTGCACCAGCATCATGCCCAGAATGCCGCCCCATGCAGGCGCCGCGCCGACCAGAAAGGTCCCGCCGCCGACCAGCAGGGCACACACCGTGTAGAACCGCCGCAGGGTGTGGGGATGTACCCGTCGGCCAATCTCGGTACCGGCCACGCAGGCCGCACCGCCCAGCAGCAAGGGCAGAAAAAGCCACTCGGTGGGCCAGCCCAGCTCCACGAGCCGCTGCTGCAAGAACATCTTGGTCAGATAGCAGGGGATAGAGATGAACGCATCGGCAGCGATGAGTTTTGCCGCCAGCGGGCAGCCGTGCAGGGCGGCGGCACTGTCCCGTACCAGCTGCGCGAACTGGCCCGGCAGCTCTCGCAGGGAATGGGAACTCCGGGCGGCTTGTGCTTCGGTGACCACAGGTTCCTTCAGCAGGAGCATGGCCAGCGTGGAAATGCTGCTGAACAGCGCACTCACCAGATAAAAGCCGGAAAACCGCAGAAACCGCCGCAGTGTGCTGGCAAGGGAGCCGAGCGCGCTGGCCAGCATGCCGATCTGGGAGCGGTTGGCGGCCACGGAAAGATACCGTTCTTCCTGCCCGGCCTGCTTCAGGCTGTCGTAGGTCAGAGCGGCATCGGTGCCGGAAAACATGGTGTTGGACAGGGCGTTCAGCCCCATTGCCGCACAAATCAGGAAAAGGCCGGGCGCAAATGCCATGAGCAGGCTGCTCAGCACTGCCAGGATACCGCCCGCCACAAGGGCCCGTTTACGCCCCAGCAGGTCGGCGGCCATTCCGCTGGGCACCTCGCACAACAGGCTGACGATATGGTAAACGCTCTCGGCAAGGCCGATCTCCCACAGCGAGAACCCGCGGGCGGCCAGCAGCGCCACCCATACGGCATCCGTGATGCGCAGGCCGGAAAAGAAATTGGAAAGATAGATGCAGCGCAGCTGCTTTTTCAAATGAATAGTATGATTCATGGGGAACACCCTTTCTGCTTCTGCGTGAAACAGTGCCCCATTTCCCGGCAAAACAAAAACGCCCCACAGCAAAGCTGCGCGGCGCATAAAAACGATGCTCCACGCTTTGCCGGAAGAAAAATGGGTACACTTCGAGCCGGAAATGCTTAGGGGTTGCCTTTTTTAAAGAAAACGCAGCCGTTCCAGCCCATCCGGGTGTACCCTCCTTCCATGCAAAGCGCTGCACTGAATATAACATGACAAAGCCAAAATGTCAAGTCAAAACCGGAAACCTGCGCAAAATCTGCCCGCCCCGCTTGCAAACCGCCGCAAAATGTGGTAACATAACAAGCGGTTATAAAACCTGAATACTCCCAAACGCAGCGACGGAGAGAGTAGGTTTGTTCGGCACAGCAAAGAGAGGGGCTTCACCGGCTGAAAGGGTCCCCGCGTGCAGACAGGCTGAAGTTCGCTCCTGAGCGGCCTGCGCGAACGGCTTTGCGGCCCACTAACACAGGACGGTTGCGCCCCGTTACGGCGTTTGAGTGCCGCCCGCTGCTTGCGCAAAGGGCGGAAACCGGGTGGTACCGCGGAGCAGACTGTTACAGCTTCGTCCCTTTTGCCTGAGAACAGGCAGAGGGGACGGAGCTTTTTTCATGCCTCCGCTCATGAACACGAAGTAGGAAAAGGAGAGAACATCCATGCAAGCAATGATCGACGAGCTGGCAAAACAGGCCGAAGAGAGCCTTGGTCAGGTCTCCAGCAAGGAAACACTGGCATCCTTCTGGCAGGAATACCTCAGCAAGAACGGCAAGATCCCTGCCCTGATGAAGAATCTGCGCACCGTCGCACCCGAAGAGCGCCCTGCCATGGGCAAGATCATCAACGAGCTCAAGGCCAAGGTACAGGCCGAGTACGACGCTGCCGCCGAAAAGGTGAAGGCTGCCGAGCTGGCTGCCCGCAACGCCGCCGAGACGGTGGACATCACCCTGCCCGCCAAGACCCGCCCCATGGGCGGCCTGCACCCGCTGACCCTGATCACCAACCAGATCATCGACGTGTTCTCCGGCATGGGCTTTTCGGTGGGCACCTTCCCGGAGATCGAGGACGAT
>ENA-UEQS01002517-UEQS01002517.1-human-gut-metagenome-genome-assembly--contig:-NODE-2517-length-9898-cov-6.078200_pt1 | contig 9898 bp, 4 predicted proteins | sample MGYA00242953_ERZ507953 | MGnify/ENA primary metagenome ERZ507953 (study PRJEB26167, sample SAMN06115474) | human gut metagenome | host: Homo sapiens | place: China:Jiangsu | collected 2016-07-06 | study...
ATATGGCAAAAATACGAAATATTTCCGAGATTCAGCCTACATTAGGCTTTACAGAATTTGATATTCTGGAAAAATATCGCAAGAGTTTTCATGAGAGTGAGCTTGGCAGGCTTCATTCGGTGTTTCCGTTTGAGCGTATAGCCAAAGAATCAGGTCTGTCGGAGCAACGTCTTGGACGCAAGAACATTTTCAGTCTTTGTGCAAAGATCGGTCTTATGGTGCTGAAGGCTTATACCGGTTTCTCCGACAGGCAGTTGGTGGCACATCTTCGGTCTTGACCAGTGTAACCGGAGGTTACCGATTAGCGCTTTATCGGTCGGCATCTCTTCGATGCTGATCGGTGCAATTCCCGCTTGCTGATGAATGCCTGGCTGACCGGCGGCACAGTCTTTCCGGTCGGCTTTACAGTCAGAACCAGAGGTTCGCTGGCCAGAAACCGGAGAGGTTTTGCCGGTCCGGAGCCTGAATGACGCCCCTGATCAGGAACGAAGCAGACGCTAATCCCTCTCCCTGTCTCACTCCCGCTTCATCGGGAGTTGTTCCTCGTATACGGCGGGAAGGTTCTCTTCCGTGTCTTTGTCTTTTTTCTTTTTGCGGGTAAACCGTTCGTGCAGGCTCTCCATCATCAGGTAGAAATTGGGAATAAACAAGGTGCCTACGAGGGAGGTCATCAACATACCGGCAAAAACGGCGATACCGAGCGAGATCCGGCTCGAAGCTCCGGCTCCGGTCGAAATCACCAGCGGGAAAGTGCCGAGGATGAAAGCAAAAGAGGTCATCAGGATCGGGCGGAGACGTACGCGTCCGCCTTCGATCGCCGATTCTTCGGTCGACTTGCCTGCAGCCCGGTAATCCCGGGCGAATTCTACGATCAGGATGGCATTTTTCGCCGCCAGGGCAATCAGAAGCACTACTCCGATTTGGGTGTAAACGCTGATCGGAAGATTCATGACCATCACTCCGATCACTACTCCCAGCAGGGCGATAGGCAAACCCATGATCACTGCAAAAGGATCCGTCCAGCTCTCGTATTGGGCTGCCAGGATCAGGAAAGCCACCACGATGGCCAGTATAAAGATGATGGAGGTGGACGAACTCGCATTTTCTTCCTGATATGCCATAGAAGTCCATTCATAACCGAAGGAGCGTCCCACTTTCTCCCGGATCAGTTTGGCCATAATATTCAGCGCCTCTCCCGAGCTATAACCGTCTGCTGCGGCACCCGAGATCAGGGCGGATACGTAAGTGTTGTATTTCGTCAGGCTCTCTGCGCCGATCCGCGTCTCGATAGTAGTAAAGGCCGAAAGGGGAATCATGTCGCCCTTGGAGTTGCGGACATTCAATAGGCGTAGGTCGGTTACCAGAGCCCGGCTGTCGGGGGCACCCTCGACCTTCACCTGGTAAGTGCGGCCGAATTTCACAAAATTGTTGACATAGGTGGAACCGAGGTATGTGCCGATCGTATTGAACACCTCGCTTAGTGGAATCTGCATCAGCTCTACTTTGTTCCGGTCGATATTCAGGTAATACTGGGGTACACTGGCGCTGAACATCGACTGGACGGTAGAGAGACCCCGGGTCTCGTTGCCGGCGAGCATCAGTTCGTCTGTCATGCGTTGCAGTTCTTGCGGGCCGTAGCTGTTGATATCCTCCAGCATGACTTCAAACCCGCTGCTTTCGCCCAATCCCGGGATGGCCGGCGGTAAGACGGCGAAGGTTCTGGCTTCCGGTATCGCTTCATAGGCCATACCGTTGAATTGGTTCACCAGGCTTTGGGCGCTTAACTGCGGAGATTTCCGTTGGTCCCAGTTTTTGAGCATCACGAACAGCGTGGCGGCATTCGAAGCGTTTGCATTACTCATCATTGAAAAGCCGTTGATCGTGATATAGGTTTCGATGCCTTCCATTTGGTTCAGTACGGCCGACGCTTTTTGCAGGGCTGTAGCCGTCTGGCTCGACGAAGCACCGTCGGTCAGTTGCATGAAAGCGATGAAATACCCCTGGTCTTCTTCCGGGATAAAAGTACGCGGCCATTTGATAAATCCCCAGAAAGCCAGCACCGAAAGGATCAAAAAGACGATAAAAGTCATCAGCGATTTACGCATGAAGTGAGTGATCACCCAGGTATAACCATGGTTTGTCTTTTCAAAAAACCGGTTGAAAGCTTTGAAGAGAAAGAATTTGGCCGGCTGTTTGGGTTTCAGAAACAGGGCACAAAGTGCGGGGCTCAGGGTGAGGGCGTTGAACCCGCTGATTACCGTCGAGATGGCGATCGTCAGGGCGAATTGTTTGTACAACTGGCCGGTGATGCCGCCGATAAAGGCCGTGGGAATAAATACGGCCAACAGTACGAGCACAATACCCACAACAGCTCCCGACACTTCCTTCATGGCCTGGATCACCGCCTCTTTTACGGTGGGATACCGGCCGGTTTCGATCAGCCGGTAACTGTTTTCTACGATGATAATGGCGTCGTCTACTACCAGCCCGATAGCCAGTACCAGTCCGAAGAGAGTCAGCGTATTGATGGAAAATCCCAGCATCGCCATGAATGTGAAAGTCCCGACCAGCGAGACGGGAATCGTGATCAGCGGAATCAGCATCGCCCGCCAGTTTTGGAGGAAGATCAGAATAACCAGTAAAACCAGGATAAAGGCGGTGATCAGGGTTTCGTATATTCCTGAAATCGAGGCATTGATAAATTCCGTCGTATCGAGGGTCACGCTGTATTGCACCCCTTCGGGGAAATAGGAGGCCAGTTTGTCCATCTCTTTTTTCACCCGTTGTGCCACGTCCAGGGCGTTGGCTCCCGGAAGCTGATAGACGGCGATAGCTGCGACGGCTCCGCCTTTCAGGGTGGCGGTGGAGCTGTAGCTTTCACGTCCGAGCTCTATAGTGGCCAGGTCACGGATGCGAAGGTATTTGCCGTCGGGAAGGGCCTTGACGATGATATTGCCGAATTCTTCTTCATCGATCAGTAATCCTTTGGTTTCGAGGGTGTATTGGTAGGCTTCTTTGCGGACTAAGGGTTCCGATCCCACGCTGCCCGCTGTAACCTGGATATTCTGGCCCTGAATGGCCGATACGATATCCGCCGGAGTGATGCCCCGGATAGTCAGCTGATCCGGATCCAGCCAGATACGCATACTGTATTTGCCCATGCCGAACAAGCCCACATTACCTACTCCTTTTACCCGGCCCAATTCGTTGGTGATATTCAGGGCCGCATAATTAGAGAGAAAAAGAGCGTCGTATTGCGGACTATCCGAGGTCAGTGACAGAAACATCACGACGTTGGTCGATTCCTTGGTCGTAGTGACCCCGATCTGGGTCACCTCCTGCGGTAAAGTGCTCAGGGCCATGTTCACCCGGTTTTCTACGAGCACGGTGGCCATATCCAGGTCGGTTCCCACTTCGAAAGTGATGGTCAGCTGGTAGCTGCCTGTGCTCGACGAAGTCGACGACATATAAAGCATACCCTCTACGCCGTTCACTTGTTGCTCGATCGGGGTACCTACCATGTCGGCGATTGTACTGGCATTGGCTCCGGGGTAGGAGGCCCGGACAACGACTGTCGGAGGAGTGATCGTCGGATATTGTTCTACCGGCAGACCACGTAAAGATACCAGTCCTGCGATCACGATAAGGATAGACAGGACCGTAGCGAATATAGGGCGGTTAATGAAAAATGTACTGAACATAGGAATAGATTAACGTTTTGTTTTTTCTCTCACTGGTTTCACGGTCATGCCCGGACGCACATTCATCAGGGCTTCCACGACATAACGGTCGTCCGGAGTGACACCGCTGACGATCTCCCGCATGCCGTCGTTACTCAATACCCCGACTTTGACGGTTTGCTGCACCACCCGGTTGTTCTCATCCACCAGATAGACATAGCGGCCTGCCTGTCCCGTGCCGATCGAAGCCTCCGGTATCAGTAAAGCATCTTTTACCACTTTATAGGGAAGCCGGATTTTAACATACATCCCGCTTAATAATTCTTCTTTCGGATTTTCGAGAATGGCCCGTACGGTCACCGTCCCGGTTTGCAGATCGACGTTCGGCGAAGTATAGTCGAGCTCGCCTTTCCAATAACGGCTGGTGTCCGCAGCATTGATGACCGTCAGCGCCAGGGCCGAATCTTTCGATACCAGCGGATTGGTCACCGGAGGAATTTGTTCGAACTCGGCATAAGCCATATTGAAATAAGCATACATATACTTATCTTTATACATCGTAGCCAGGGTGACCGGTTGTACCGCTCCTCCGACAAAGTTCTGAAGGTCCACCAGGTTCCGGGATACCCGTCCGTCGAAAGGAGCTTTGATGTAACAATAATTCAGATTGGTCTGAGCAGTATTCAATTGTGCCCGGGCATTCTGAAGATTCGCTATCGCCGAATGGTAATCCGATTCGGCCTGGATGAAGTCGATCTCACTGATAGCCCGGCTAGGCATCGCTTCTTTCATCTTCTCGTATTGTGCCCTGGCGTAAGCCAGACGTGCCTCTGTACTCTTCATTTCGGCCTGTGCCGCTTTCAACTGATCCTGATAGGGTTGAGGTTCGATGACAAACAACAACTGGCCTGCTTTTACCGGCACTCCCGGGATATAATTCATCTTTTCCAGGAATCCCGATACCCGGGCCACCAGATTCACCGTTTGCACGGCTTCCAGATAAGCCGGATACTGATACGTATACACGACATCGTGTTGGGCAGGTCTGTTCACTAAAATCTCCGGGGCCGCTTGTCCGCTTGCGGCTTCCTGTTTCTCTTTCTTCCTGCAACCTCCCAATATCACTCCCAAACCAATCATCAGAACGATCATCTTTTTCATAACAATGATTTTTTTAATTCGCTTTTAGCCTTTAACTTTATTTTTCCACTCCTCCCCCCAGTGCCTTATACACCTGTATCATATAGAGCAGGGTTGCACTCTGCGAATTCACATACACATTTTCGTAGTTCAATACATTGCGTTGTGAGTCCAGTACATTCTGGTAATTGGTCAGTCCTTTCTTATACAGGTCCATTGCATATTCCAGTGTCAGTTTAATTTCCTGCAGAGCAAGCCGGTCTGCATCCAGTTGTTGGAGTGATTTATTATATGACGATAAGGCATCGTCTACCTCTTGCAAAGCTGTGAGCAGAGTTTGGTTATACGTATTGATCCCTTCGTCCAGTTGGATTTGGGCCTGCCGGTTAGCCTGGGCGATCTGGCGCCCGCTGAAAATCGTCCATTTGATGCTCGGGCTGATTTGCCACGTCATGTTCTCCTTCTTGAAAAACTGTTTGTAATATTCGTTGCCATACCCGAAAGCGCCCGTTAGGTAGAATTTCGGCCACCAGTCTGCCCGTGTTGCTCCTGCTGCGGCTGCCAGTGCATCCATCGTCCGTTCGGCCGAGCGGACATCCGGGCGCCGCCGGATCAGTTCGGCCGGGATTCCTTGCATAAGGATCGGGTTGCCTTGGGGGAGAGGGTGCACTTGCAGTAAAGCTTGCCGTAAAGAATCCGAATACTCTCCGGTCAGGACAGCCAGTGTATTCACTTCCGAGTAGACCGAGGCTTCCAGTCCGGGAAGGGTTGCCTTCGTTTGTAGCCACAGGCCTTTCGATTGCGCCACCGTTAGGTTGGAAGTCAGTCCGGCCGCCAGTTTGGCTTCATTGATCCGGAGAATCTCCTCCTGGGATTCCAGGTTATTACGGGCAACTTCCAGTTGTTGCTGGTAAGTGCGCAGACGGATATAAGCCATCGCCACTTCTGAGGCGAGCGAGACCATTGTACCCCGGTAATCCTCCTGTGAAGCCAGGTAATATTCTTTTTGGGCTTTGGCTCCTTTCCGGATATTGCCGAACACATCGATTTCCCAATTCATTTCTATACCGGCCTGCCCGATGTGGTAGTAATTATCGGCATGGTCGATGCCCAGACTGCTTTTTTCCGGTGTATATTGGACCGAAGCGCTGAAACTCGGGAAAAAATGGCCCTGTTGTGACCGCCAGCGCGATTTCGCCAATTGGATATTTTTTACTGCATTCTGCAGATTATAATTATTGGCTACAGATTTGTCGATCAGACGGATAAGTGTCGAATCTCCGAAAAATTGCCACCAACTGTCTTCTGAAGGCATCGTTTGTTGCAGATCGAGTACCGGGTCTTGCTGGGCTTTTGACCGGCCCCCTAAGATCAGGCTTAAAAATAACAGAAATAAGATTCGTCTCATATCGGATCGGTTAAAATATCGTTTAAATTACAAATCCCTATACGAAAACGAAATAGCGAATGTTGTGGAATAATTCAGCTCGTTTGTGGAATAATTCCACAAAAACAAGTTCCCCGGGGAAAAGATTTGAATATATAGTATGCTGACAGCCAATGCATAACTTTTATACTTGAAAAATGGTATATATTTTTCATAAGCGAGGAAATAGCAAGTATAAATAAATTAAACAGATAAATATGAGGGTTAATAATTGGCTGAGTGGTTTTGCCTGTGTGCTCCTGTTGGGAGTGGTGGGTTGTAAAAAAGATAAGATACGTGAAGGAATTCCCGTAGTAGTTGAGAAAGTGGGGGTCGATGATGTAGAGATATTCGGTGATTATGTAGGGCGGATCAGGGCCCGGCAATTTGTGGAAGTACATGCCCGGGTAGAAGGCTATCTGGAAAAGATGCTTTTTGAGGAAGGGAAACGGGTAGAGCGTAATCAGCCCTTGTTTATTATCAATCCCGATTTATATAAAGCGCGGGCCGATAAAGCTGCGGCTCAACTGAAAAAAGACGAAGCCCAGGAGTTGAAAACCGGACGCGATGTAGAGCGTTTGCGTCCTTTATACGAACAGAATGCAGCCAGCCAGTTGGACCTGGATAATGCCATTGCCGCTTACGAAAGTGCTAAAGCGAACGTAGCCATGAGTAAAGCCGATCTGGCACAGGCAGAGATGGAGCTGGGATATACGACGGTACGTTCGCCCATTTCGGGATACATCAGCGAACGGCATGCCGATATCGGTACCTTGGTGGGCCCCGGCTCCAAGTCGCTATTGGCGACCGTCGTGGCCAGCGATACCGTGTTGGTCGATTTTAGCCTCACCGCCCTCGATTATCTCCGCAGCCAGCAGCGTAATGTCAGATTAGGCGAGCAGGACGCTACCCGTTCCTGGCAGCCCTCGATTACGGTCACCCTGGCCGATAATTCTGTTTATCCGGAGAAGGGCCTGGTCGACTTTGCCGAGCCTCAGGTCGATCCCAAGACAGGTACTTTCGGGGTGAGAGCCGAACTGGCCAATCCCGGGCGGAAACTGCTGCCCGGACAGTTTACCAAAGTCAAATTGCTGCTCGATGTGCGCGAAAACGCCGTAGTGGTACCTGCCCGCGCAATTATTATCGAGAAGGGAGGTGCTCATGTTTATGTTATGCGCAGGGATAGTACTGCCGAGAAACGGTTTATCGAAACCGGACCCGAAGTCGGTAATTTTGTGGTGGTAGAGAGGGGATTGGGACCTGATGAAATGGTCGTGACCGAGGGACAACACAAACTTTCTCCCGGTGATCTTTTGGCTCCCCGCACGGTGGCTAAAAAAGAAGAAAATACAGACGAAATAAACGAAGTAAGATGAAAGTTGAATTCTTTATAGACCGCCCTATCTTTTCGGCGGTATTATCCATATTGATTGTCGTGGTAGGATGTATCGGCCTCTATTTGTTGCCGGTGGATCAATACCCGCAGATTACACCTCCTATGGTGAAAATTTCGGCCTCCTATCCCGGAGCTAGTGCACAGACTGTCTCGCAGGCTGTGGCGACCCCCATCGAGCAGGAACTCAACGGGACGCCGGGAATGCTCTACATGGAATCCAGCAGTTCCAATTCCGGCGGTTTGTCGATCAATGTCACCTTCGACATTTCGGCCAATCCCGAATTATCTGCCGTAGAAATCCAGAACCGGGTGAAACTGGCCGAGTCGCGCTTGCCCGCCGAGGTGGTGCAGAACGGTATTTCCGTCGAAAAGCAATCTTCGAATCAGCTCATGACCCTGACCCTGACTTCCGACGATCCCCGTTTCGACGAAATCTACCTCAGTAATTTTGCGACGATCAATGTCCTGGATATCCTGAGGCGTATCCCCGGGGTAGGACGGGTTTCCAATATCGGAAGCCGTTATTATGGTATGTGTATCTGGGTGATGCCCGACCGGATGGCTAATTTCGGACTGACGGTAAAAGATTTGCAGGATGCCCTCAAAGACCAGAACCGTGAGTCGGCGGCCGGCGAATTGGGCAAGCAGCCTATTTCCGGGCAGGATATAACCATTCCGATCACTACCCAGGGGCGTTTGTCTACAGTCAATGAATTCGAAGAGATTGTGGTCAGAGCGAATCCAGACGGTTCTATCGTACGTTTGAGGGACGTTGCCCGGGTCTCTCTCGAGGCTTCTTCCTATTCCACCGAGAGTGGTATGAACGGTAAAAATGCCGCAGTACTCGGGATTTATACCCTTCCCGGTGCGAATGCCGTCGAAGTGGCCGGGCAGGTGCGCGAAACGATGAAAGAGATCAGTAAGAATTTTCCCGAAGGGCTCGATTACGAAATCCCTTTCGATATCACCAGCTACATTTCCGAGTCTATCCACGAAGTGTATAAAACCTTGTTCGAAGCGCTGTTGCTGGTGGTGTTGGTGGTGTTTCTTTCGCTCCAGAACTGGCGCGCTTCTCTGGTGCCCCTGATTGCTGTGCCGATATCGTTGATCGGAACTTTCGGGGTGATGTTGGTTTTGGGCTTTTCGCTCAATTTACTTACTCTGTTGGGATTGATTTTGTCGATAGGTATCGTGGTCGACGATGCCATTGTAGTTGTCGAAGCGGTCGGGAGTTATATGGAAAAAGAAGGTTTGAGCCCCTACGAGGCTACGAAGAAAGCTATGCGGGGATTGACCGGGGCGTTGATCGCCACCTCTCTCGTGCTGGCTGCGGTATTTATTCCGGTTAGTTTTCTGGGGGGGATTACCGGTTTGCTTTACCGGCAGTTTGCCATTACCATTGTCGTTTCGGTGTTGATATCGACTGTGGTCGCTTTGACGCTGAGCCCGGCGATGTGTGCGCTCTTGCTGCGTCCTTCCGCACCCTCTAAAAACCGTATTTTCGGAATGATCAACCGTTGGCTGGCTACCGGAAACCGGAAATATGTAGGGATAATCGGTAAAGCGATCACCAATCCCCGCCGTATCCTGGCCGGTTTCGGGATGGTACTTGTTTTCATCTTTGTATTGAACCGGGTGGTTCCGGGTAGTTTTATGCCTGAAGAAGATCAGGGCTATTTCAAGGTTGAACTGGAATTACCCGAAGGGGCTACACTCGAGCGTACACGCCTGGTGACGGATCGGGCGGTAGAATTTCTGAAAGCTCATCCTGCAGTCGGTTATGTACAGAATGTGACCGGTTCCAGTCCCCGGGTAGGAACCAACCAGGCCCGCTCCGAACTGACGGTGATTCTGAAATCGTGGGAAAAGCGTAAAGGAAACGGTATGGAGATCGATCAGGTGATGGAAGATACCCGCAAAGAGTTGAAGCAATATCCCGAGGCCCGGGTTTATTTGTCGAAACCGCCTGTTATTCCAGGCTTAGGTACTGCCGGTGGATTCGAGATGCAGGTCGAAGCCCGGAATGGAGCTACTTTCGAAAATCTGGTCGAAGCGGTCGATACCCTGATGAAGTATGCTGCCGAGAGTAAAGCTTTCACCGGTCTGTCGTCTTCGTTACAGGCCGAAATTCCTCAGCTGTATTTTGATGTCGACCGGGACAAAGCCAAATTCCTGGGTATCCCGATGTCCGATATTTTTTCGACGATGAAAGCCTACACCGGATCGGTTTATGTGAACGATTTCAATATGTTTAAC
>ENA-UEQS01002530-UEQS01002530.1-human-gut-metagenome-genome-assembly--contig:-NODE-2530-length-9843-cov-5.317837_pt1 | contig 9843 bp, 12 predicted proteins | sample MGYA00242953_ERZ507953 | MGnify/ENA primary metagenome ERZ507953 (study PRJEB26167, sample SAMN06115474) | human gut metagenome | host: Homo sapiens | place: China:Jiangsu | collected 2016-07-06...
ATAATCAGCGCCGACCGCGTGCCGCCTCCGGCGGCGTTCGTCTGCGCCGGGACGATCTCCGGGGCAGCTGTCGGGGCAGTGCCGGAGGCCGTATCCGCGGCGGCTTCCGCCGGGGTGTCTTTGGCGGAGGAGTCGTTATTCGGGGAGACGGCTGCAGTACTGTTAGCTGCTGCCGAGCCGGGACGTGCGGTCAGCTCGACCGTCAGTTCCGTGTCGTCGGGGGGCATGCAGCTCGTGTCGTCGCAGATCATCCATTCGATTGCGGCCTTGACGGTGGCTTTGGCCGCGGCGAGTTTTACTTGCTGGGCGAAGCGGGCCTTGCCGGCGAAGGTGCCGATCTCCATCTCGAATGTCTTGTCGTAATGGCGTTCCGGCGTCGAAAGCTGTTCCACGCCGCCTTCGAGCGTTACGCCGTCGCCCGGCGTAAAGACGATGGCCGTAGCGTTGGGGCCGCCTTCGTAGGGTCCCATGTCGTACATATGGTAGGGGGCGGGAATCGACGCTTCGAGAACGATCCGGTAGACATCGCCTTCGAGGTGCTCCACGGAGCTTTTCCAGCTGACGTTCTGAGCCGTGGCCGCTGTGAAAGCGAACAGCGCGGCAACCGGCAGTAAAAGTGTGCGAAACAGTTTGTACATAGTCGTGGCGCGTTATAATTTGTGCAAAGATAGGTGTTTTTTGCGGATAAATTGCTACATTCGCACGATGATTCGCCTGTCGCTCATAATCCCCACGCACAATAGGTCCGAACGGCTTATCGCCGCGCTCGAATCGGTCATACGGCAGGATTTGCCCGCCGCCGACTGGGAGTGCGTGGTCGTGAGCAACAACTCGACGGACGACACCGTTGCGCGGTTCGGGGATTTTGCGGCCCGTTATCCCGGCCTGAACCTGCGCCTCGTGACGGAGGACGGTCCGGGCGTCTCCTATGCCCGCAACCGGGGCATTGCCGAGACTTCGGCCCCGCTGCTGGTTTTCATCGACGACGACGAGCGTATCAATCCGGGATTCTTGCGCGCCTATGCCGACTTTTTCGATGCGCATCCCGACGCCGTCGTGGCCGGCGGGCGCATTATCGCCGAGTATGTGAGAGGACGTCCCGCGTGGGTATCGAAATATACCGAGATGCCGATCGCCAATCCGATGGATTTCGGAGAGCGGGTGCGTCCGTTCCCGGCGGGACGCGTTCCCGGGGGCGGCAATATGGCTTTCCGCCGTGCGGGGCTGGCCGGTTACGGGGGGTTCGATCCGACGCTGGGGCGCGTGAACGGCGAGTTGATCGGCGGCGAGGAGAACGACTTTTTCGAACGTCTCCTGCTCGGCGGCGAGACGATCTGGTATGTGCCGGGGGCGGTGATGTGGCACATCATTCCGCCGGCGAAACTCACCGGGGCTTATTTCCGGCGGTTGAGCTACAACGTCGGGGTGAGCCAGCGGCTGCGGGCCGAAATCCACCGCCGGCTGCCGAAGACCTTCGTGCTGGAGATCGCCAAATGGGCGGCGACGCTCGTGCTCTGCTGCACGATGCCGCCCCGCAAATCGCGGTGGCTGCTGCGCATGCGTCTGGAAATCAGCCGGGGGCTGTTCACGAAAATTAAAAATTAGGAGTTGCAGACTTTGGTCGCATGCGATAAGCCCCTCCCGAGGGAGGGATTTGGGGTGGGGCAGAATTGTAAATACGGCGGAACGCTGGGCGACAGCGAATTCTCCGGAAGAAAATTGGTTGTGATTCCGGTATGCGCTGCTGTTTTAAATACAAAGGGCTGAACATTTGTTCAGCCCTTTGTATTTAAAACAGGTACTTTTCGTTTTTGACCTTGTTCACCAGCCGGTGGATGTCGGCCCAGGCCTCCTCGCCGAAGGTCGTGCCGACGACTTCGATCACCTTGCCGGCGGTGATGGCGCCGATCGTGCCGCACTGGCGCAGCGAAAGTCCGTCGCAAAGCCCCGCCAGGAATCCGGCGGCGTAGAAATCGCCCGCTCCCGTGGTGTCCACGCGCTTGGCCGCGGCCATGATGCCCACGTGTACGACCTCCTCGCCCTGTTTGATCAGCGCGCCTTTCGTGCCGATCTTCACGACGGCCAGTTCGCACATCTGCGAAATGGCCTGGAGGGCGTTCAGCGGCTCGGCCTCGCAGGTGAAGGTCTTGGCCTCGTCCTCGTTGGCGAAAACGATGTCGACGTGCTCGCTCACCAGCCCGCGCAGGAATTCGAGGTTCTCGGCCACGATGTTGAAGCTGGCCAGGTCGATGGCGACCTTCAGTCCGCACTCCTTGGCCGTGCGGGCAGCCTTGCGGATCAGGTCGTGGTCTTGGACGATGTAACCTTCGATATAGAGGCAGTCGTACCCGTCGAAGATCGCCGGGTCGATCTCCGCGGCGGTCAGTTCGAGTGCCGCGCCGAGGTAGGTGACCATCGTCCGCTCGCCGTCGGGCGAGATGAGCGACACGCACTTGCCCGAACGTTTCGAGCCACGGAAGATTACGGGTTCCACGCCCAGGTTTTCGAGTGCCTGGACGAAGAAGTCGCCCGTCGTATCCTGTCCGACCTTGCCGATGAACCCGACCTGGCAGCCCAGTTTGGCCATGGCGCGGATGGTGTTGCCCGCCGAGCCGCCGAGTGACAGCGAGTAGGGCAGTCCTGCCACGGATTTCGAGATTTCGGTCTGCAGTTTGGTATCCACGAGGCTCATCGAGCCTTTGGCGAGTTTGAAGCGACCCAGCACGGAGTCTGATTCCAGGTTGACCAGCATGTCCGTCAGGGCATTGCCGATTCCGATAACACGTTTCATTCGGTAAGTTCGGGGTTGTCTGTTGTGAAATTATATGGAGAGTATCTTTACCAGGTCGAGCGAATTGCGGTCGATGCCCTTGTTGTGCATGGTCGCCTTGGCGAAGGGGACGTAGACGATCTTGCCGTTCTGAATGCCGATCATCACGTTGCGCTGTTCGTCGAGGAACGCCTCGATGGCGGCTTCGCCCATCCGCGAGGCGAGGATGCGGTCTACGGCCGTCGGCGACCCGCCGCGCTGGATATGCCCCAGGATCGTGACGCGGGCGTCGTACTGCGGGAACTCCTTCTTGACACGTTCGGCCAGTGCCGTGGCGCCGCCCGTCTTGGGGTTTTCGGCCACGATGACGATCGCCGAGTTCTTGCTCTTGCGGAAGCCGTGGTTGATGAGTTCGGCCAGCTGGTCGACCTCGGTGTCCATTTCGGGGATGATAGCCGCTTCGGAACCCGTGGCGATGGCGCTGTTCAGCGCCAGGTAACCCGCCGTATGTCCCATCACCTCGACGAAGAAGAGGCGCTCGTGGCTCGATGCCGTATCGCGCAGTTTGTCGACCGCCTCCACGATCGTGTTCAGCGCCGTGTCGTAGCCGATCGTCGAGTCCGTACCCCCGAGGTCGTTGTCGATCGTCCCGGGAAGCCCTACGATGGGCACGTTGTACTCCTGCGCGAAAATCCCTGCGCCTGTCAGCGAGCCGTCGCCGCCGATGACCACCAGCGCGTTGATGCCGGCTGCGACCATGTTGTCGTAAGCCGCCTTACGTCCTTCGGCCGTGGTGAACTCCTGGCTGCGCGCCGTTTTGAGAATCGTGCCGCCCAGTTGGATGATATTGCTTACGCTCTGGGATTTGAACTCTACGATCTCGTTGTATACGAGACCTTTGTATCCGCGCATGATTCCCTTTACCGTAAAGCCGTTATAGATTGCGCTGCGGGTTACCGCACGTATTGCCGCATTCATGCCGGGGGCGTCGCCTCCCGATGTGAGAATGCCGATGCATTTGCTGCCAGCCATAGTTTTTCGTTTAAACACAAAATCCCTCAAAGGTAGTAATTATTTTAAATTTTTCAAAAAAACGAGGGCGCTACCCGTGGGTGCGCCCTGCGTTCCGAAAAAACTTTTTATTTTACCTAACGCCTGTGGCCTTATTCGGTCTGCTGTCCCTGCGCAGCAGTGTCTGCGTCCGCCTCTGCGGCTGCCTGCGTGCTCTGTCCGGCCTCTTCTGCCGAAGCCTTGCGGCTTTTCCCGACCTTCACCCGTTTGCCGTCGGCCTTTACTTCCAGCCCGGCCTTGTCTTTGTCGATCGTAATGTCGATCGATTTGTTCGGGATGCTGATGTGCAGCGTCTTGTGGCCGTCTTCGATGACGTTCTGGCTTTCGTACTCCTTGAGCAGCTTTTGTACCGTCGTCGTGTCGTTGTCGATCACCACTTCGGTGTTGAGCACCTGTTCGATCACGTTACGCTTGGCGCGGAACCGGTCGCCCACATCCTCGCGGATGGCGATGCAGGCGCATGCGATGAAGCTCGCGAGCCACAGCAGGAAGATGATCAGCACGGCCGTGCCTCCGGGCTTGCGCGAAGCGATGAGGCACATCAGTACATAAATGAGCAGTATGACGGGAATCAGTACAATAAATATGCCGAGAATAGGTACCCACAGCGTCATGCCCAGCGGGGAGAAAGGCGAGAGGATGCCTCCGCCGCCTATGACCAGGGCGAACAGCCCGATAATCAGGGCGCAGGCTCCCATGATAAGCCCGAATACGAGCAGCCCGGCGAAAAGCTTGAGCAGGATCAGCACCACCTTGCCGAAGACCGAGACGGCCTCCGCCACGATCGGCTTGGCCCTGACGTCGGGATCGCAGCCTGCGGTGGCTTCGGTGGTCTCGCGGATCGACTGTGCGGTGATTTTTTCGCCGTTCATTTCGAGTTTCTGGCGTGCCGTGCGTGCCGCCGGTACGGCGAACCACATGATAACGTAGCAGATGACGAAGATGCCGAACAGGTTGCCCATCATCGATCCCGTCCAGTCCATGAACGGAATCCAGTGCAGGAAGCTCAGCAGGATCGGCAGGAACATGCCCAGCCGGATCCATACGGGATCGACGTCGAAGTACTTGCCGATGCCGGCGCATACGCCGCCCAGCTTGGCGTTCTCCGTGTCGCGGTAGAGGCGGCGCGGGATACGCGGCTCTTCGGGGGCTTTTTTGTCCGAACTCTCCTCGGAGATGTCCTCGACCGAGCCCATCTGGTGGATGATATTCAGGATCAGGGGTTTCTCGACCACGCGGGTGTTGTCCTGCGTTGTGAGGATCAGCTCGGCTATGCGGGCTTCGATGTCGGCGACGATCTCGGCTCCGTCGGGCGTATCCTTGTAGGTCTTTTTCAGACTGTCGAGATAGTTCTCCAGCTCCTGGTAGGCATCGGCGTCCATCGTGAACGCTACGCCCGATATGCTGCATTTTTTAACCTCTTTCATAGTTGTGCCGTTGGGGGATTATTTCCTGCTTACGCTGCCGCCGCTCGATTTGCTGATGCTGGTCTGGCAGTCGCCCGTGTAACGGATCGAACTGCCGCTCGAAGCCTCGGCGCGGAGTTTGTCCGTGCAGTTGACCGTAGCTTTGGCAGCGCTCGAGGTGTCGACGCTGCAGTCGGCGACCGTGAATTCGGCGGCCGAAAGTTTTGCGGCCGAGCTCATGTCGATGCTGCATTTGTCGGCGGAGCCCTTCAGGGTGATCTTCGAAGCGCTCGATGCCCCTACCGTGCAGGAGCCGGTTTCGATGGCGGCGTCGATGTTCGAGGCGCTCGATGCGGCCACTGTGCAGGAGGTCGATTTCACGGCCGCGTCGATTCTGGCGGCACTCGATGCGTCGATCGAGAATTTGTCGGCCGTCAGCGTGACGTCGCTCGTGATTCGTGCGGCGCTCGATGCGTCGAGTGCGCGGATGCGCCCGTTGGCTGGGACGGTGACGGTCACGTCGGCGTTCGATACGTTGTTGACCGACTTGTCGATGGTCGCCGTCAGGCGTCCGCCCTTGGCCTCCACCACTACGTATTCCATAATGTTGTCGTCGGCTTCGATCGTGATTTTGCCGGTCGCCTTGCCGGTGATGACGACCTTCACGGCGCGTGCCGCATCCACACGGTCGAAATCCGGGGCGTCGATGGTGCGCGTGACGATGTTGCCGCTGCCTTTGATGCCCTTGCCGAAGAGTACCGACGGGGCTGCGATGCAGACGAAATATGTGGTGGCGGTGATCATGGTGCCCAGCAGGACTGCGATCAAAAGTATTCTTTTCATGGTTGTAATTATTTAAGGGTTGATTTTTTATTTTCCGTGGCGAATGACCTGTATCTGGCCTACGAGTTCGTCCCAGGCTTCGTCGAGCGTTTTAAGATATTCACGCCCCTTGTCGGTCAGCGTGTAGTATTTGCGGGGCGGCCCCTGCGGGGATTCTTCCCAACGGTAAGTCAGGAGCCCCGAATTTTTCTGCCGTGTGAGGATCGGGTACAGCGTACCCTCGACCACGATCATCTCGGCCTCTTTGAGTTCGGCGATGATCTTCGGAGCATACGAATCTTCGCGGGAAAGGATGGCGAGGATGCAATACTCCAGGATTCCCTTGCGCATCTGCGCTTTTACGTTGTCTTCAGCCATAATGCTTTATTCGGTTAATCGCTTCGGAGCCTTCGGTACGATCAGCCAGAGGATGATGTATACCCAGAGCGAAAGCCCGCCGAAGAGTATGAGGATGAGAGTTGCGATGCGTATGAGCGACGGGTCGAGCCCGAAGAAGTCGGCCAGTCCGCCGCAGACGCCAGCGATGATGCCGTCGCGTACCCGGTACAGTTTTTTTGTTTTGTCCGTTGCCATGGTTTTATCGGTTTTTACGGTTAATATTGAATTTCGGGGCGGGTTGTTCGGGGATGATGATCCAGAGGATGATGTAAGCCCAGATCGAAAGCCCGCCGAAGATTATCAGGAACAGCATGAGGAGCCGCATGACCGTAGCATCTACATGGAAGAAGTCGGCCAGCCCTCCGCAGATGCCGGCGATCGAGCGGTCGGTGCGCGAGCGGTAGAGCTTGCGGGTTTCCGGCTCGGCTTCCTCGTCCTCCTGCCGGGCGGTGTTGCCGCGGCGCTCGCCGAAGTCCGAGGGTGCCCCCATTCGATGCATCGCCGTGCGCACCGTGTCGAGGGTGATGACGCGCATCGGAGAGGAGACGATCTCGCGGAATATCTCGGCAATGCGTACCTCGATGTCGCCCATGGTTTCGGTGTCGTATTCGGGCAGGCGGCTGCGTCTGTCGTCAAGATAACTCCTGAGTACACGGTAAGCATCTTCGTCGAGGGTGAAAGCCTGCGAGCCGATATTTACGTTTACTGTCTCTTTCATAGTCGTAGAGGTATTTTAGGGTTAATATTTCCGGTTTACTACTACTTTGGTATTGCAAATATAATACATATTTTAGTATTATGCAATACAAAGTACTAAATTTCTTCAAAAAATCTGCATTTTTTTGCCATACCTATATTATAGGAGCTCCGGCATGGGATCGGAAAGGCTTCTATTGAGGAAAAAATTACGATATTTACCGATCCGGTGTTGCGTTTTGCCCGGCTGCTTCGTCTTACAAATACAATGAAGGAATTCGAATTCACCCGTTACGTTGTGCCGCTCCGCGACCGTATGTTCCGTTATGCACAAAGCCTGCTGCTTTGCGCCGACGAGGCCGAGGACGTGACGCACGACCTGCTGGAGCGGTTGTGGACGGAGCGGGGGCGGCTCGACGGTTGCCGTGACATCGCTTCCTTCGTGATGGCAGCCGTGCGCAACCGTTGTTACGATTGCCTGCGCCTGCGGCGGGCGGACGGGCGCCGCAACAATGCTGTGGCAGGATGGGCGGAGCGTGCGACGACGGGGGATGCCGAAGGGTGGGAAGCGCGTGACCTGGTGCGCCGTGCGATGGCGGAGTTGCCCGGGCGGCAGCGCGAGGTGTTGTACCTGAAGGACATCGAGGGTTATCCGACCCGTGAGATTGCCGGCATGGTGGCTTGCGACGAAGCCCAGGTGCGCGTGATCCTCTCCCGCGCCCGCAATGCACTGAGGGGAATACTGAAAAAAATGATGGACGATGAAAGAGCGGAAAGAACGGATTGAGAAGTTGTTGGAGCGCTATTTCGAGGCGCGGACGACCGATGCCGAAGAGCAGGAACTGAAGGCTTATTTCCGGGAGGGGGAAACGGATCCCGGTTTGCGCTATGCCCGGGCGATGTTCTGCGGCATGGACGGACTTGCCGGGGAATGCCTGCCCGAGCGGGTGCAGGCCTTCGGGCATAGACCCGGCAGGAAGCGGAGGTTCCTGCGCCTGTGCGGGATCGCGGCAGCGGCCGTCGTGGCGCTCGGCCTTTTTCTGTGCGTGGAGTACATGCGCCGCCCCTATTGTTACATCGACGGGCAAGCGGTCTACGACAAGGACGTCGCCATGCGGACGACGGTCTATTTGCAGGGTTTTTCCGAGTTCGCCGACCCTGAGCATCTGGTCGAAGAATTGATTGTGAACGATTAAAATGATATGTCATGAAGAAACTGTTTGTTTTTGCGGGGGTATTGCTCCTGGCCTTTTCACCCGTTGCGGCGCAGAACGCCGACTCGGTTAGTTTCCGCCGTGCCGACGGGAAACCCGTGACCATCGAAACCGTCGACCGCGACTCGCTGGGTATCGACACGCTGCGGCGTATCGATACGGTAGACAACGGCCTGGTGACCCTGCGCGACGGGGGACGCGACGGCAGCATGGTGCTCGAAGTCGCCGGCTTCGGCCTCCGGCTGGGGCATACCCCGATGCAGAAGATGGAGGTGAAATCGCCCCGGGTTTGGCTCAACCTGCTCAGCGATATGGAGTTCGGTTTTACGCAGCTGACCGGGGTCGATTATTCCGGCTATGCCCCCGGTGAGGCGGGGTTCCTCGACCAGCGACTCGGCCCGTCGTTCCATTTCAGTTTCTCGGTCATGCAGATATGCCTGTCGCTGAACCGGAGCCGGACGCTCAGCCTCGGCCTCGGCCTGCAATACACGCTCGACAACATTCGCCTTGCCGATTCGGGAATCACCCTCGGCAACATCGGCGGACGCCTCGTGCCGGTAGCTCTGGACGAACCGGCCGACAAGTCTAAGGCGGTTACCTCCTCGCTCGGTATTCCCGTGCGGTTGATCTACGAGCCTGTGAAACGCCTCCGGATCACGGCCGTCGCCTATTCCGATTTCATGCTGGGGGCGGATGCCATCTATAAAAAACCGAAGGAGAAGCACAGTTTGTCCGGATTCCGGGCATACCAGTTCGGCCTGGGTGCGTCGGTCGCATACAGCGGGTTCGGCCTTTATGCCCGTTACGGTATCACGCCGCTGTTCAAGCATGATGCCGGCCCCGACTGCCATACGGTCTCGTTCGGGTTTGCCTATTCGCTCTCGCTGTAAAACCTGAAACGGAATGGCTATGAAAAGATTATTATTGGCACTTATTCTGCTTTTGCCTCGGCTGGTATCGGCGCAGACCGAAGGAGAACTCCGTGTGCAGCGGGGAGGAACCTGCGAACGGCCCGTTATGGCGATGAACCGCGATTCACTGGGGCTCGATACGTTGCGGAGGATCGATACGGTGGGCAACGACCTGATGGCACTGCGCGGAGCAGGCCGCGAGGGCAATGTCATACTCGAGGTGGCCGGGTTCGGGATTACACTGGGGCGTGCCCCGGAACCGGAGTACGCCGATGTGGTGACCCGGTCGGGGCGTGTGAAACTCTATCTGTTCAACTGCGGTGAATTCGGGTTCTCGCAACTGGTTGGGGTCGATTACGACGGTTATGCCCCCGAAGAGAAGGGTTTTCTCGACCAGAAGCTGGGGAGTTCAATCCATGTCGCAGCCTCGGTTTTACAGGTGCAGGTTGCTCTGAACCGCAACCGTACATTCTATTTTGCCACAGATTTGAATTTTGCCGTGGATAATTACCGGCTTTCCGATGCGCACATCCGCGTTGGGTAGGAACATGGAG
>ENA-UEQS01002533-UEQS01002533.1-human-gut-metagenome-genome-assembly--contig:-NODE-2533-length-9833-cov-5.246515_pt1 | contig 9833 bp, 7 predicted proteins | sample MGYA00242953_ERZ507953 | MGnify/ENA primary metagenome ERZ507953 (study PRJEB26167, sample SAMN06115474) | human gut metagenome | host: Homo sapiens | place: China:Jiangsu | collected 2016-07-06 | study...
GCTGTAAGGCAGAAGGAGGTTCTATATGGCGGAAAAAGAAACTGCCGGAAAAAAACGCAGACTGGGGGATATGCAGCTTTTCTGGAGGCGTGGGGTACAGTACGGGGAAGTCGATCTGCCGTTTTTCCTCATTGTCATTGCACTGCTGGTCATGGGCATTGTCATGATGTTCTCCGCCAGCTATGCGTGGGCAATTGCCGAGGGAAAAGAGGGTTCTTACTATGCCGTCAGCCAGATGAAAAATGCCGGACTGGGTCTGGTGCTGATGCTGTTTTTGTGCATGGTGGACTATCATTTCTTTCAGAAAAAACTGATCGCGATCGGTGCGTATGTGCTGCCGCTGATCCTGCTGGTCATGGTGTTTATTCCGGGAATCGGCGTTACTGACGGCGGTGCGACCCGCTGGATCGCCATTGGCAGTTTCAACTTTCAGCCTTCGGAAACCATGAAGATCGGCATGGTGATCTTCTACTCCTATGTCATCACCAAGAACTATGACAACATGCGGTATTTCCTGCGGGGCATGCTGCCGATGCTGCTGGCACTGCTGGTACCTGCGGCACTGCTCATCAAGGAACCGCACATCTCTGCAACGGCTCTGATCGTCATGACTTGTATCATTCTGATTTTTGTAGGCGGTGTCAATCTCAAGCAGTTTCTGCTGATCGGCATTATCGGTGCGGCGGGTGCCCTGCTGGTGGTTTCGATCATGTCCCGCAACTACGACTACATTCAGAAGCGTATCCAGTCATGGGTAGATCCGTTTGCAGACAGTCAGGACAATACATGGCAGACCTGTCAGTCTCTGATCGCCATCGGCTCCGGCGGACTGTTCGGTCTGGGACTGGGGGAATCCCGCCAGAAGTATCTGTACCTGCCGGAAACCAAAAACGACTTTGTATTCTCTATCGTCTGCGAGGAACTGGGGCTGGTGGGAGCACTCACAGTAGTGCTGCTGTTCACCTTGCTGGTCATTCGCGGATTCTATATCGCCATGCGTGCCAAGGATAAGTTCGGCATGTTAATGGCATTTTTCAACATTGCAGTTGTCAGCAACCTGATTCCCAATACGGGCATCAGTCTGCCCTTTTTCAGCTACGGCGGTACGGCGTTGATTCTACAGCTGGCGGAAATGGGCATTGTCCTGAACATCTCCCGTGTACGGTATCAGTCGCCCCAGCGGGCATCGGCGGCGGAGAGAGCACCACAGGCAGAAGTACAGCTGCAGGGAGGTAACGCGTGAAAGTATTATTAGCAGGAGGCGGCACCGGCGGTCATATCAATCCGGCACTTGCCATTGCCTCAATCATCAAAAAACATGACCCGTCCGCAGAGTTCCTGTTTGTGGGAACGCCCAACGGCATGGAGGCACGTCTGGTGCCGGCGGCGGGGTATCCGATGGAAACCATGCATGTGGCAGGCTTTCAGCGGAAGCTGACGCTGAAAAATATTCGCCGGAACTGTAAGGCGGTGTACTATCTGGCAACTTCGCAGCACCGTGCCAAGCAGATCCTGAAGCAGTTCCAGCCGGACATTGCCATTGGCACCGGCGGCTATGTGGCAGGACCGATCCTCCACGCCGCAGCCCGCATGGGGATTCCCTGTGCCATTCACGAGCAGAACGCATTCCCCGGTGTCACCAACAAGATGCTGGCAAAGGAAGTAGACCACGTGATGCTGACTGTGGAAAAGGCGTTGGAATTCTTCCACCTGAACTGTCCGTATACCGTCACCGGTCTGCCGGTGCGTGGCGGCATTTCCGGCATGGACAGAGCCGCAGCACGGAAGCAGCTGGGCTTTGATGACGGCATGTGCATTCTTTCGTTCGGCGGCAGTCTGGGAGCAGGCTGCATCAACGAAGCAATGGCAAAGGTGATTCCGTGGCACGTGCAGAAGGGGCTGTCGATCAACCACATTCACGGCTACGGCGGCATGGGAAAGGAAACCTTCCCCAAGGCAATGGCTGCGGCAGGCATTCCGCTGAAAGGCGACCGTCTGCGAATCACGGAATACATCAATGACATGGACGTTTGTCTGGCGGCGGCAGATCTGGTCATCTGCCGTTCCGGTGCGTCCACGCTGGCGGAACTGGAGGCTGCCGGACGGGGTTCCATTCTGATCCCGTCCCCCATCGTCACCGGCAATCACCAGCTGCACAACGCCAACGTGCTGGGCGATGCCGGTGCGGCTGTGGTCATTGAACAGAAAGACGCTTCGCCGGAACGCATCATTGCAGAAGTGGAACAGCTCTATGCCGATCGGGAACGCCTGACGGAAATGGGGCACAAGGCGAAGTCGCTGGAAATTGCAGACACGGACGACCGTATCTGGAACGTGGTCGCCCAGCTGTATCAGAAAGCAAAATCTAAATAAGACCGCGGGAAATACTGTAGAAAGCCCACCTGCCTGCACATTTCACCAATTCTGTTAAAACTGCATACACTGAAAATAAAAAGAGGTGATGCAGTTTGCAAAAACTGGTGATTGAGGGCGGTAAACCGCTGGAGGGAGAAATTTTTCTCCATGGGGCAAAAAACAGTGCCCTGCCCATTCTGGCGGGAACGCTGCTCTGTGACGGCGAAACGGTTCTGGAAAATTGTCCCCGCCTGACAGATGTGTTTGCGGCATGCCGGATCCTGACACACCTGGGCTGCCGGTGTACCGTGCAGGAACATACTGTGACAGTACAGGTGCGGGACTTGTGTGCGGATACGATCCCCGAAGTGCTGATGCAGGAGATGCGGTCTTCGATCATTTTTCTGGGGGCTGTGCTGGGACGCTCCGGCAGCTGTCATCTTTCCTATCCCGGCGGCTGTGAGTTGGGTCCCCGTCCCATTGATATGCACTTAGATGCCCTGCGGCAAATGGGTGCACATTTTTCTGTACATGGGGGACAGCTGGACTGCACCGCACCGGAGGGACTGCACGGAGCAGGCATACACCTGCCGTTCCCCTCGGTGGGAGCTACGGAAAATGTCATGCTGGCGGCGGTGCTGGCAGAGGGCAGAACGGTGCTGCACAATGCGGCAAGAGAACCGGAGATCTGCGATCTGGCGGCATTTCTGCGGGGCTGCGGGGCAGACATCTCCGGCGACGGCGAAAGCACCATTGTGATCTCCGGTGTCCGGAAGCTGCGGGGCAGCCGTCACACGATCATGCCCGACCGCATTGCCGGCGTGACCTATCTGGGGGCGGCGGCAATTACCGGCGGGACGCTGTGCCTGCGTGGTGTCAGCATCCAGCCCATGGAGAATATGCTCCCTGTGCTGGAACAGACCGGCTGTCGGGTATTTCCGGAGCCGGATCGGCTGCACCTGCTGGCACCGCGGCGGCTGCGGGCGGTGCCGTTTCTCCGTACCATGCCTCACCCCGGTTTTCCCACCGATGCACAGGCGATCTTCATGGCAATGCTGAGTCTGGCGGACGGTGTCAGCGTGCTGGAAGAAAACATCTTCGAGAACCGCTATCGCCATGTGGACGCTCTCGTGAAAATGGGGGCGAAAATTCGCGTGTCCGGCAGGATTGCCGTAGTCACCGGTGTGCGTTCTCTTAGCGGTGCTTCCGTTGCCGCCACCGATCTGCGGGGCGGAGCTGCCATGGTGCTGGCGGGGCTGGGAGCACAGGGGAAAACAGAGGTGCGGCAGATCGCACACATTGACCGCGGATATGAGGCGATTGAGCAGGCATTGCAGGGCGTTGGGGCAAAAATTTCCCGCGTGGAAACTGCCCCTGTATCGGAATCCGCCGGCAGAACAGACACCAAAACGTGTCGGATAGAAAAGAAGTGAGGAGCAGAAGTCATGCAGGACGTGGAAAAAACAGAGATCCAGAGCCAGACCAGTTCGAAACGCCGCCGCCGCCGGAATCGGTTCCGACCGCTGTACGGGCTGCTGGTGGCAATTCTGGTGATTGGTGTGGGTGTGTCGCTGTCGATGACAGTGTTCTTTAATATTGAGCAGATCGTCGTTGCCGGAGATGCCGACCAGCCGTATCAAAAAAACGACGTGGTAAAGGCTTCCGGTGTACATACCGGTGACAATATGATGCGGCTGAACCGCGAAACGGTCAAGGAAAATATTCTGAGCCGGCTGATCTTTGTGGACAGCGTTTCGATCCAGAAGGACTTCCCCGACCGGCTGGTCATCACCATTGAACCCAGCAAGGCGGCGTTTAATGTGACGGATTCCAGCGGTACGCTGCAAGTTAGTGCCGCCGGAAAAATTCTGGTCAGCGGTCCGGACAGTGATCCGTCCCTGCCGACGATCACCGGCTTCGAAGCTTCCGTGCGGGAGCCGGGGAAAACGCTGGCATCGCGGGACAGCCAGAAGGACAAGATCTTTCAGTCCCTGTCCGAACGGATCGCCAAGGGGCTGGACTGTCCGGTGACTTCCATCGACCTCGCAGATAAATACAACATCAACCTGATCTTTGACGGCAGAGTGTCCTTTCAGCTGGGAAACTGGAGCGATATGGACTATAAGATCACGCTGGCGGAAACTGTGCTGGGGCAGCTGTCCCCCGACAAGGTGGGCTATCTCTCTATGGTGGGCGACCACCAGTGTTCCTATCGGGACAAGGAGGCGGTGGAACAGCAGACCACGGCACCGCTGCAAACCACTGCAACGGACGAATACGGAAATCCTGTGACGGAAACCGACGAATACGGCAATCTCGTTACCACAGAAACCCAGACAGAAACCACAACAACAGCGGCAGGCTGGCAGTAACGAAAATGTTCTTGCGGAATCTGTATGAAATTGTGAAATTCAGGCGGATTTTCCCTTAAAATCTTGTGGGAAAGGGAAAAACCCGATTTATTTCAAAAAAAAGCTTGCAATGCTTTCGGAAATGTGTTAAAATAATAAGTGTATTTCTAAAGAAGGTATCCGTATGTGCGGAAGACGGACGATGCGGAAAATATACAGCGTACCACAGAAGTTCTTGTAGGAGGAAATGTTGAGATGACTGATTTTATCTATGAAGATGCGTTTGATCCCGATGTAAATATCAAGGTGATCGGTGTCGGCGGCGGCGGCGGCAACGCCCTGAACTGCATGGCATCTTCTGATGTACATGACATCGAGTATATTGCAGTCAATACTGACGCAAAAGCATTGAATAATTCCAAGGCAACCACCAAGATCCAGATCGGTTCGAAACTCACCAGAGGCCGCGGTGCCGGCAACAAGCCGGAAGTCGGACAGAAAAGTGCAGAGGAAAACAAAGACGAGATCGAAGCAGCTCTGAAAGGTGCTGACATGGTATTCATCACTGCCGGCATGGGCGGCGGTACCGGTACCGGTGCGGCTCCGGTCGTTGCACGTCTGGCACAGGAAGCCGGCATTCTGACTGTTGCAGTTGTCACAAAGCCGTTTGCGTTTGAACGGGAACAGAAGATGTTACAGGCAGAAAGAGGTATCGCAGAACTGCGGAAGTATGTGGATTCCCTGATCGTGATCCCGAACGAAAAGCTGCTGGAAGGTTTGGACAAGCCCCTTACCATGCGGGAATCCTTCGCACTGGCAGATGACGTGCTGAAGACTGGTGTCAAGAGCATTTCCGATCTGATCGTAGAAGAAGGCTACATCAATCTGGACTTCGCAGACGTTTCCACCATTATGAAGGGTGCCGGCTATGCCCACATGGCAATCGGTCACGGCTCCGGCAAGGACAAGGCAAAGGAAGCTGCCAACGCTGTTATCGCAAGTCCGCTGCTGGAAACTTCGATTGCCGGTGCAAAGCGTCTGTTGATCAACATCGCAATGAGCGAGGACATTATGTCTACCGACGTAGATGTTGCCACCAAGATGATCACCGACAAGGCAGCAGAAGATGTGGAATTCATCTTCGGTACGGCATTCAAGGAAGACATGCAGGACGAAATGGTGATTACTGTAATTGCGGCTGGTTTCGATATGGTAGATCCGGACGCTCCGGAAGAGGAAGAAGCTGCTCCGGCAGAAGAACCGATTCCGGTAGATAACCCGCTGGTAGATGACGTTAAAGTCAGCGGCAGCACACCGAATCCGGCACCGGCACAGCCGGCAGCTGCTCCGAAGCAGGAAGCACCGCAGCAGCAGTCCAAGCCGGTAGATGACGACCTGATGGCAATCTTCAACATTCTGGATCGCCGCTAAGCACAACTGGATACGATTTACAAAATCCCCGCTGTGGAAAAGCAGCGGGGATTTTTTGGCTTTGTCAAAAACGCCCCGAAAAGCAGTGACCTTTCGGGGCGTTGTTTGTGCGGTATTGCCTAAGATTGAAAATTGCCTTTACTTGGCGGCGGCTTCCTGTCCTTCTTCTACGAGGGCGAAGTCTACGTTGCCGCTGTTGACATCGATTTTCGTGCACTGTACCCGCACAGTGTCGCCCAGACGGTAACATGCACTGCCCTGTTCTTCCTTGAAAGCAATGCTGTCGTCGTTGATCCAGTCGCTTTCCGGCAGGGTGGAAACGTGTACCAGACCTTCTACGGTGTTGGGCAGAGCCACGTAGAAACCGAAGTCGGTCACGCCGGCAATGATGCCGTCGAAAATTTCGCCCAGATGCTGCTGCATGTACTCTGCCTTGTAGCAGTCGTCGGCGTTGCGTTCAATGGTAATGGCACGTACTTCGGTGTCGCTGGAACGCATGGAAGCTTCGATCACGAAAGCATCGTACTTTTCGTGCATCGCTTCGGCGTTGGGATTCTCGCAGTAGTTGCTGAGGATCCGGTGAATTGCCAGATCGGGATAGCGGCGGATCGGGGAGGTGAAGTGGGCATAGTCTTTCAGTGCCAGACCGAAATGTCCGATCGCTTCCGGAGCATAGGCTGCCTTTGCCATGGAACGCAGCACCATGACATTCAGAACCGGATACAGTTCAGTACCCCGTGCGTTGTCCAGAATCTCCGCCAGATGACGGGGCTTGATGTCGGTGAATACCGGCACTTCGACACCCAGCCGCAGCAGGACCTGTTCCAGACGCTCGATCTTTTCCGGAGAGGGCTTGTCGTGCACACGATAGACAAAGGGCAGGTTCTTTTCCCGTGCCATTTTTGCGGCAGCTTCGTTTGCCAGCAGCATCATTTCTTCGACGATGCACTCGCTCTTGCCCCGTTCCCGTGCCACAACGTCCACGCAGACACCCTCGTCATTGATGACCAGTGCACCCTCTGCGGTTTCCAGTTCCGGAGCACCGCGGCGTTTCCGTTCCCGCAGGCGAATGTCACACAGTTCGTCCATCAGCGGAATCATGTGCTGAACAGCCTTGTACTTTTCCAGCAGCTCCGGAGAAGCGGTGCCGGCGAGGATCTCGTTGACCTCGCTGTAAACGCCCTTGACAGCGGAACGGATCACAGTCTTCCGGAACTCGTACTTGACGATCTCGCCGTTTTCGTCCAAGTCCATCAGGGCGGAGAATGCCAGACGGTCTTCGCAGGGGTTCAGGGAGCAGATGCCGTTGGACAGGCTGGTGGGCAGCATGGGAATAACGCGGTTTGCATAGTAGATGCTGGTGCCGCGATCCAGTGCTTCGTTGTCCAGCGGGGTGTGCGGGCGGACGTAGTGGGAAACGTCTGCGATGTGCACGCCCAGACGGTAGCCGGTTTCGGTCTTTTCCAGAGAAACGGCATCGTCCAGGTCCTTGGACTTGGCACTGTCAATGGTGAAGATCGGGGTTTCCCGCAGGTCCAGACGCTTTGCATATTCCTCCTGCGGAATGGGAGCGTTTGCCAGCTGGTCGGCTTCGGCAACGACTTCTTCCGGAAAGTCCACATTGACACCGCGAACGGCAACCATTGCTTCGGCACAGACGCTTGCACGGGTGCAGACACCGAAGCTGAACACGATCTTGACCTTGTGTTCGGCATGCCGCTGACCGCGGTAAACCACTTCTGCCAGCACCTTTTCGCCCTCGTGATAGATCACGCTGTCCTTTCGCTGGATCTGAATGGGAGTCTTGGACATGGAGTCCGCACGGAACATCAGCTTGCCGTTGTCCTCAATGATAACACCGGTCATCTTGCTGTCTGCTTCCTCCAGAATCGCCAGCACTTCGCCTTCAGGCTTGCCGCTGCGGGAGGGAATGTTGCCGATGAGGACACGGTCCCTGGTCATGGCACCCTGTAAGAACTTGCCGGGGATAAACACGTCCTGAGCCCCTTCTTCTTCGGGACGGGCAAAGCCGAATGTGCGGCTCAGCCGGACGATCGTTGCCGGATAGTAGCCCATGTTTGCGGAGGAAACATAGCCGCGGCGGCGTTCACAGATCGCACCCTCTTTGCAGAGTTCCTGCACCGCCTTGCGGAAATTGGCAGCCCCGCCGCGGTTGGTGCGGCACTTGGTAGCCAGATCGCGGTCGCTGACCGGTGTGCGGCCGCTTTTCTTCAGGATCGTCATGATCTTCTTGCGGTAGCTGTCGATCGTTTCAGCCCCGCCCAGTTGGGTATTAGCCATAAAATAAAAATCCTTTCACATCTGCCGCCCTGTGCGGCTTTCTCATTGCTGTTGTTTTTCTGAGGCAATACCGCACAAAGAGCGTCTGGCGACTTTGTACGCCATCTGCTTGCAAATTTCCCGTCATATTTCACAAAAATGCTCGTGAATACAGCAAGTATTCACTCCGCTTTTTGTTTCATCTGACGAAAAATTTGACGACGCATCTGTCGCACAATCTTTGTGCGGTATTGCCCTGAAATTGCATGAAAAGAGCCTCATTTCCGCAGCTTTTGCAGAAATGAGGCTCTTGTTTTGTCCGGAGCATGTGCACACGCTCTGGGTTAGCGGCTGCTGTCGTCCGTGGAATCTGTCTTGGAATCGTCGTCGTTCATCAGATCGCCGGCAGCGTCCCCTGCATCCTTGACGGCGTCGCCCGCTGCATCGCCGGCATCACGTACCGCATCGCCTGCATCGGTGACAATATCCCGCACGCCGTCCTCTACATCGCTCATCACGCCGCCGTCTTCGCGGCTGGTATCTGTGGCAGAAGTGCTTGTGGAATCACCGGCGGAGCTGTCATTCTTACTGCCGCATCCGGTGAATGCACTGCCGATCAGGAGCATTGCCATAGGCAGTGCCAGAAATCGATAGTTTTTCATGGATCTCACCTCGTTTTTGAAAGTCGCGAAGAAGAAATGCATTCCATTTTGCAGGAATGTGCTTCAATGCCTCGCAGAATTAGGATTTCCCACATTCCGCGAAATATTCTCTTTCCACATTTCCACGGCTGTAAAATCTGCGAAATTCCGCGAATTTTACAGAATCGACAGGATCTTTCACCGGTATTTCCCCAACTTTTCAACACAGTTTTCATAGGTATAAGGCCGGATATTCCTGTCGCGCAGATAAACGGTATCGCACTGTTCGCCTCTGACATTTTTGTTCTCTTTATAATCAAGAGCCCTGTTCTTTATCTTCAACTTCCAGATTGCATCACCTAATGAGGAATTTACGATGACAGCTCCCCGCTTAACGTCCGGATTCACAATAGCGGCATTGTATGCCGATTGCTCCAATTCGCCATTCAGATAAATCTTCAACATGCCGTTTTTTTCGCGACATAACGAAACTACCAGTTTCTTGTTGCTGTTTACTTGTTGGTCGGAGCTGACTTTCAGACCTCCTGCCACAAATACCAGCCGGCCGTCAGCGTCTATAGATACCGATATGTCCTTTCCCTGATGCAGTAAAACGACAGCAGCCTTGTCCGTTTTCAGATGGAAAGATATATTAAAATCTCCCCTGCCACTGATGCCTGTCGAAACCGGTATCTCCTGATTCTCAAAGTAGAAGAAAGTTGTCCGTAGCGCCTTACCATTCCCGGCATCATCTTTCACACCCGAGACGTTCAGG
>ENA-UEQS01002540-UEQS01002540.1-human-gut-metagenome-genome-assembly--contig:-NODE-2540-length-9819-cov-6.891706_pt1 | contig 9819 bp, 9 predicted proteins | sample MGYA00242953_ERZ507953 | MGnify/ENA primary metagenome ERZ507953 (study PRJEB26167, sample SAMN06115474) | human gut metagenome | host: Homo sapiens | place: China:Jiangsu | collected 2016-07-06 | study...
TATTTCCCAAGTTTTTTTCGAGATAATAAATATCAGGTGGAAGATCATCATATTGTAAATGCCCGAACTGGTAGAAATAACTAGCTGACAATGGCTTACCATGAATAGCAGCCCAAGTCCATGAGAACGCGGATTGCTTACAGTCATCTTGAGTAAGCATGAAAAGCCAGGATTTATTATACTTTAAAGGAGGAATGACAGGTTCATTTATGTTTTCTTCAGGTAAAATACTGTTGGTTTTCAGGGTTATTTCTACTGCATATTCCCCTTCTTCGGAGCCAAATGGATAGAAAAAGTCTGTATCTGCAACAATATCTTGCCTTCCGCTGTTTTGTCCGTTATTTCCATTTGCTTCTTCTTCATCCTTATCTCCTTGGTACAGATTCTGTTTCTTAATACAGGAAGTACTGATCAGACATAACATGAATAACATCAACACCACTTTTGTTTTTCCTAAAAACAGTCGGCTGCTTAGTCTGTTTTTCTCCAGCAGTTTGATCACTTCTATGCATAGAATGATTGATAAGACAGAAATTACAGGAGTGATGATAAAGTTAAACCAGAAAAAACCTGCCCCCAATAGATTGAATTTTTGAAGTACATTTCCTTCAATCAGTATATGAAGCGTATAAATTCCGAGTGTATATGTCCCCACCTTCTCGATGACATGAAAATTGGGGCGATAGAGACGCTGCAATAATAAGAAAATGGAGAAGCTGCCTGTCATACCTATCAGATATCGATAAGAAACAATTGACAATCTTTCCGTGGCCGGATAAAAAACGAACTGTTCATCCAGATAATTATAAAGTCCCATTCCTGTGACGTATATATACGATTCTTTCTGATAAAAAAACAATAGGATGATGAAAGCCGTTAACGAAACGGCAAGTAAGCGTGTGTGATACTGTGAAATCGTGTCAATATACTTATGCATGAAATAGCCCATCCAAAAAAATGGATACATAAACTTGTCCAAATGTATCCGTCCGTTGTCCGGTAAAGCCAGAAAAAGTAAAAAAGAGATGATGAAAGCTACCATATCCTTTTTTAATATCTTCATGCTGATAATGGCCAATGTGAAACAAATAAATACAGAACGCAAGAACCAGAAACGAGTAAAGGTTTCCATGATTACAGATTTTACTATACCGGCAGGTGACGGTATAGTTCCGTCTGCCAGTATATATCCGATATGAATGGCCACTAATACCAGCGACCAACCAAAACATGGAATGATGAGTTGCTTAAATCTTCGTATGATATTGCTCGTCAACGGTTTTCCAATAGAAGATAAACTGATGTACAGGATTTAACCAGAATTCATCGCCGTCTCCCATATTCTGGATAGTATGTCCCCAAACTACAATAAATATGCAGATTCCCTTAATGAAATCAATATATTCTATACGTTTGTTCTTTATCATTTGTTTTTCTTAATAAGGTTACTGTCTTCGTCTTTATACTCTTTCTTTTTAAAGAATATGCCTCCTATATTTTTTATTCCCTTGATTGTGCGTACTTTGAAACTATTGAACAAGCTGCCGTCGGCTCCCACTGTTCCATATCCTGTTACTGCACGTGCCTTACGGTTGCGGATAAAAGCGATTTTTCCGAATTGCTTCAGTTGCAATGCGAGATATCCGTCTTCCCCACGGATAATATCCGTTCGGATTCCTGTTTTCCTGGCATATTTTGTGTGATACGCAAAAACGAGTCCTCGCACACTCAGTTCCGGTCGTTTGAATGATTGGGCCCATAAATGCACGTCGCGAGTAGCTTCATAAATTTTTAATCCCAGCCATGAGTGCTCCTTGTCCGGGATATAACTCCATAGCGAACTTGCGGCTACTATACCGGGACGTTCGAGTGCATCTACCATTGTCTCCACATATTTAGGAGGATACATGGTATCAGAGTCAATATTAATATGATATTTACCTCGTGCCTTGTTCAGTCCGCAGAGGCGGGCAAATCCGCAACTATGCTGTGCTTCCGTATAGTAAGGCACACCGCACGCCTGAAAAATCTCAGCTGTCCTGTCTTTCGATTCATTGTCTACTCCGATAATTTCCACGGGATATTTGCATTGCATATCACTCAGCGACCAGAGGCAGGCAAGCAGATGCTTCTCCTCATTATATCCAATGAGTGAGACGGTGACTAAGGGACACTCACTTTGTAATTTCGCAATGTTATGGCGTACCTCTTCGATTACAGCTCCGGGAGCCTCTGCAAACGGTTTCTCATAGACCTGTAAATACTTGTTATACCACGTCATAATAATTGTTTGTTACTTGTTATTAATTGCAAATTTTCTTTTTTATGATGAATGGAGTGCATCCCTCTTTCTACTTTTCTGGAAGTGAATCAAACAGTTCTTTCCATTGTAGGGCGATATGTTCTATCTTGAACCGTTGCACGTCGGTGTGGGCCTGTTGGCCCATTTTTTGACGGATATCTTCGTTTTCTATCAGATAGCAGATTTTTTCGGCTAACCCCTCAATGTCCCCGTTGTCCACCAGTAGCCCATTCTTGTCATCGGTGATTATATCACGTGGTCCGCATGGACAAGCAAATGAGACAGGGGGCACTCCACAGGCCATTGCTTCAATAATGACCATTCCAAAACCTTCATAACGTGAAGAAAGAACGAAAATAGAGCTCTCACAATATTTTTCCACAATATCTTCTACGGTATGTTCCAGTATGCAACTGGAAGTAACGTTGAGTTCGTCAATCTGCTGCTGGAGTCGCTGTCGCATACCGTCGCCATAAATCCGTAGTGTCCAGTCAGGATGCCGTTTGTTGACAATACTCCATGCAGGAATAAGCCGATCGAATCCTTTTTGCGGTACGTATCTTCCCACGGCAATCACTTGCTTTTGTGAAACATCGGACAGGCGTTTCGGGAAAAAAGGAAGCGGATTGTAAATTACTGTCACATTGTTTAATTCAGTCCATTCGACGGCATCTTCGTGGCTTAGGACCACAAACCGTTTCAACTGTCTTAATTGCCGGATCAGCTGTCTCCTCCAATATATTTTCCCGATTTTTTGGATAAAGCTGGGAAGACGGTTGTTCTTGAAGTCCCGGTAGTTTGATTTATTGAAATGGATTTCTCCGATTTTAGTGCTGCCGTCTTTCATTTTATTGACGAAATTGATGTCGCGTCGAAGCAACGAAATCGTGATATCCGGGCAGATAGTACACAGGCACTCATTCAATTTCTTTTTGAAGAGCCGTTGTTTATTGTAATATTTGAAGAATCGTTTCAGCAGAGGATACCCGTATAGTTCGTCGTAGTTGATGTCGAGCTGATGTATGGTAATGGAAGGATGTGGCGGGTAATAGGGCTGTTTATCTTTCCCGTCAGTAAGGATAATATGTATGTCATAGCCGAAATGTTCGGCAAAATAGTTTGCTTTTAACGTAAGTACCCGCTCCATACCGCTCGGATAATAGAGAGAAGGAATACAGTAGGCTATTTTTTTCGTTTTATTCATTAGATATTGTTTGTTTTTTTACTCTGTTTTTTCACTGTTTCCGCGGAATCCCCATTCTTATATTGTTCACCACCTTCTGCATCTGGGCTTTCCACGAGAGCGGCCGGACAGATTCCCGTATTTCGGGCGGCGTCACGCTTAATGAGCGCTGAAATTCGATCAGCCGGGCGATGTCAATAGGCGATTCGTCCGCAGGAACTTTCCATACGTATGGCATGGAGTCGAAATCCTCGTCCGTTTCCGAGTATGTGAAAGCTAGTCCGCGGGCGGCATATTCGCGGTTTTTCAACGTCTTGATATAGGTGATCCCGCTTCGGTGGCGTCCCAGGCTGCCAATTGCGAAGTCCGCTTGCTCGAATTGCGCATCCAGCTCTTCACTGTGCAGAGGTCCGTGCAGGAGGACATACGGTTCTAGATGATTGTCACGGATAAGAGGTAGAATATCTTCCCGTTCCCGTTCGCCAGAAAGAGGTCCTACGATATGGAAGTAAACCTTGTATTCTGGATTGGTCCGGTAATAATCAGCCAGACCGCTCACTAGTCGGTCGAATCCGTGCCAGTAATGCACTTCGGCCACGCCGATCAGGTGCAGTTCGTGCGATGTATCGTTCCGGGTGTGCTTCATGGGGATAGCGTCAAAATCTATACCATTGGAGATACGGATCGTCCGTCCTCCGAAAATCGTGTTCGCGTTGGAGAAGGTGACGATGCCGTCCAGTTTCTTGGCCAGCAGGCGGCGGAAGCAACGGTCGATCATCAAGTAAAATTTCATTGAGCGCGAAACATATTCTTGGTCATACGGGTAGGTCGGTATTTCCATAATCACCTTTGCGCCGATATTTTTCAGGCGTTTCACCATGCGCAGCGTGAAAGGGTTGGCATTGTGGTGTGACCGGATATATACCAGTTTGATATTTTCGCAGCGTGCATACTCGATGATTGGTGCGTAATAAACGTGTTTCCACATTTTGGACGTAGTTCCTGTCCCAAAGTCGGCAATGACCTCGTCGTCTACTATTAGGCGGCGTTCACCATGAGGAGTAATATCATAATAACACAGGCGAACGTCCACTCCGCATTCTTTGAGAGCTTTCACCTGATAGTGTATTTTCTTACTAATTCCATTGGCTTTGTCGAAGCCGTGGAAAATTAGGAACAAGGCTTTCATTCGTTCTTTCAGTTTCTGTATATCGTTTATTCTGTCCTCTTATTTCTTTTTTCTCACTATGCCCTGCACTTTTCCGATAATATCAAATTCGTGCGTAGCCTGTATATATCCTCCAAAGATAATAAAACTAATTATACCTTTGGCAATAATTGTCACAAAAATATTCATTCCTTCCATTGCATACTGCATGGGAAGGAGGACTAACGCTATTAAACCGCTGACCGCCAACGGAGAAATAAGCTGACGTATGAACGGCCACAGGCTTCGCCGGAATGTCACTCGGTACATCTGCCAGTAGCATTGCACGAAGTTGACGGTGAATGTCACTACGATGCAGTTTGCCACCGCTGACAGCGTGCCGAAGTAGAAAATGCCGAGCAGCATACCCGTCACGTTGAGCGCGGACGAGAATGCTCCGCAGACGAACAGGCTTCGCGTGTCACCTGCCGCCTGGAAGATAGATCCCGACGAGGAGAGGACGATCTGGATTCCGACCGAAAGTGCCAGTATCCGGAATACGGGTATGGAAGGCAACCACTGGTTGCCGAAAATAATCAGTGTCACTTCTTCTGCTGTAAAGAAAAGTAGCACACTAAGCGGAAGTCCGATGAAAGAGAGGAAACGGATGATACGCTCGTAAGAGGTAGGCAGTTTCTCTTTATCGTCTTGTAAATCACTGAAAATAGGGTGCATCACCGGAGTGATGACCTGTGTGATGTTCTGCAAAGGGAGCATCATCAAGCGGTAGGATTTTTCGTAATATCCGAGGTCGGACATACCCATATATTTACCGATCAGCAGTTTGTCTAGATTGCGGCTGAAATAGTTAATGACGTTGAACAGGAATTGATAAGCGGAGTAGGAAAAAATTTTTCGTAGTGCCGTCAGTCCCAGCGTGTAGCGTAGGTGTTGTGGATAGTGCTGGAAGGAAATAGTAAATATCAGTACACTGGAAAGTATTGGGTTGATAATCAGTGCATAGATCCCTGCTCCACAGAGGGCGGCAGTCACTGCGGTGGCACCACCGGATATCTGTATGACGAAACTGCGGATCGCGATAAATTTGAACTCTTTATTCCGGTAAAACAAAGCTCCGGGCACGATAGTGGCGGAAGCAAAAAAGAGATTGATGGACAGCAGTTGGCACAACGTCCGTAGGATATCGCTCTCGTAATAGTCGGCGATGAGCCACGAGGCGGCAAAGAATAGCATGCTAATACCGATTCCCGTCCAGACGGTGAATGAGAAAATATCCGACAACTCAGCTTTTGTTAGCGATTTGTGCTGGATAATGGCTGGTGATACGCCCATGTCGGTTAGGAGGTTGAAGAAGGCGATAATCACGGAAGCAATCGCCACTACTCCGAAATCGTCCGGCGTGAGTAAACGTGCCAGGACTCCCGCCACTACGAGGGAAATGACGATGCCGCTATATTTGGCAAGTGCAGTGTAGAATACTCCTGAGAATAACTGTCGCTTGATATTGTTAACCATTGATTGCGTTTTTATATGCTTGTACATACTCCAGTCCCACTTTGCAGATGTTCATCTCTTTCATGGCATACGAATAGTTCCTTTCTCCCTGTCCCTGTATTGAGAGTCGGCGGGCTTCCTTGAGTGCCCGCAGGATGTCTTTTTTATTGTTGGGGCAAAACGTCGGGTTGCCAGTTGCTTCGAGCAGTTCGCCGATGTTCCCCACTTTCGGACCTACGACGACTTTGTGGTAGAGGAAAGCGAGGGGGACGTTGCCGGAGTTGAGGATATCTTTTCGTTGAATGAATATGACATTTGAAGCGGCCATGTAGTAAGGTAGGTCGCAATTGTCGATTAGTTCGTCATTGGCACCGGCGTGCAGCTTTATCACGCGGTTGAGCAAGGGTATGAGCAGGTAGTAGCCGACCCTTGAGGCCCACCGCTTGAGGAAATTCCTGCCGTAGTTGTTGCGCCGTGAGAAAGGATAGAGGCGGGGGGCTAACAGTAATTTTTGTTTTTCGTTCCACGAACGGAAGGTTCCCAGCGCTATGCGTATCTCTTCGCGGTTTCGGAATTTCCCGAAAGCAGTGACGATAAATGCTTCTTGTGGAAGTTGCAGGTATTGCCGTGCACGCTCTACGCTGATGTCCTCTTGGTAAGTATACTGATAGATGTGATGCAGGATGATGGCATTCCGGCTGTCGGGATGTTTGCCGACGAACTCCTCCAAACTGAAACGCCCCATGTGCACCACGACGTCACTTTGCGATTCGATGATGTCGTATGCCCGGCTGATAACTTCGTTGGCGTAATGAGGACGTACATTGTGGCGGGTATAGACGAAATGTGTCCCTCGTGAACGGAAGAACGCGATTCGTTCCTCCAGTCGGCGGACGATGCCGGGGTCGTCGCAGGTCCAGCCCACCACTTCTTCAGGCCATTGGAAATGGATGATGTCATAGGTCTTGTCCGACTCCCAGAACTCCTTTGTGGAACATCGCACGTCAACGCCTGTCATTCGGATAGCATCACACAATACAGGTACGAACAGATTGTCAGTATCTCCGTTTTCCCTAAAGACGATGAGCGATGTTATCGACGAACCGCTTGTATCTTCACTGTCATTCATGTTTTTCTCTTTTGATATTGATTCGCTTTGCTGTGCTACAAAGGTATGAAAAGATATGGTAACTCTCTCTCTTTTCATGCTAAAATTGCTATGAAGCGGACAATAAAAGAATGCTGAACGGTTCTTTTCTTCTATCAGCTTGATAATTTCTTTCGTAAGGGGGATGTTTCTCTCTCTCATATAAAGAAGACACGGGCTTGTGTGTATTTGAGGGCACTGATGATGCTGAGGGTCGGCTGAAACCAACGGTGGAAAGTAGATGTGTCGATATTAAGATGTACACATAAGTCCATGACGGTCAAATGGCACGTCTCAAGTAATTTCTTTATTAACAAAATTTTTTTGTTATAAATCTGATTTACTATTTTGTTCTCTTCTTGCTCCGTTAGCGTGTGGTTGCATTTTGGGTTCATTGTCTGCATAAATAATTTGAATTGACGGTGCAAAGTTCTGATAAAAAGATATGTCGTGTTGCGTTTATGCAACATACGGAATAAAAAAATATTCACTTTTGCCTCCGTTTCTGTTAGGAACTGGAATATAGATAAATAGCTACGATAATGAAGAAAGATCAGTATTTTAATTTGGAGGAAAATTTGTTGAATGACGACAATATTGCCGGTATGATGTTGGAGTTGGGAGCGGCAAACGCTCTCGGAGTTTATGTGATGTTGCTGTTGCATTTGCGCACGAAGGACAATTACGAAGCGTCATGCAGACCGCTGCCGTTGAAGGCCTTGGCCAAACGCTATGATGTGGATGTGGATTTGATAGGGAGGATACTCCGCGAGTTCGATCTTTTTGAGGTGGATGAGGAACGCCAAATGTTTCGCGCTCCTTATCTGGACAGGGTGATGAAAACATTGGAGGAAAAATGGCGGATAAATGCCGAAAACGGCAAAAAAGGCGGTCGTCCGAGAAAGACTAAAAAACGCGCTGAAACGCCCGCCGGTAAAGGCGGAAAACCGAATGAAACCCAAGAGAAGAGAGGAGAAGAGAACAAGAGTATTGTTCCTGTTGTGAACAACAGCAGCAATACAGCGGGCGAGGTGCCGGGAGATGCTGCTGTTGCTGCTGCTACGAGTGGGAAGGTGGCTGCTGAGGGTAAGAAAGTGGCTGCTGAGAGGTGCAAGGCATCTGTTGAAGGTCGAAAAGCGGTTGCTGCGAGTAAAAAGGCTGTTGGCGGGATGAAGATTGTTTCGGTGGACGAAGCCGGAGAGATTCCGTTGCAGCGAGTACTTCCGTGGGAGAAGTTGGTGGATCAGCTTGCCGCTTCCCGGTCGTACATGGAGTTGGCAGGTCAGCACTCGGGACTGGGGAAGCTGTTTCTCGAGCATCAGCAGCAGGTTATCGAACTTTTCAAACAGCATATTCTGCTCTACGGAAAAGGAGGTGAATTGCTGTTTCTTGAGGATGTCCGACGTTATTTTTCCAACTATGTCGCACCGGGGTCTACTACCTGCCGGATGTTGCGTGAAACGTTATTGTCGGTACTTCAGAAGGCGGGAAGCACAGCCGACAATCGTTTTGAAACTCTTTCAAACGGTCGGAGGATGTACCTGGGACACCTTATCCCGGACGATGCACCGCTACGTCCGAACGCAGCCGCAGTATGGGACGATGTGCGGAAAAAGTGAGGACATTAACCCTGGCTGTCAACCTCGGAGGACAGGGATTTCACGGAAGAAGATTTGGAGGTGTGCCACCGCCGCCGTGGTTTCAACGGTGTGGGGTATTATTTCTACATCCGTAAGAACGATAGCACCAAGACGACGCGGGAGATTGAACGGATAGGTGCGCACACCAAAGGACACAACCTGAATAGTATCGGTATTTGCTATGAGGGCAGCCTCGACTATCACAATCGTCCTGCCGACACCCGCACGGAATGGCAGATTCATTCGATGCACGTACTTATCCTCACGCTGTTGCGTGACTATCTCGGCTGCCGCATTTGCGGGCATCGTGACCTGAGTCCCGACCTGAACGGAAACGGGGAGATTGAGCTTGAAGAATGGGCGAAGGCGTGTCCTTGCTTTGAGGTGAAGGCGGAATGGGGCGCATAAGACGCATTGTTTTCCTTTATAAAAAGACCATATTACAAAATATCATAGGACTAGGCGTTTCTGTTTTTGTAATATGGTCTTCTATTATTTTCTATTTATCTGCTTCCGGTAGTCCATTTTAAAAATCCAGGCATATACTTCTGTAATATCCAATAGACTGCGTAGACTATGGCAATATCTATAATGATTGCTGAAAAGTAGGCAATTATCATTTGTAATTCACTGTTCTGGTCTGCCAGTTTTAGTGAAAACTTTCGTATGAATCGCAGCATGGGATCGTGTGCGACATATAGAAAAAAACTGGACGAACTCAAGAAAGCTATATCACGAATTTTGCCTTTTTTCAATAGGAATGATATGAGAGCTATAACGAATAAAACTCCTGTGAAAGTTTGGGTACGATGTAAGTAGAAGCTGATAGCAGTATCAGCTAATAAAGGATCCATTATCATAATTATGGGGTAGATAATGAATAAT